>ERZ795053.523-NODE-523-length-49510-cov-10.632312_pt1 | contig 49510 bp, 41 predicted proteins | sample MGYA00375137_ERZ795053 | MGnify/ENA primary metagenome ERZ795053 (study PRJEB30182, sample SAMN05720284) | activated sludge metagenome | isolation source: Anaerobic digester | place: Hong Kong | collected 2014-12-17 ...
CCGATGGCCTGGGACGCCTATCTGCGCGCCGCGGCCGAGATCTGCCGTGTGTCGGGCGTGCAGGCGCGCCGGCTGAACGTGGGCGGCGGCTTCCCCTCGCACCGGCTGACAACCGAGGTGCCGCATCTGGACGCAATCTTCGAGCTGATCGGGCGCGTCGCCAAGGAGGCGTTCGACGGCGCGCCCCCCGCGCTTGTCTGCGAACCCGGTCGCGGGCTGGTGGCGGAAAGCTTCACGCTGGCCGCGCGCGTCAAGGGCATCCGCGACGACGAACATGTGTTCCTGAACGACGGCGCCTATGGCGCGATGGACGAACTGCCGCTGATGGGCACGATCGACCGCGTGACTGTGCTGTCCGAACGTGGCGAGGTGCGCACCGGCGCGGGCCGCGATCACATCGTCTTTGGCCCGACCTGCGATTCGGTCGACCGCCTGCCGGGTGAACTGCCGCTGCCCGCCGACATGGAAGAAGGCGACTACCTCGTGTTCGCGGGGATGGGCGCCTATTCGACGGCCACCAACACGCGGTTCAACGGTTTTGGCGATCTCTCGGTCGCAACGGTGATGTCGCTCGGCCTCTGACTGTAGCGGAAAACGCGATCCCCGGCCCCGCGTGCCCCGGCGCGCGGGGCTTTTGCTTGGTTCCGTGCCATCCTTTGTTCGTAAATCGGGTGCAGGATGTCACGGCATCTTGGCTGGACGTGTCCGGCGCGTGGCGCGAAGATGGGCTGCGGGCAGGCGGCGGCCCGGAAAGGAGACGGCGGTAGGATGCGCGACATCGCGCGCAGGTTGTGGGGGTTGCTCGGGCTTGGTCGCCGCGCCCCCGTGGAGGTGCGGGCCCCGGCGCGCGGGCGCGGTCCGACCGATCATGTCATCCTGATCGATGGCACCATGTCCTCGCTCGAGGAAGGGCAGGAAACCAATATCGGCCGGATCTACCGCACCCTGCGCGCCGTGCCGCAATCGGCGCGGATGTCGATCTATTATGAACCCGGTGTCCAGTGGCGCAGCTGGCGCGATGCCCGTGACGTGGCGATGGGCAAGGGGATCAACCGGCAGATCCAGCGCGCCTACGGCTGGCTGGCGACGCGCTATCGCCCCGGCGACCGGGTGTTCCTGTTCGGCTTTTCGCGCGGCGCCTACGCCGTCCGGTCGCTCGCCGGGATCATCGACCAGGTGGGGCTCTTGCGGGCCGACTGCGCGACCGAACGCAACGTGCAGCTTGCCTATCGCTACTACCGCCGGGCGGAACCCTCGCGGATCCGCGACATCTTCGTGCGGCGGCACTGCCATCCGCAGGTGCAGATCGAAATGGTCGGGGCCTTCGACACCGTCAAGGCGCTGGGCCTGCGGCTTCCGTTCCTGTGGATGTGGACCGAACCGCAGCACGATTTTCACAGCCACGCGCTTGGCCCCCACATCCGCCACGGCTATCAGGCGCTGGCGCTGGACGAGACGCGGGCGGCCTACTGGCCGATCCTGTGGGACACCGGCGCGGCGGCCGGGGACAGCCATGTCGAACAGGTCTGGTTTCGCGGCACGCATGGCGACATTGGCGGCCAGCTCGGCGATTTTGCTGCCGCGCGACCGCTGGCCAACATTCCGCTGGTCTGGATGCTGGAACGGGCGGAACGCTGCGGGCTGGCGCTGCCGGCCGACTGGCGCGGCGATTTCCCGACCGACCCCGCCGCCCCCTCGGTCGGGTCATGGCGCGGCTGGGGGCGGGCGTTCCTGTTCCGCGCCCGGCGGGTGATTGGCCAGGACCGGTCCGAGGCGATCCACCCGACCGCGCGGGACCGGTCGCGGGCCGCGCGCCGCGCGGTCAGGCGGCGCGTCCCTGTCGTCGGCGGATAGGCGAGGAAAGAAAAGGCCCCGAAGACCATGCTTCGGGGCCATCGCAGCAACAGCGGCTCAGGCCACGTTCTGCAGGGAGACCTCGGGAACGATCCCCAGCGCGAAACAGACGTCGCGGGTCATCTGGGGGCGGTTGAGCGTGTAGAAATGCAGGTCGGTGACACCGCCCTGGATGAGGTCGTCGCAAAGTTCGCTCGCAAGCGCCGTGGACAAGAGCGTTTCATGCCCGTCGCGGATGGCATGGGCATAGGCCTCGTCCAGCCAGCCGGGAACGGTGGTGCCGCAGCGCGCGGCAAAGCGCTTGGCGCCGTCCCAGGACTGGATCGGCAGGATGCCCGGGATGATCGGGGCGTCGATTCCCGCCTTTTCGCAGGCGTCGCGGAAGCGGAAGAAGGTTTCCGCCTCGAAGAAGAACTGGGTGATCGCCGAGGTCGCGCCGGCGTCGATCTTGCGTTTCAGCCAGGCGATGTCGCCGGCGGTGCCGGCCGCCTCGGGATGGGGTTCGGGATAGGCGCCGACGCGGACCTTGAACTTGCCGGTCCCGGCCAGCGCCTCGACCAGTTCCACGGTATCGCGGAACCCCTCGGGGTGGGGGCGGAAGGCGCCGGCGCCCTTCGGCGGGTCGCCCCGCAGCGCCACGATCTCGGTCACGCCGGCGGCGGCGTAGGCATCGGCGATTTCCAGTGTCTCGGCCCTCGACGCCTCGACGCAGGTCAGGTGCGCGGCGACGTTCAACCCGAAGTTCTGGCCGATCGCGCCGACCGCCTCGTGCGTCAGTTTCCGCGTCGTGCCGCCAGCGCCATAGGTGACGGAGACGAAACCGGGGCGGAGCGGCGCAAGAACCTGCGCGGCCTCCCACAGCCGGAAGGAGGCATCGAGCGTCTGCGGAGGGAAGAATTCGAAGGAGATGCGGGGTGTCATGGGAACCTCATTGCTTGGGCCCCTTGTGCCGGTTTTGGTGATGTGAGACAAATTCATAATACTCATCATCAATATGAGGTTTGTCGCATAATGCATCTGGAACTGCGCCACCTGCGCACGATCAAGGCGATCCATGACACGGGCGGGCTCGCGCGGGCGGCCGATATCCTCAACATCACGCAGTCCGCGCTGTCGCACCAGATCAAGGGGCTTGAGGATCAGGCGGGGGTGGAGCTTTTCGTACGGCGCACGCGGCCGATGCGGCTTTCGGCTGCAGGCCTCAGGATGTTGCGCGCGGCCGAACGCATCCTGCCCGAACTCGAGGCGCTGTCGGACGAGTTTCGTGCCCTCCGGTCCGGCCGGTCAGGGCGGCTTTTCATCGCCATGGAATGCCATGCCTGTTTCGATTGGCTTTTCCCGGTGCTGGAACAGTTCCGGCATGCCTGGCCCGATGTGGATGTCGACATCCGCGCCGGGCTTGCCTTCGACGCGCTTCCCGCCCTGATGCGCGAGGACGTGGATCTTGTGATCTCGTCCGACCCCGACGGGCCGGCCGGGGCGGTCTTCCATCCGCTGTTCGACTATTCGCCGACCCTGGTCGCGGCGTCCGCCAATCCCCTGGCGGAAAGGCCCTGGATCGAGGCGGAGGATCTGCGCGACCAGGTTCTTATCACCTATCCGGTTGACCGGAGCCGCCTTGACGTCTTTTCAACCCTGCTGACCCCCGCGCGGGTCGAGCCGCGCGGCATCCGGCAGGTCGAACTGACGGCGGTGATCCTGATGCTGGTCGCCTCGGATCGCGGCGTATCTGTACTGCCCGACTGGGTCTTGCGGGACGTAAAGGGGCAGGCCGACTACGTCACGCGGCGATTGACCGAAAAGGGCGTGGTCAAGCGCATGTATGCCGCGACGCGGGACGAAGACGCGACCCGGCCCTTCGTGGCGCATTTCCTCAGGCTGGCACGGGGCGAGGCGGTGAAGCTGCAACGCGGCTGACGCTTGACCGCGCCCGCCCGCCGGTGGAACCTGTCGCCGGATGCGGGCAGGGCCCCGCGCGGAGGGTGGCATGTCGGACGATCGGGGCAGGGTGACTTCGGCCCATTGGGGCGCGGCGCGGGTCTTCACCGAAGACGGGCGCATCGTCCGCGCCGACCCGTTCGAGGAAGATCCCGACCCCTCGTCCATCGCGCGTATCCTGCCGCAGGCGGTGCATCATGCCGACCGCGTGGCGCGGCCCTCGGTGCGCCGCGGCTGGCTCAGGGGTGACCGCGCGCGCGGGGCGGGGCGCGACGACTTCGTCGAAATGCCCTGGGACGAGGCCCTGGACATCGCAGCCGAGGAAATCGGCCGCATCCGCCGGGTTCATGGAAACGGGGCGATCTACGGCGGCTCCTACGGCTGGTCCAGCGCCGGGCGGTTCCATCACGCGCAGGGCCAGCTTCACCGGTTTCTCAACTGCATCGGCGGCTATGTCGCGCATCAGGGTACCTATTCGCTGAGCGCGATGGAGATCATGCTGCCTCATATCTTCGGCCTCGGAGAGATTGCTTTTCGCCATTGCACCCAGGAACGCTGGTCCGAAATTGTCGCCCATACGGAGACGCTGGTCGCGTTCGGGGGGATCAACACCAAGAACGCCCAGACGATAGCCGGTGGAACCGGGGCCCATCGAACGGCCCGGCACCTGCGTGCATTCGAGGCAAAGGGCGGGACACTCGTGAATGTCAGCCCGCAGCGCGAGGACAGTCCGGCTTTCTCCCAGTGGGTGCCCGTGGTCCCGGGCAGCGATACCGCGCTGATTCTGGGCCTGGCGCATGAACTTGAACGGACGGGCCGGGTAGACCACCGCTTTCTCGCGCGATGCACCGTCGGATACGACCGTTTCCGCGGCTATCTTCTGGGGCATGCCGACGGTGTGGCAAAGGACGCGGATTGGGCCGCCGCGATATCGGGGGTTCCCGCCGCGACGATAGCAGGGCTGGCCGAGCGCATGGCCACCACAAGAACCATGATCGCCATGGCCTGGTCGGTTCAACGCGCCGAAAACGGAGAGCAGCCCATATGGGCTGCGGCCACGCTGGCGGCGATGCTTGGCCAGATCGGCTTGCCGGGTGGAGGGTTCGGCGAAGGTTACGGGACGACCGACGCGGGCGGCACCGGCCCAATGCGAAGGCTGGGTGGCGGCGCACTGCCGCAGGGCACCAACCCGGTCCGCACGACGATCCCTGTGGCGCGCGTCGCGGACATGCTGCTGAACCCCGGCATGCCCTACCAGTACAACGGCGAGGACCGGACCTATCCGGATATCCGGCTGGTCATGTGGGCGGGGGGCAATCCCTATCACCACCACCAGGATCTGCGCCGGCTGGAAAGGGCCTGGGACAAGCCTGACTGCATCATCGTCAACGACCCCTGGTGGACGGCGACCGCGCGGCGCGCCGATATCGTCTTTCCCGCGACCACCCCCTACGAGCGGGAGGATTTCGCCAGAGAGCCAAGCGACCCCTATCTTTTCCACATGCCGCGGCTGATCGACCCGCAGGGCGAGGCGCGCGACGACCACGAGATCTTCCGCGGTCTCGCCGCGAGGCTCGGTGCCGAGGAGGCCTTTACCGAAGGGCTGGACACCGAAGGCTGGATCGCCCGGCTTTACGAGGATTTCCGCGAGAAAAGCGCGGAACAAGGTGTCGCCGTGCCGGGGTTCGACGAACTGAAGGCCAGAAACTGGGTGCTGATCGACGACGCGCCACAGGCGGCCGAAAGCGTCCTTGCCGCCTTTCGCCGCGACCCTGACGCCCACCCCCTGCCCACGCCCTCTGGCCGGATCGAGGTCTTTTCCCGGACCATCGCGGCGATGGGTTACGACCATTGCCCCGGTCACGCGGTCTGGATCGCGCCGACCGAATGGCTGGGCACGCGCGGCCGCTACCCGCTGCACCTTCTGTCCCCGCAACCGGGCGACAAGCTGCATTCGCAGCTTGAGGCGGCGCTGGCCGACGAACCCGGCGCACGGCCGATGCAGGTTGCGATCCATCCCGACGAGGGCGCCGCGCGCGGCATCGCCGACGGTGCCCTGGTCGAGGTCTTCAATGATCGGGGCGTCTGCCTTGCGCGGGCGCGGTTGACCGCGGATGTCGTGCCCGGCGTGCTGATCCTGCCGACCGGGGCCTGGTATCGGCCGGACGGGCAGGGGCGCGACACGCAGGGTAACCCCAACGTGCTGACCCGCGACATCGGGACTTCGCGTATCGCACAGGGCCCCACGGCGCAGACTTCGCTGGTCGATATCCGGGCGATCTAGGTCAGGTTCTGTCGATGGAAGCGGTGGAAAACGAAGGCATCGGATGGGGTGAATTGCTTCGCGGGCGCCATGCCGCGGCGGTGCTTCTGTGTTGCCTGGGCGTCTGGCTCCATGCGGCGGACGCGCTGGTCGTCACGACGATGCTGCCCGCGATCGTGGCCGATATCGGCGGTCACCGGATCGTCGCCTGGAACTTCGCGATCTACGACACCGGGTCGATCGTCGCGGGGGCCGCGTCGGGCCTTGTGGCGCTGCGCTTCGGCCTGCGCGGGCCGATGATCGCGGCGGCGACCCTTGTCGGGCTTGGCTGCGTCATCAGCGCCGCCGCGCCGTCGATGCCGGTGCTCCTGGCGGGGCGCGTCGCGCAGGGTCTGGGCGGCGGGGGGCTGACCTCGCTCTCCTTCGTCGCGGTGACGCTTCTCTTTCCGCGCCGGATGATGCCGCGTGCCATGGCGGCCATGTCGGTGGCCTGGGGCGCCTCGGCCTTTGCCGGCCCGCTGGTGGGCGGCGTTTTCGTGACCTGGGGCAGCTGGCGCGCGGGGTTCCTGGCCTTTGCGCTGCAGGCGGTCCTCTTGGCCGTGTGGTTCCGGTTCGGCCTGTCGGCGGCGGCGGCACCGGCAGGCGATGCCGCGACGGCCCGCCTGCCGGTGCGCCGACTTGGCCTTCTCAGCCTGGCGGTTCTGGGCGTGGCCTATGCCGGCAACGCGGGATCGGCGGGCTGGACGATCCTGTCGCTGGTGGGCGGGATTGCCGCGCTTTTGCTTTTTGTCAGGCTGGACGGGCAAAGCGGGGCCGACCGGCTTTGGCCGCGCGGCGCGCTCAACCTGCGCCGGCCGACGGGCGCAGCCCTTGTCATGGTGCTGGCGATGAACATCGCGATGATGGGCCTTGCGACCTACGGCCCGCTTCTGATGGACCGCATCCACGGGACCGAACCCCTGGTCGCGGGCTATATCGTCGCCGGCATCTCGATCGCCTGGACGCTTGCCGCCGTCGCCGTATCGGGCCAGCCGGAAGGGCGCGACCGGTTCTTCATCGTGCTTGGCATGAGCCTCGCGGTCGCAAGTGTCGCGGGGCTTGCCTATGCGGTTCCGGCAGGGCCCCTGTGGCTCATCGCGCTTTTCGCCTCGTTCGAGGGGCTGGGCTATGGCATGGCCTGGTCCTTCATCCTGCGCCGGGGTGGGCGGCTTGCGGAGGAGGGGGACGGCGAACGGCTCAGTGCGGCGCTGCCGACCATCGGTCGGCTGGGTTATGCGCTGGGCGCCTCCACCATGGGGATCTTCGCCAATCGCGCGGGTTTCGACGCCTCGTCCAGCGCGGCGGAGGCGGGCCTGGTTGCGCGGGCGATCTTCCTTGGCAGCCTGCCAATTGCGTTGCTGGGCTGGGGCGCGATGCTGCGCTTCGTGTCGTTCGGCGGCACGCGCAGGGTTTGACCGGTGCCCGGTCCCGGGTTAGGCTTGCCGCGACGGTTCAAGCGAGGGGAGGCCGCGATGACATACCGCATGACGCGGCGACTGACCCACGGCCCTGTCGAAGCCCCGCATGGCGTGATGCGGGGCGGTGCGAAGGCCTGAACGAACTTCGTCTGCCCCAGGGCGGTGCACAGCCACCACCCGGCCCTTACCCGGATGCGACCGCATCCCCCGGCAGACGAGACGATCATGAGCCTTCTTTCCGTTTCCGACCTTGGACTGACGCTGGCAGAACCGTTGTTCACCGGCCTTGCCTTCACCCTTCATCCCGGCGACCGCGTTGGCCTGGTCGCGGCCAACGGGCGCGGCAAATCCTCGCTCCTTCGGGTGATCGCGGGGCTTTCGGACGCCACGCAAGGCAGCGTGACACGCGCGCGCGGCGCCCGTGTGGCGCTGGTGGAACAGGATCCGCCGGCGGCGCTACTGGATCTTTCGCTCCGCGATGCGGTTCTTGAGGGCCTGCCGCAAGAGGCGCGCGACTACGACGGCTGGCGCGTCGATGTCGCGCTGGACGACCTGTCTGTGCCCGGGGATCTGCGCGACCGCCCGCTGCGTGCCCTGTCCGGCGGCTGGCAGCGAACGGCGCTTCTGGCCCGCGCCGCGGTCGGGGAGCCCGACCTTTATCTTCTCGACGAACCGACGAACCACCTGGATCTCGCGCGGATCGGGGTGCTGACGCGGTGGCTGGCGGCGCTGCCGCGCGCGACCGGCGTGCTGACCGTCAGCCATGACCGCGCCTTTCTGGACGGCGCGACGACGCGAACGCTGTTCCTGCGCCAGGCCGACAGCCGGGACTTTGCGCTGCCCTTCTCGGCCGCGCGCGCGGCTCTGGCCGAGGCGGACGCAGCCGATGCCCGTGTCTTCGGCAACCGCATGAAGGAGGCGCAGCAACTGCGCCGGCAGGCGGCGAAGCTGAAGAACATCGGCATCAACTCGGGCAGCGACCTCTTGACGGTCAAGACCCGGCAACTGAGCGAGCGCGCCGACAGGATCGAGGCCGCCGCGCGGCCCGCGCACCGCGAACGATCCGCCGGGGCGATCCGGCTTGACGGCAGCGCCAGCCATGCCCGTGCGCTCCTGACCTTCGAGGATGCCGAAATCGCGACCCCGGACGGGCGGCTTCTGTTCCGGACCGGACGCAAATGGATCGTGCCGGGGGACCGGGTCGTCCTTCTGGGGGCGAACGGTGCGGGCAAGAGCCGTCTGATGGCGGCGGTCCGCGCGGCGCTGGAAGGCGGGGGCGGGGCGATCCGCGCCGCGACCTCGGCTCGTGCGGGTGTGGCCGATCAGGATCTTGGCCAGATAGACCTTGACCGCAGCCCCCACGCGATCCTCGCCGACCGGTTCCGGCTGGGGGATCAGTCGATCCGTGCGGCACTGGCGGGGGCGGGCGTCGCGATCGACCGCCAGACGACCCCCGCGCGCAGGCTGTCGGGCGGGCAAAGGTCGCGTCTGGCGATGCTGCTTCTGCGCCTCGAACAGCCGAACCTTTACCTTCTCGACGAACCGACCAACCATCTCGACATCGAGGGGCAGGAGGCGCTTGAGGACGAGATCGCGGGCGACAGCGCCGCCGCACTTGTCGTGTCGCATGACCGGGCCTTCGTTCGCGCGGTGGGGACGCGGTTCTGGCAGATCGCCGGCCGGCGGCTCGAAGAGGTTGAAACGCCCGAGGATTTCTTCCGCCTGGCCGAAGCCGGGGCGGCCTGACGCTGCGACGGACCGCGACCGGCCCGGGAAGGGCAGGGCAAACTTTTCACCCCTCGCGCCCTTCACAAGGGCGCGGGGGGCGCGTATAGGCAGGCGCTGATCCAGGAGAAGCCAGCGATGCAGGGCAGTGCCAATCTCAACGTGATGATCAAGGCCGCGCGCAAGGCGGGCCGCAGCCTCGTGAAGGATTTCCGGGAGGTCGAGAACCTTCAGGTGTCCTCCAAGGGCGCGGGCGATTTCGTCAGCCGCGCAGACATCGCCGCGGAAAAGATCATCCGGGACGAACTGATGGCGGCGCGGCCGAGCTATGGCTGGCTGGGCGAGGAATCCGGCGAAGCGCCAGGTCAGGATCCGACCCGCCGCTGGATCGTCGATCCTCTCGACGGGACCACGAACTTCCTTCACGGCCTGCCGCACTGGGCGGTCTCGATCGGCCTGGAACACAAGGGTGAAATCGTTTCGGCGGTCGTCTTCGATCCGGCCAAGGACGAGCTTTTCTGGGCGGAGAAGGGCGCTGGCGCCTGGATGAACGACAGCCGGATCCGCGTGTCGGGCCGCAAGGCGATGACCGAGGCGGTCTTTGCGACCGGCGTGCCCTTCGGCACCAAGAAGACCCTGCCCGCGACCCTGCGCGACCTTGCGCGGCTGATGCCGGCCTGCGCCGGTGTGCGGCGCTGGGGTGCGGCGGCGCTCGACCTCGCCTATGTCGCGGCGGGTCGCTACGACGGCTACTGGGAACGCGAACTTGGCGCCTGGGACATCGCGGCGGGCATCTTGCTGGTGCGCGAGGCCGGCGGTTTCGTGTCCGGCGTGCGCGACGGCCAGGAAATCCTGGCCAGCGGGTCGATCATCGCGGCAAACGCGCAGCTTCACGAACCGCTTGCGGCGCTTCTGCGCGAACCTGCCTGAGCCTCAGGAAACGCACGCTACCACTTGTGGCGCTTGACGCGCGGAATGCGCGTCGGCGTGTATTCCGAGGCCGGGTGCGGCGGGTGGCCCCGCGTCTGCACCCAGTAGCCGGCCGCCCCGCGCCTGAGCCAGGCGGGCAAGGTCATCACCAGCCCTGCCGCGAATCCGCCCACATGGGCCCAGTAGGCGACGCCGCCCCCATCGCTTGGCGTGCCAAGCCCGGCGAAGACCTGCATGGCGAACCAGAGCCCCAGCATGAGCCAGGCGGGCACCGCGATGACGCGGAAGAACACGATGAAGATCAAAAGGACATCGACCCGCGCGCGTGGATATAGCAGCACATAGCCGCCCATGACGCCGCCGATCGCCCCCGAGGCCCCGACCGTCGGGATCATCGACATCGGATCGGCCGCGATCTGGGCCAGCGCCGCCGCTACGCCCGAGGCGAGGTAGACGAACAAGAACCCCGCATGCCCCAGCGCGTCTTCAAGGTTGTCGCCGAAGATCCACAGGAAAAGCATGTTGCCCGCCAGATGCATGAAGCCGGCGTGCAGGAACATCGACGAAAGGATGCCGCCGAATTCGCCGCCCTGCGTCACCGCGGCTGGAAACAGCGCCCAGTCGCGCAGGAACTGCGCCTCGGCGCCGGGGTTGCCGGCAACGCCAAGTTCGATCAGGAAAACCAGGGCATTCGACAGGATCAGCGCCCAGGTGACCCAGGGCGTCGAACCGGATGGATTGTGGTCGCGGATCGGAAACATCGCCTGACGCTTTCCGATCCGCGTGCCGCCGTCAAGGGGGCAGGCCAGCAGGGCAGGCGGGCGGCCTTCAGGCCGCGCCCGCCTCGGCCAGAAGGGCGGCGTTGCCCCCCGATGCGGTGGTGTCGACGCAGACATGGCGTTCGAGGACCACATGGCCCAGATCCGGCATCGCGGTGATCAGGGGCAGGATCGGGCCTTGCCGCGCGGCCAGGGCCGTCGCATAGGCGCGCGCCTGATCCTCGTCGCCCCACCAAAGCGCGCCCGCAAAGCCCGAAAGCGATGTGAGCGCCTGAGGCGCGAGGGTGCCTTCGACCGGTACGGCACTGCCGCCAAGCGCGCGGATTGCGTCAGCCTGCGCTCGCGCAGCGTCGCCCGGCCCAAGGCACAGGAAGGGCGCGCGGGCCGTCATCGTCAGGCGGTTCGATTCGCCGGTGGGGCCGGGCAGATCGATCCGCGCGATCTCGGCCGGGGTGCGGGCCTTGGCAAGCGCCGCCTGCACCGGTTTCGGGTCGGCCGCGCCCTTCGCGGCGGCGGCCTGCGGCGCGGGTTCGGGCCGGGTGAAGCGGGCCAGGTACTCCGGCCCGCCCGCCTTCGGCCCGGTACCAGAAAGACCTTCACCGCCGAAGGGCTGGCTTCCCACCACCGCGCCGATCTGGTTGCGGTTGACATAGATGTTGCCAACGTGAAGCGCCTCGCACACTTCCTGCACGCGGTTGTCGATGCGGGTGTGCAGGCCAAAGGTAAGCCCGTAGCCGGTCGCGTTGATATCGGCGATGATCTTTGCCAGATCCTCGGCCCGGTAGGTCGCAAGATGCAGGACGGGGCCGAAGATCTCGCGGCCAAGGTCGCCGATGCCGTTCACCCGGATCACCGTGGGCGCGATGAAATGGCCGCCGCGCGGGGTCGAAAGTTGCCGCAGAAGCCGGCCTTCCTTGCGCGCGGTCTCGACATGGGCGCGGATGCCTGCCTCCGCCTCGGCGTCGATGACCGGGCCGACATCGGTCGACAGCGCCCAGGGATCGCCAAGCGCAAGCTCCTCCATCGCGCCGAAAAGCATCTCGGTGAAATGGGGGGCGATGTCTTCCTGGACGTACAGGCAGCGCAGCGCCGAACAGCGCTGTCCGGCGGACTGGAACGACGACGCGACGACATCGCGCACCGCCTGTTCCGGCAGCGCGGTGGAATCGACGATCATCGCGTTCAGCCCGCCCGTCTCGGCGATCAGGGCCGCGCCGGGGGCCAGATGCGCAGCCATCGCGCGGCGGATGATCAGCGCGGTTTCGGTCGAACCGGTAAAGCACACGCCGTTCACCCGCGGATCGGAGGTCAGCCGCGCCCCGACGGTCGCGCCGTCGCCGGGAAGGAGCTGCAGCGCGGCCGCGGGTACGCCCGCCTTCAGCAAGAGGCCCGCGGCCAGGGTCGCGATCAGCGGGGTCTGTTCGGCGGGCTTGGCCAGAACGGCGTTGCCGGTCGCAAGCGCGGCCGCGATCTGGCCGGTGAAGATCGCCAGCGGGAAGTTCCAGGGGCTGATGCAGGCGAAGGTTCCGGCGGGGGCCGCAGTGATCGATTGCGCGCGCGCCGCGTAGTAGCGCAGGAAATCGACCGCCTCGCGCAGTTCGGACACCGCATCGGCCAGCGTCTTGCCCGCCTCGCGCGCCAGAAGCGCAAAGATGGGGCCGAAGTTCTCCTCGTAAAGATCGGCGGCACGGTTCAGGATCCTTGCCCGTTCCGCCACCGGCGCGCCCCAGGGGCGGGCAGCGGCAAGGGCGGTTTCGACATCCTCGCGCGCCGCGTCGGTGACGCGCCCCACCCGGGCGCCGGTGGCGGGGTTCGCCACGAGGCGCGGCGTCAGGCCCTTGACCTTGCCGGCGATCAGCGGCTGGCCGGCGAAATCGGTCGCGGCACCGTCGTCGCGCGCCGCGTCGATGCGCGCCAGCGTCGGCGCGTCCGTCAGGTCGAACCCTTCGGAGTTTCGCCGTTCGGGCGCGAAAAGGGCGGGCCCCTTGCGGATCACCCGGTTCGCGACATCGGGCAGCATCGCTTCGACCGCCGCGAAAGGATCGGCGGCGACGGTTTCCGGCGCGACCTCCAGGTCGACGATCTGGTGCACGAAGGAGGAGTTGGCGCCGTTTTCCAGCAGCCGCCGCACCAGATAGGCCAGAAGGTCGCGGTGCGCGCCGACGGGGGCGTAGATTCGGCAGCGCGTGGCTTCGTCCCGGTGGACGATGTCGTGCAGACGTTCGCCCATCCCGTGAAGGCGCTGAAACTCGAACGCCGACTTGTCGCCCGCCATGTCGAGGATCGCGGCGACGGTATGGGCGTTGTGGGTGGCGAATTGCGGATAGATCCGGTCCGTCATCCCCAGAAGCTTGCGCGCATTCGCGATGTAGGACACGTCGGTCGCTTCCTTGCGGGTAAAGACCGGGAAGTCGTCCAGCCCCAGAACCTGCGCGCGCTTCACCTCTGCATCCCAGTAGGCGCCCTTGACAAGGCGGATCATGATCTTGCGGTCAAGCTTCACGGCCAGCGCGTGCAGCCAGTCGATGACATGGCCCGCGCGCCGCCCGTAGCCCTGGACGACCACGCCGAAACCGTGCCAGCCGGCAAGCTCGGGGTCCGACAGGACCGCCTCGATCACCTTCAGCGACAGGGTCAGGCGGTCGGCCTCCTCTGCGTCGATGTTGAAACCCATCCGCGCCTTTGCCGCCTGCCGGGCCAGGTCGCGGACAACGGGCACAAGCTCGGCCATGACGCGGGCTTCCTGCGCAACCTCGTAGCGCGGGTGCAGTGCCGACAGCTTGACCGAGATGCCGGGGTTGACCCCGATATCGTCCGACCGGCAGGCCGAGGCTATGGCAGAGATCGCGCGCGCATAGGCGGTGGCGTAGCGCCGCGCATCGCCGGCGGTCTTCGCCGCCTCGCCCAGCATGTCGTAGGAATAGGTATAGCCCTGCGCCTCCATCCCCGCCGCGCGGTCCATCGCGCCGGCGATCGTCTCGCCCAGAACGAACTGCTTGCCCATTTCCTTCATCGCGCGCGACACCGCCGTGCGGATCACCGGTTCGCCAAGACGGCGGACGGCGTTGCGCAGGTGGCCGACGACGCCCGGCTCCTTCTCCTCCAGGACCTTGCCGGTCAGCATCAGCGCCCAGGTCGATGCGTTGACCAGCGGCGAGGCGGAATTGCCAAGGTGCTTGCCCCAGTCCGACGGGGCGATCTTGTCCTCGATCAGCGCGTCCATGGTTTCGGCGTCCGGCACGCGCAGCAATGCCTCGGCCAGGCACATCAGCGCGATGCCCTCTTCGGTGGAAAGACCGTATTCGGCCAGAAAGACCTCCATCAGGCCGGGCCGCACATCGGCGCGGATTCGACCGACAAGATCGGCCCCACGCGCGACGATCCGCGCACGGTCGCCATCCGACAGCGCCGCGTCGGCAATCAGCCGCGCCAATAGCGGGCCTTCTGGCTCAAGCGAGCCGGTTTCGATGCGGGTCCAGAGCGCGTCCATGATGTCCTCCTGACAATTGTCCCATGATATCGCTTGATTGAAGGGCATTCTTCCCAAAGAATGCCTGGATAAAGGCAAGATGCCTGAATTGTTGGACTATGGTATGCCAAACGACCTTCCGGACATGGACCGCTTCGACACCGCGATTCTGCGCGAGCTTGCGGCGGACGGGCGCATGCCGGTCACCGAACTTGCGCGCCGGATCGGCCTGTCGAAGACGCCCACCCAGGCGCGGGTGAAACGGCTTGAGGAAACCGGCGTGATCGCCGGGTATCGCGCCGTCCTGAATCCGATCCGCATGGGGCTTGCGCATGTCGCCTTCGTCGAGGTGCGCTTGTCCGACACACGCGAAAGCGCCCTGCAGGCGTTCAACCGCGCCGTCCAGGGCGTGCCAGAGATCGAGGAATGTCACATGATGGCGTCAAGCTTCGACTATCTGCTCAAGGTTCGGACCGGCGATATCGCGGAGTATCGCCGGGTTCTGGGCGAACGGATTTCGTCCTTGCCGCATGTCGCCTCCACCTCGACCTTCGTGGTGATGGAGGCGGTGAAGGAACGCGGGCTCTGACCCTTGCCCGCTGCGTGGATTTGGCTATGGTCGCCGGGATCGGCCCGCGTGGTGGAATGGTAGACACAGGGGACTTAAAATCCCTAGGCCGAAAGGCCATGCCGGTTCGAGTCCGGCCGCGGGTACCACCGTCACCGGTGGGCGGCCCTTTCGATCACATTGCATTTTGTCGCCGAATGAGCTATATGGCCGCCGCGACGTTACCTCTATCGACTACTGTCTCCGACTTCGGCCCAGTCTCGATCTTGCACTGACTGCGCCGGGCCGCCGCATACCGCGGGCGGCACATGACAGGAGTATTCACGATGGCTAACGGCTCCGTGAAATGGTTCAACGCCACCAAGGGCTACGGCTTCATCGCCCCCGAAGGCGGAAGCAAGGACGTGTTCGTGCACATCACCGCGCTGGAACGTGCGGGTATCCGCGAACTCAAGGATGGCCAGAAGGTCACCTACGACGTGCAGGCCGGCCGTGACGGCCGCGAAAGCGCGATCAACATCGTCCTGGCCTGAGGCCGGAACGAAGGGGAGGGAGGGCCGGCGCCCTCCCTCATCCGTAGTGAGAGACCGGCGTGCCCGCGATGGCGGACATGTTCAGAAGGCCCCGCGCCGTGATCGACGGCGTGACAATATGGGCCTTGTTGCCCATCCCCATCAGAATCGGCCCGACCTCAAGCCCGCCCGCGCGCAGCTTCAGCATGTTGCGCGCCGTGTTCGCGGCATCGGTATAGGCAAAGACCAGGATGTTCGCAGCACCTTCAAGCCGCGAATTCGGGAAGATGCGCGCCCGCAGGTCCGGGTCAAGCGCCGCATCGGCCGACATCTCCCCCTCGTAGGCGAAATCCGCCCCCTTGGCGTCCAGAATCTCCATCGCCGCGCGCATCCTGCGGCCCGAGTCGGTTTCGAGGTTGCCGAAGTTCGAATGCGAACACAGCGCCACCTTGGGCGTCACCCCGAAGCGTCGGGCATGGCGCGCGGCGCCGCAGATCGTCGTCGCGATCTGCTCGGGCGTCGGCACCGCGTTCACATGGGTGTCGGCGATGAACAGCGGCCCGTCTTCCTGGATCATCAGCGACAGCGCGCCATGCGCCGACAGGCTGTCGCGCGCGAGAAGCTGGCTGACATAGTTCAGGTGCCACAGATACTGGCCGAAGGTGCCGCAGATCATGCTGTCGGCATCGCCCCGGTGCACCGCGATGGCCGCGATCGCCGTCGTGTTGGTCCGAACCACCGCCCGCGCGATATCGGGCGTGACCCCGCGCCGTTCCATCAACTGATGATAGGTGCCCCAGTAATCCCGGTAGCGGGGGTCGTTCTCGGGGTTGATGATCTCGAAATCGCGGCCGGGCCGGATCGGCAGCCCGGCGCGTTCGCAGCGCCGCTCGATCACCTCGGGCCGGCCGATCAGGATCGGGCTGTCGGTCATCTCCTCCAGCATCGCATTGGCGCAGCGCAGGACGCGTTCGTCCTCGCCCTCGGAGAAGATGATCTTGCGGGTGGCCGATCGCGCCGCCTCGAAGACCGGCCGCATGATCAGCGCCGAACGGAAGACCGACCCGTCCAGCTTCTGCTTGTAGGCCTCAAGGTCGTCGATCGGGCGCGACGCCACGCCGGTTTCCATCGCCGCCCGCGCCACCGCCGAGGCGACGACGCCGATCAGCCGCGGATCGAAGGGCTTGGGGATCAGGTAGTCGGCCCCGAAAGACAGCTTTTCGCCGCGGTAGGCCGCCGCCGCCTCGGCGCTGGTGGTGGCACGCGCCAGCGCCGCGATGCCGGCCACGCAAGCCAGTTCCATGTCGTCGTTGATCGTGGTCGCGCCGACATCCAGCGCGCCGCGGAAGATGAAGGGGAAGCACAGGACGTTGTTGACCTGGTTCGGAAAATCGCTGCGCCCCGTGGCGATGATCGCGTCCGGTGCTACGGCGCGGACCGCGTCGGGCAGGATCTCGGGCGTAGGGTTCGCCAGCGCGAAGACGATGGGGCGCGGCGCCATCTTCCGCACCATCTCTGGCGTCAGGACGCCGGGGCCCGAAAGGCCAAGGAACAGGTCCGCGCCGGCGATCACCTCCTCCAGCGCGGCCGGACTGGTTCCCTGCGCATAGGCGGCCTTTTGCGGGGTCATCTGGTCCTCGCGCCCCTCGTAGACAAGGCCGGCAAGGTCGCAAAGCCAGACGTTTTCCCGCTTCACCCCCAGCTTCAGGAGCATGTCGAGACAGGCGATTCCCGCAGCGCCGCCGCCGGTCGACACCACCTTGATCCGGTCGAAGGCCTTTCCCGCGACATGCAGCGCATTGGTCGCCGCCGCCCCGACGACGATCGCGGTGCCGTGCTGGTCGTCGTGGAAGACCGGAATGTTCATCCGTTCGCGGCAAAGTCGTTCAACGATAAAACAATCCGGCGCCTTGATGTCCTCGAGGTTGATCGCACCGAAGGTCGGTTCCAGCGCGCAGACGATATCGGCCAGCTTGTGCGGATCGGGTTCGTTCACCTCGATGTCGAAACAGTCGATGTTGGCGAACTTCTTGAAAAGGACGGCCTTGCCTTCCATCACCGGCTTCGACGCCAGCGCGCCGATATTGCCAAGGCCAAGGACGGCGGTCCCGTTCGACACCACGGCAACCAGGTTGCCACGCGCGGTATAGCGGCGCGCCGTGGCGGGATCGGCCTTGATCTCCAGGCAGGCTTCGGCGACGCCGGGCGAATAGGCGCGCGAAAGGTCGCGGCCGTTCGCCATCGGCTTGGTCGCGCGGATCTCGAGTTTTCCGGGCTTGGGAAATTCGTGATAGTCCAGTGCCGCCTGCCGGGCGTTGTCCTGCCGCGTCTCCTCCATGATCCCTCCCATCTAGTTTAGCGTTAAACTAGTTTCTCGACATGACCCGCATCTACCATGCCACGCAGGCCGCGCCTACAAGAATCTGCTTGAATTCGCCGCTCCGGCGGAAACACTGGCCGAAACGGGGCGCCGTCAGCCTGCCGGCCCCGGCAAGGAGCATACGATGACAGAGACCCGCGCCGAAGTCCTTTTGCCAACCTCCGATCTGCGCAAGGATCTCCCCTTTTTCACCCGGGTCCTGGGCATGCGGATGGACATGATCTATCCGGCCGACGATCCCGCCGTCGCGGTCTTCTCAGGGCACGGACTGCGGGTCAGGCTCGACCAGGGAGCGAAGGCTGCGCCTGCCCATCTGCGCATCCTGACTGACGCGCCCGACGCGGTGGCGGGCGGCGAACGCCGGCTGACCGCGCCGGGTGGCACGACGGTCGAGATCGACAAACTGAACCCGCCCCTCGTCCTGCCGCCGACCGAACACGCCTTCGTCGTGCGCCGGCTGGCCGACCAGGCGCCCTGGGTCATCGGCCGCGCCGGCATGTCCTACCGCGACCTCGTGCCGACGCGGCTTGGCGGCGCGATCATCGCCAGCCATATCCGCGTGCCCGACGGCAAGGTGCCGGACATGGTGCATTTCCACAAGGTCGGTTTCCAGCTCATCTTCTGCGTCAACGGCTGGGTCGACGTGCTTTACGAGGACCAGGGCGGCCTGCGCAGGATCCACGCGGGCGACTGCTTCATCCAGCCGCCGCGCATCCGTCACCGCGTGGTCGAGGCGGGCGACGACATCGAGGTGGTCGAAATCGGCGTCCCCGCCGAACATATTACCGAGATCGACCACGACATGGACCTGCCAACCCCGGACTTTCGTCCCGACCGCGAGTGGGACGGCCAGAGGTTCGTTCACAGCCTGGCGCGCGACGGCGTCTGGCAGGATTTCCGCCTGAAGGGCTATATCTGCCGCGACACCACCATCGCAGACAATACCAGGGGTGTCGCGGGTGTGCAGGTCGTCCGCCGGGGGCAGGGCGATCCGCAGCCCGCCCGCCACGACAGCGACATCCTCTTCGGTTTCGTGATGGCCGGCGCCATGACGCTCAGCGGCGAGGGCAAGGATCCCTTCCGCCTGTCGCGCGGCGACGCCTTCGTCATTCCGCCCGGGATGGTGACGACCTGGGCTGACCCCACCGATGACTTCGAACTGCTCGAGGTCTCGTTGCCCGGCCATTTCGCCACCACACCCGTCTGACTTTTCAGTCTGGCGAAAATACTCCGGTGGGGTCCGGGGAGGCGGCGCCTCCCCGGCCTCGCCGCTTGCCCCGGCGGCGGAATGGCGCGATACATGACCGGATGGTCAGGAACGGGGCCGCCCATGTCCGCTGATGACGAACCACTCGACGAACTTCTCTCTGCCGCGCGCGCAGTGCGCGAAAACGCCTACGCGCCCTATTCGCGCTTCAAGGTGGGGGCGGCGGTGCGCGGCGCCTCCGGCCGCATCTATCCCGGCTGCAACGTCGAAAACGTCGCCTATCCCGAAGGCACCTGCGCCGAGGCGGGCGCCATCGCCCTGATGATCGCGTCGGGCGAGACCGAGGTCACGGCGGTCGCGGTGATCGCCGACAGCGCGGCACCGGTGCCGCCCTGCGGCGGCTGCCGCCAGAAGCTGGCCGAATTCGCGCGCCACGACACGCCCGTCACCCTGGCCACCACCGAAGGGGCAAGCCTGCGCACCACGGTGGGCGATCTCTTGCCCGGCCGCTTTGACGCAAGCCACATGGACCGCACCTGATGGAGGCCCGCGGCATCATCGCCGCCCTGCGCGACAGCCGCGGCCTGCCGGCCGAGGCCGCGCAGTGGTTCGCGTCGGGGCTCGCCTCGGGTCAGGTGACCGATGCGCAGGCCGGCGCCTTCGCGATGGCGGTGCTGATCCGGGGGCTTTCGGCCGACGACCGTGTCGGGCTGACCCTTGCGATGCGCGATTCGGGGCAGGTTCTGGAATGGTCGCTGCCGGGTCCGGTCGTCGACAAGCATTCGACCGGTGGCATCGGGGATTCGACCTCGCTTCTTCTGGCGCCCGCGCTTGCCGCCTGCGGGGCCTATGTGCCGATGATCTCGGGCCGGGGCCTTGGCCACACCGGCGGAACCGTCGACAAGCTCGAATCCATCCCGGGCTACCGCACGGATGTCGCGACCGCGGACCTGCACCGGATCGTCGCCGAGGTGGGCTGCGCCATCGTCGCCGCATCCGCCGACATCGCGCCCGCCGACCGGCGTCTTTACGCGGTCCGCGACGTGACCGGCACGGTCGAAAGCATCGACCTCATCACTGCGTCGATCCTGTCAAAGAAGCTGGCGGCGGGGCTCGAGGCGCTGGTCCTTGACGTCAAGGTCGGTTCTGGCGCCTTCATGAAGACGATGGAGGATGCGCGCGGCCTCGCGCGGTCGCTGGTGACGACGGCGAACGGCGCCGGGTGCCGGACCGCAGCGCTGATCACCGACATGAGCCAGCCGCTCGCCTCGACCGCCGGCAATGCGCTTGAAGTGCTCGAGGTGATGGAAACGCTGACCGGCGCCTCGGTGAACCAGGCATTGTGGGACGTGACCGTCGCGCTTGGCGGCGAGGCGCTGGTGTTGGCGGGGCTTGCCGGCGACGCGGTGGACGGCGAGGACCAGATCGAGGAGGCGCTCGAATCCGGGCGCGCCGCCGAGGTCTTCGGCCGCATGGTCACGGCACTGGGCGGCCCGGCCGATTTCGTCGACCGTTATCCCGACCGTCTTCCCGCCGCCGCCGTTGTCCGCGACGTTCCCGCGCAAGCTGCCGGTTTCATTGCGCAAATCGACACGGAGGCGCTGGGCCACGCGGTCGTTCATCTGGGCGGCGGTCGGCTGCGCGGCGGTGACCGGATCAATCCTTCGGTCGGGCTTTCCGACCTGCAGCCGATCGGCGAACCGCTTGCCCGTGGCGAGGCGCTCGCGCGGGTCCATGCGGCCAGCGACGCCGATGCCGACCGCGCCGTCGCGGCGGTGCAGGCGGCGTTCCGCATCTCAGCGGGTGTGCCCGAGGAACCGCCGCTCATTCACGAAAGGGTGGCGTGATGGCCCGCGCCTTCCTGATCGTCATGGACAGCGCCGGCTGCGGCGGCGCCCCGGATGCGGGGGCCTTCTTCAACGGCAGCCTGCCCGACACAGGCGCCAACACGCTTGGCCATATCGCCGAGGCCTGCGCCGCCGGCCGTGCCGAAGAGGGGCGCAGCGGACCGCTTTGCATGCCCAACCTCGATGCGCTGGGCCTAGGGGCCGCGATCGGGCTTGCCTCTGGCCTGGCCGCGCCCGGCCTTGGCGCCGCGCCGCGCGGGCTCTGGGGGGCAGCGACAGAAGTGTCGAAGGGCAAGGACACGCCATCGGGGCACTGGGAACTGGCCGGGGTGCCGGTTCCCTGGGACTGGCACTATTTCCCCGACACCCATCCCGCCTTCCCGCGGGAACTGATGGACAGGGTCGCCCGCCTGGCCGGGACCGGCGGAACATTGGGCAACTGCCATGCCTCGGGGGTGCCGATCATCGAGGAACATTGTGCCGAACACATGCGGACCGGCTGGCCGATCTGCTACACCTCGGCCGACAGCGTCTTCCAGATCGCCGCGCACGAGGAGACCTTCGGGCTCGACCGGCTGCTGAAGCTTTGCGAGGATATCGCCCCGACGCTGCACGCGATGAGGGTGGGGCGGGTGATCGCGCGGCCATTCACGGGAGATTGCGGCAGTTTCCGCCGCACCGCCAACCGCCACGACTACGCGATAGAACCGCCCGCGCCGACGCTGTGCGACTGGATATCGGAGGCCGGCGGCCGGGTGCATGGCATCGGCAAGATCGGCGACATCTTTTCCCGACGCGGAATTTCGGATGTGCGCAAGGGCAGCGATGCGGCACTATTCGAACATCTTCTGGCCCTTGCCGACGAGGCGGAAGATGGATCCTTGACCTTTGCGAACTTCGTGGAATTCGACAGCCTTTTCGGCCACCGGCGCGATGTGTCGGGCTACGCGCGGGCACTGGAATGGTTCGACGGCATGGCAGGGACGTTCCTGGGGCGGTTGCGGCCGGGCGATCTTGCCATCTTCACCGCCGATCATGGCAACGACCCGACCTGGCCGGGGACCGATCACACCCGCGAACGGGTGCCGGTCCTTGGCTACGGGCTGGGCGCCCGGCCGGTCGGGCAGGTGGCCTTCGTGGATGTCGCGGCTTCGGTTGCGGCGCATCTCGGCGTCCCGTCGCGCGGACCTGGAAAGAGCTTTCTGTGAGGCTGGCCAGGGGCGTGCCACCCGTGCAGGAAACCCCTGGCGGACAGAGGTCGGCAAACTGTCGGCAAAACGTATGGCAAGCGTCGGCGCAAGGACAAGGCGGATGACGGACACCCTTCCGAAGATCGAGCTTCACCTGCACCTGGAAGGGGCAGCGCCGCCGGCCTTCATCCGCGGGCTCGCGGCCGAGAAGAAGATGGACATATCGGGCGTCTTCGATGCGCGGGGCGACTACAGCTATACCGATTTCTGGCACTTCCTGAAGGTCTACGAGGCCGCGACCGAAACGCTGCGCACGCCGCGTGACTATTACCGGCTGACCCGCGCGGTCCTTGAGGAAAGCGCGGCGTCCGGGGTCATCTATTCCGAAACCTTCCTGTCGCCCGATTTCTGCGGCGGTCGCGACCTGGGCGCCTGGCGGGAATACCTGCACGCGATCCGCGAGGCGGCGGAGGAGGCCGAGCGGCAGGACGGCATCACGTTGCGCGGCATCGTCACGCCGATCCGCCACTTCGGGCCCGAGAAGGCGAAGGAAACGGCGATCTGCGCGGCAGAGACGGCGGGGGACTGGATCGTCGGCTTCGGCCTTGCGGGGGATGAAAAGGCCGGCAAGCCGCGCGACTTCGCCTGGGCTTTCGACGCCGCGCGCGAGGCGGGGCTGCGGCTGACATGCCACGCGGGGGAATGGGGCGGGCCGGACAGCGTGCGCGACGCGATCCGCGACCTTGGGGTGGAACGGATCGGCCACGGCGTCCGCGCGATCGAGGATCTGGCGCTGGTCGACGAACTTGCCGAGCGCGGCACCGTTCTTGAGGTCTGCCCGGGGTCGAACATCGCGCTGGGCCTTTACCCCGGCTGGCGCCAGCATCCGATCGGCCAGCTGTTCGACCGGGGGGTGAAGGTCACCGTCTCGACCGACGACCCGCCGTTCTTCCATACCACCATGGTGCGTGAATACGACCGGCTGGCCGATGCCTTCGACTGGGACGCGGGCGTGTTCGCCACCATTGCCAGAACCGCCGCCGAGGCGGCATTCTGCGACACGGCCACCAAAGACAAGATTCTGAAGAAACTGGAGAGCGCGCATGCTTGAGCACCTGAACGTCGTCCGCCACCCGCTTGTTCAACACAAGCTGACCATCATGCGCGACCAGACGACATCGACCAATTCCTTCCGCCGGCTCCTGCGCGAGATCAGCCAGCTTCTCGCCTACGAGATCACGCGCGAGATGGAGATGACGACGAAGACGATCGAGACGCCGATCTGCCCGATGGAGGCGCCGACCCTTGCGGGCAAGAAGCCGGCGCTGATCTCGATCCTGCGGGCGGGCAACGGGCTTCTGGACGGGGTGCTGGAACTGATGCCGGCGGCGCGTGTCGGGTTCGTCGGGCTTTACCGCGACGAACAGACGCTGCAGCCGGTGCAGTACTACTACAAGGTGCCGTCGGAACTGGACGAACGCCTGGTGATCACGCTGGACCCGATGCTGGCGACGGGCAATTCATCGGTCGCCGCGATCGACCTTCTGAAGAAGTCGGGCGCGCGCAACATCCGGTTCATGTGCCTGCTGGCGGCCCCCGAAGGCGTGGCGCGGATGCGCGAGGCGCACCCCGATGTGCCGATCGTCACCGCCGCGGTGGACGAACGGCTGAACGAACACGGCTACATCGTGCCCGGGCTGGGCGATGCGGGCGACCGGATGTTCGGGACCAAATAGGCCGGGGCTTTACGGCGGCCCGGTCCCGCGCCATGGTCTGGCATCGGGCCGGAGCGGGCAAATGCGATTTTGGTTGATCTGTTGGACAGGGATGATCCTGGCGGGGGCGGTGGCCTCGGCCGGGTGGGGCGTTCCCGTGACCGAGGTGGACGGACCCGCCGAGGCGCCGCCCGAAGGCTATGCCGAACGTCAGTATGTTGACAGCCAGGGTTGCATCTTCGTGCGGGTGACGGGGGCGGAGGGGCTTCTGGCCTGGGCCCCGGTCGCCACGCCCGAAGGGGAACTGCTGTGCGGGCACAAGCCTTCGATCACGATGAACCTGCATGTGGGGGCGCCACAAGCGGAGCCGCCCGCGCCTGCCGAAACCGCCCCACCCGCCGAAGCCACCCCGGAACCTTTGCCGGAGCCGGCGGCGACCGCGCCCGAACCTTCGTCCGAGACTGCACCCGAACCTGCCGGCGAACCGGCGGCGGCGCCTGAGCCCGCAGGGGCGTTGGCTGCACCAGCCGCGCCCCAACCCCGGACGCCCGCGCCGGGGGCGACCGCCAGCCGCCAGCCGGTGCGGCTCCTGGCGATCGCGACCGTGTCGTCATCGATGACGGACTGCGCGGGGGGCGCCTCCGCCGAAGCGGAGGTCTATGTCCTGTCCGACGGGCGCCGCCCGGTGAACTGTGCCGGCCCGGCGGCAGACCCGCTGGCGGTGCTGGTGGCGGGGGGCTACCTGACGGCGGCGGGCGCCGCGCCGGAACCGCCATCGGGCGCGCGCTATCTGCAACTGGGCGCTTTCGCGAAGGCCGGCAACGCCGCGCGCATCGCGGCGCTTGCGATGCGGCTTGGGTACGCGGTCGAACTTCAGCCGGGCAGGATCGGGACGGTCGCGGTCACGCAGGTCATGGCCGGGCCGTTCGCGGCACCATCGGACCTGCGGGCGGCCTGGCGGGCGTTCCACACCGCCGGGCTTGGCGACGCCTACTACCGCTAGGGTCGGCCCGAACAGATGCCCTGAAGCGCAACCCAGTCGCCGTCAACAAGGACGGGTGCGGCTGCGGGGCCACTGCGGAAGGGGTCGGTTTCGATCAGGTCGAGTGTTGCCTCGCCCGTCTGGTCCAGCGCATAGGCATAGGGCGACGAGGGCACACCGGCCTGCCGGAAGGCCGCGATCAGCGGATCGGCGGGCACCGGTGCAAACGGCTGGGTCAGGAAGGTTTCGGCATAGCCGTGAACAGCGTCCGCGGACATCTCTCCGGTGGTCAGGAGGGCGAAGGCGGTGCCAAGGCCCGCCCAGTCGAGAAGCGCACGGGTCGGATCCTCGCGGTCGGCGCGCAGTCGGGCCGTCAGGATATGTCCGGCAAGAACCTCGGGCGGGGCGTCGCTTTCGGCCATGACGCGCGGGAGCACGATGCGCCCGCCCGGCAGCACCCGCGCTGAATCAAGGCCCGTCGGCAGGACAAGGATCGCCGCCTGCCCCGGGCCAAGGACGCGGGCGGAAAGTCGGGCCAGCGCCGCGTCGCCCTCGGGCGTCGAACAGGGCGCGCCGGTCAGCCGCGCAAGGTCGCCAAGTACCAGCGCGCCGATGTCGTCGCGCTTGGGCGCGGGCAGGATCGCCGCCGTATGGCGGATCAGCGCGCCCGGAAGCCAGAAAAGCGCGAATGCGGCCAGAAGCGCCAGCACCGCGCCAAGGACGATCTGGCGCAGCCGCCCCGGGTGGGGGCGGCGCGCCTCGATCAGGCGATGGACCTTGCCGATCGCCGCGATCATCGTCGCGTCCTCGATCTCAAGCTCTTCACCCGCCTCGGCGCCCGGCGCGAATAGCGCGGGCCGCTTGCCGGGGTTCAGGCGAATGACCGCGGGCAGCGACCAGTGCGCCAGCGCCGCCGCGGTCCGCGTATCGGAAATGACCAGCGTCGCGTCGCCGAAAACCACCAGAACCTCGCGCCGCTGCCCGTCGGGCGACGCGCGCCAAAGACCGGTGGATTCCAGCCGCTGATATTCGGGTAGCGCCGTCATGGCGGGGCGGGCCTGCTCTTTGCCTCGTTTGCCCGAAGGATAAACCATCGCGGCCAGGGGAACAATCGCAAGCCACGCGGCTTGCCCGCAGTCTTGCGGTTGATTTGCGCCCGAAAGCCGCCTAACCAGCGGCGGCAGACGCCAACAAGTGCCACCCCCGGGGAGACCGCAATGGCCCAGAACGACCTCGAAGCCCGCCATCTTGAGACGCTCGACCGCGATCTCGGGCGGCTCTCCAACCTGGAGGCGGCGACGGCCTATGTTGCCCGCCCGCTGGTCGGCCCGGGTATCGCGCTCGTCTTCATCGTCCTTGCCGGGCTCGCGGCGGCGCTGTCCTTCGGCCAGACCAGCAACACGCTGGTCGTCGTCGTCGCCGCCGTCTTCGGCGCCTACATGGCGCTGAACATCGGCGCCAACGACGTGGCCAACAACATGGGCCCCGCCGTGGGCGCCAATGCGCTGACCATGGGCGGCGCGATCGTCATCGCGGCGGTCTTCGAAAGCGCCGGCGCGCTTCTGGCCGGGGGCGATGTGGTCAAGACCATTTCCAAGGGGATCGTGGCGCCAGAAAGCATCGAAACCTCGGCGGTCTTCGTCTGGGCGATGATGGCCGCGCTTCTGTCCTCGGCGCTGTGGGTGAACCTTGCCACCTGGATCGGGGCGCCGGTGTCGACCACGCATTCGGTGGTCGGCGGCGTCGTCGGGGCGGGGGTCGCTTCGGCCGGGTTCGGCGCGGTGAACTGGTCGACGATGGGCACGATCGCGGCAAGCTGGGTGATCTCGCCCGTGCTGGGCGGTCTGATCGCCGCGGCCTTCCTGTGGTTCATCAAGGCTCGGGTCATCTACCGCGACGACAAGATCGCCGCCGCGCGCGTCTGGGTGCCGGTGCTGGTAGGGATCATGGCCGGGGCCTTTGCCGCCTACCTGTCGCTGAAGGGTCTGAAACACCTGGTCAAGATATCGCTGCAGACGGCGCTTCTGATCGGGCTCGCGGGCGGTGTCGCCACCTGGGCGGCGATGATCCCGGTGATCCGCCGCCAGTCCGCCGGGCTGGAGAACCGCAACAAGTCGCTGAAGGTTCTCTTCGGCATCCCCCTTGTCGTTTCCGCAGCACTTCTGAGCTTCGCGCATGGCGCCAACGACGTGGCCAACGCGGTCGGCCCGCTTGCGGCGATCGTGCAGGCATCCGGCACCGGCGCGATCGGCGGGGAAGTCAGCATCCCCCACTGGGTAATGGTGATCGGCGCCTTCGGCATCTCCTTTGGCCTCTTCCTGTTCGGGCCCAAGCTGATCCGCATGGTCGGCAGCCAGATCACCAAGCTGAACCCGATGCGCGCCTATTGCGTGGCGTTGTCGGCGGCACTGACGGTCATCGTGGCAAGCTGGCTGGGCCTGCCGGTCAGTTCCACCCATATCGCCGTCGGCGCGGTCTTTGGCGTCGGCTTCTTCCGCGAATGGGACACCGAACGGCGGCTGAAGAAGAACCGTGTCGCGGTGCCCGACCAGCCGGTGCTGGCGCCCGAGGAACGGGGACGCCGCAAGCTGGTCCGGCGCGCGCATTTCATGACCATCATCGCGGCCTGGGTCATCACCGTTCCGGCCGCGGCGCTGATGTCGGCCGCGATCTTCTACGGCATTCGCGCCTTCGCGGGGTAGGCCGGGACGCCGCGCGCTCAGACCTCCTTCGCGCGGACCCGAAGTTCGAACTTCTGGACCTTGCCGGTCGAGGTCTTGGGAAGGTCGCAAAAGACGATGTGCTTGGGGGTCTTGAAGCCGGCAAGCCGCGACCGGGCAAAGGCGATCAGCTCGGCCGCGTCGGCGCTGGCGCCTTCCTTCAGCTCGACGAAGGCGCAGGGCACTTCGCCCCACTTGTCGTCGGGCTTGGCCACCACGGCGCAAAGCGAGACCGCAGGGTGGTGCATCAGCGCGCCCTCGACCTCGACCGAGGACACGTTTTCGCCGCCGGAGATGATGATGTCCTTCGCGCGGTCGGTGATCTTGATGTAGCCGTCCGGATGCTGGAACGCGATGTCGCCGGAACGGAAGAACCCGCCCCTGAACGCCTCTTCCGTGGCCTTGGGGTTCTTCAGGTACCCCTTCATGACCGAATTGCCCCGGATCGCGATCTCACCCAGCGTCTGGCCGTCGCGCGGGACCGGGTTGCCCTTTTCGTCATGGACGCTGATGTCCTCCATGAAGGGCATCAGGACGCCGGTGCGCGCCTTGATCGCAGCGCGTTCCTCTTGCGGCAGGCCGTCCCAGCGGTCGTGCCACAGGCATTCGGTGACATGGCCATAGGTTTCCGTCAGGCCATAGACCTGCGTGACCCGAAAGCCGAGCGGTTCGATCGCGGCCAGCGTCGCGGCCGGGGGCGGGGCGCCGGCGGTATAGACCTCGACCACATGGTCGAAGGCGCGGCGGTCGCCCGGCTTGGCGTTGATGATGGAGTTCAGCACGATCGGCGCGCCGCCGAAATGGGTCACGCCCTCGTCGGCGATGGCGTCGTAGATGTTCTTCGCGGTCACGTCCCGGCAACAGACCAGCGTGCCGCCGACCGCCGGCATCATCCAGGTGTGGCACCAGCCGTTGCAGTGGAAAAGCGGTACGATGGTCAGGTAGACCGGGCGTATCCCCACGGCCCAGGTGACCGCCGTGCCCATCGCCAGAAGATAGGCGCCGCGATGGTGGTAGACGACCCCCTTGGGGCGCCCCGTCGTGCCGGAAGTATAGTTGAGCGCGAGGCTTTCCCATTCGTCCTGCGGCATGTGCCAGGGCGCCTCGGGGTCGCCGGTGGCCAGGAAATCCTCGTATTCCGGATGGGCGCCCGACGCGGCGATGCCCGCCTCGCGGTCCGCGACCTCGATGATCAGCGGGGCCGGACCTTGCATGAGCGCGACGGCCTCGGTGACCAGGGGCAGAAGGGCGGTGTCGGCCAGAACCACTTTTGCGCCGCCGTGGTCGAAGATGTAGCCGACCGTATCGGCGTCCAGCCGGGTGTTGATCGTGTTGAGGATCGCGCCCGCGGCCGGTATGCCGAAATGCGCCTCGGCCTGGGCCGGGACGTTGGGCAGAAGTGTCGCGACCACGTCGCCCGGTTCGACGCCCGCCCGCGCCAGCGCCGAGGCAAGCCGGCTGACCCTGGCATGATAGTCGCGATAGCTGCGCCGCGTTCCGCGATAGACGACCGCTGTCCGGTCGGCGTGAACGTCGGCTGCGCGGTCAAGGAAGGAAAGCGGCGTCAGTGCCACGAAGTTCGCCGGGGTCTTGCCAAGCCCCGTTTCATCTGCCAGCCAGCCCACGAAATGCCTCCCCGACCGATCATGTCGCTATCAGACGCGAATATGGCCGCGCCACCGGCTTGAAGGGAAGCGGAAAACGACACCGGGTAGGAACATGACGACACTGGCCGCACCGGCACCGGCGAACCGCACCCTTGCGGCGGCGGGCGCGATCCTGATCTACGCGATGATGATCGGCTTCACCGACAACTTCGTGCAGACCATCGCGCGGGATGGGGGGCTTTGGCAGTTCCATGCCACGCGCACGGCCATGGCCCTTGCGCTTCTGGGGCTGGCGGCGGCGCCCCTCAGGCTGCGGCTGCGCCCGCGAAACTGGCGCGCGGTCGCGTTTCGCAGCCTTGTCCACGGATCGGGCATGGTCGTCTATTTCGGATGCCTCGCCTTCCTGCCGGTCGCGGTCGTGGCGGCAGGCCTTTTCACCGCGCCGATCTTTGTCCTGCTGATCTCCCGCTTCGCCTTCGGAATGCACATCGGGCCGTACCGCATTCTGGCGGTGGCCGTCGGGTTCCTTGGCGCAATGCTGGTTCTGGGGCCGGACAGCGGCATGGCGGTCGGTCCCGCCACGGTACTGCCGGTCGTCGCAGGCGTGCTTTATGCGCTTGGCAACATCGCGACGCGCCAGTGGTGCGCGGGCGAAAGCGCCGAGACGATGCTGGCGGGTTTCTTCGCCGCGCTCGGCGCCTACGGGCTCCTGGGGCTTGCGGTCCTGGCCCTCTGGCAGCCCGAGGCTCCCGCCGGCGCCGAGGGCTTCATCCTGCGCGGCGCGGTCTGGCCGACGCCGTCCTTCCTGCTCTGGACCTTCGTGCAGGCGGCGGGATCGCTGGTCGGGGTGGGCATGATGGTCAAGGCCTATCAGATGGCCGAGGCCAGCCGTGTCGCGGTCTTCGAATATGTCATCCTGCCCGCCTCGGCCTTCTGGACCTGGGCGCTCTGGGGCGATGTTCTGTCGATGCGGGCGATGGCGGGCATGGTGCTGATCTTCGCGGCCGGTCTCATCATCGCGGTTCGGGGCAGGTAGCCCCGGTCCCTCTTCATTCTGGCGAAAATACTCCGCGGGGGTGCGGGGGTGCGAAACCCCCGCTGCCCGGCCCTTCCACCGCCCCGGCGTCAGGCCGCGCGCGCATCGGGCGCAAAGCGGCCATAGAAGCTTTCTCCGCGCTCGGCCATCTCGCGCAGAAGCCGCGGCGCGGCAAAGCGGGCGCCATGGGCCGCGGCCAGGCGGTCGGCGATCTCGACCGCCCGGGGGGCGCCCAGCATGTCGAGCCAGGAAAACGGCCCACCCGACCAGGGGCAGAAGCCCCAGCCGAGGATCGCGCCGACATCGCCTTCGCGGATGTCGGTCAGAACCCCTTCTTCCAGCGCGCGGACGGCCTCCAGAGCCTGCACGAAAAGCATCCGGTGCTGCACCTCGGCCAGGTCGGGCTGATCGGCCGCGACCGGCCAGTGATCCGCGATGCCTTCCCAGAGCCCCGTGCGCTGGCCCTTGTCATCATAGGCATAGAAACCGGCATGGGCCTTTCGGCCAAGCCGCCCGGCATCGGCCATCGCGAAGAGCACCTGGTCCACCGCGCTGTCCGGATAGGCATCGCCCATCGCCGCCTTCGTCGCCCTGGCGATCTTCACCCCCAGGTCTATGGAGGTTTCATCCACCAGTTGCAGGGGGCCAAGCGGCAGGCCGACAAGCTTTGCCGCGTTCTCGACCAGCGCCGGTTCCACCCCCTCGGCGACCATGCGGATGCCTTCGTTGATATAGGGAATGATGCAGCGGTTGGCGTAGAAGAAGCGGGCGTCGTTCACCACGATCGGGGTCTTCCTGATCTGGCGCACGAAGTCGAGCGCCTTGGCGACGGCCAGATCGCCGGTCTCGACGCCCTTGATGATCTCGACCAGCATCATCTTGTCGACGGGCGAGAAGAAATGGATGCCGATGAACCGGTCGGGCCGCGTCGAAGCCTTCGCGAGGCCGGTGATCGGAAGGGTGGAGGTGTTGGTTGCAAAGATCGCATCCGCCGGAAGGACGGCCTCCGCCCGGGCGGTCACCTCGGCCTTGACCCTGGGATCCTCGAACACCGCCTCCACCACCAGGTCGGCGCCGGAGAGGGCCGCGTAGTCGGCCGTCGCGGTGATCCGGGCCAGAACCTCGGCCTTCTTCGCCGCTGTCACCTTCCCGCGTTTCATCCCCTTGTCGAGCAGGCCTTCGGAATGCGCCTTGCCGCGATCCGCCGCCTCCTGCGTGGCGTCGATCAGGACGACCTCGATGCCGGCGCTGGCCGCGACATGGGCGATGCCCGCGCCCATCATGCCGGCGCCCAGAACGCCCAGCCTGCGGACCGTCTGGTCGGCGACCCCGGGCCGGTTCGCGCCCTTTTCCAGCGCCTCCTTGTTGATGAAAAGCGACCGGATCATCGCCGCGGACGAGGGGTTCATCAGCACATGGGTGAACCAGCGCGCCTCGATCCTGAGCGCGGTGTCGAAGGGCACCAGCGCGCCTTCGTAGACCGCCGACAGAAGCGCCCTGGCCGCCGGGTAGACGCCCATCGTCTTGCCCATGACCATGGCCGAGGCGCCGACGAAGGTCATGAAGCCCGCCGGATGATAGGGCGCGCCGCCGGGCATCTTGTAGCCCTTGGCGTCCCAGGGCTTGACAAGGTCGGCGTCGGTCGCGCCCAGCACCCATTCCCTTGCCCGTGCGAGAAGCTGGTCGGGTGCCACGACCTCGTCGATGATCCCGGCGGCCTGCGCCTTTTTCGGGTCCGAAAGCTTGCCTTCCAGAAGGAAGGGCGAGGCCGCCATCGGGCCAAGCTTGCGCACCAGACGGGTGGTGCCGCCAGCGCCGGGGAAGATGCCCACCAGGATTTCCGGCAGGCCGATCCTGGCCGTCGGGTTGTCGGCGGCGATGATCCGGTGGCACGACAGCGGAATCTCCAGCCCGATGCCGAGCGCGGTCCCGGGCAGGGCGGCGACGATGGGCTTGCCCCCCTTTTTGGTCTTGGGGTCCATGCCCGCAAGCTCGATCTTCCGTTCCAGACCGTGGAACCGCATGATCCCGTCGAAGAGCCCGCGCGCCGGTTCGGCGCCCGCGCTTTCCTTCATCTTCGCGATGACATTGAGGTCCATGCCGCCGGCAAAGTCCTTCTTGCCCGAGGTCAGGATCACGCCCCTGACGGCGGGGTCGGCCAGCGCGGCGTCGATCAGCGCGTCAAGCTCGGCCATGCCGGTCAGGCTGAGGACGTTCATCGACTTTCCCGGGACGTCCCAGGTGATCGTGGCGATGCCGTCGGCGTCGGTGGCGGAGGTGAAGTCGGTCATCTGCGGTCTCCCGTGGCAGGCGTCGCGGGCCGGGGGCTTCGCGCCCCCGGACCCCCGCGGAGTATTTGGGCCAGAATGAAGGGGTCGGGTCGGGTCATGGCAGCGGGCTTCCATCGCGCCGGGTGCGCGTGACCTGCCCGTCGCGGCGGGTGTAGAGCTTGTCGATGTCGCTGTAGTGCACCCGGTCGGAGGCGGCGCGGGTGCCGACCACGAGGTAGGTGCAATCGGCGTCCGAGCGGTTCAGCACATGATGCCCGTTGGCAACCCCGGCGGGCCAGCAGGCGGCATCGCCGGGGGCAAGGTCGTGGGGGCCGTCCTCCTCGATCACCGTCGGGGTGCCGGAGAGGACCAGGAGGAATTCATCCTCGCCCTCGTGCCAGTGCCGGTCGGAGGAGGCGCTGCCGGGGGGCAGCGTTTCCACGAAGGCGCCGAACTGTGTCAGCCCGCCGGTATCGGACAGAAGCTCGGCGGTGAACGGCCCCAGATGGGCGATCTGTTCGGGGGTGGCGGCGTCGCGTCGGGCGGTTCCCTTGCGGATGATCATCGCGGGCCGTCCCAGGGCGTGCCGTCGCGGTAGGTGAAGGTCGCCTTGCCGCCGGCCATCTCGACCTTCATGTCGACATCGCTGTAGGTCGCGACCTCGCGCGGGACCCGGCTGCCGACGACGAGGAACTGCGCGATCCGGTCGGACCGGTTGACGAAGTGGTGCCCGTTGCCGTCGCCGGCCGGAAAGGCCGCGCAGTCGCCGGGCAGCATCGGGTGTTCGCCGGCATCGTCGACCAGCACGCATTCGCCCGCGGTGACCATGACGAATTCGTCCTCGTTCAGGTGCCAGTGGCGCAGCGACGACAGTGCGCCGGGTTCCAGCGTGACGAGGTTCACCCCGTACTGGGTCAGCCCGCCGGCATCGGCAAGACGCAGGGACGAACGCCCCTTCATCATCGTGGCGTAGGGTTCGGGATAGATCGAGCCGGTCTTGACCGGAACCGCGGCGAGATCGATCTTCGGCATCATATCCTCTCGATGATGGTGGCCGCGCCCATGCCCGACGCGATGCAGAGCGTGGCAAGGCCGGTGCCCTTGCCGGTGCGCTCCAACTCGTCCAGAAGCGTGCCGATGATGATGGCGCCGGTCGCGCCGAGGGGATGGCCCATCGCGATCGCGCCGCCGTTGACGTTGACCTTCGCGGGGTCGGCGTCGAAGGCCTGGAGGAAGCGCAGGACGACCGCCGCGAAGGCCTCGTTCACCTCGAAAAGGTCGATGTCGGCGATGGTCATGCCCGCCTCGCGCAGGATCTTTTCGGTTACCGGCACCGGGCCGGTCAGCATGATCGTGGGATCGGTGCCGATCTTCGCCGTGGCGCGGATGCGGGCGCGCGGTTTCAGCCCGTGGGCGCGTCCGAATTCGGCGTTGCCGATCAGGACCGCCGCCGCGCCGTCGACGATGCCGGAGGAGTTGCCGGCGTGGTGGATGTGGGTGATGCGTTCGAGATGGGGGTATTTCATCAAGGCGAGCTTGTCGAAGCCGGGCATCACCTCCCCCATCGCCCTGAAGGAGGCGTCGAGCCGGCCGAGCGCCTGCATGTCGGTACCCGGGCGCATGTATTCGTCGCGGTCGAGGATCGTCAGGCCGTTCTGGTCCTTGACCGGCACGATGGAGCGGGCAAAGCGGTTTTCGGCCCAGGCCTCGGCCGCGCGGCGCTGGCTTTCGACGGCCAGCGCGTCGGCGTCGTCGCGCGAGAACCCGTATTCGGTGGCGATGATGTCTGCCGAGATGCCTTGAGGCACGAAATAGGTCTTCATCGCCAGGCTCGGGTCCACCGCGATGGCGGCCCCGTCCGATCCCATCGCGACCCGGCCCATCATCTCCACCCCGCCGGCGATATAGGCCGCGCCCGCGCCGCCCTTCACCTGGTTCGCGGCGAGGTTCACCGCCTCCATCCCGGAGGCGCAGAAACGGTTGATGGAAAGGCCGGGGATGCTTTCGTCGAGGCCGGACAGGAGGACGGCAGAGCGGGCAAGGCAGCCGCCCTGTTCGCCGACCTGGGTGACGTTGCCCCAGATCACGTCCTCGACCGCGTGGCCCTGCAGGCCGTTGCGTTCGGCCACCGCGTCGAGAAGCCGGGCGGAGAGCGCGACGGAGGTGACTTCGTGCAGGGCGCCGTCGGGGCGGCCGCGCCCGCGGGGGGTGCGGGCGGCGTCGTATATATAGGCTTCGGTCATCTTGTCCTCCCGATCAGTTCGAGGCCCGGTCGGACGGATTGCCCGGCATCAGGTCGTAGGGATGTTGCCAGCCGGGCAGGGCGGCGATGTCGGCCAGCCAGCGGTCGATGTTGGGCCAGTCCTTGCGGTCGAAGCCGAAGGGTTCGGGGTAGTAGAGATAGCCGCAGCAGGAGAGGTCGGCGATGGTCGGTCCACTGCCCACGACCCAGCCGCGCCCCGCCAGATGGGTGTCGAGCGTGGCATAGGCGTTCCTGAGCCGCGCCTGCATGAAGGCGATGACATCCTTCGGGCGCTTGTCTTCGGGCAGGAAGTTCATCAGGAACCGCGTCATCCCCGCCTGCGAGGACATCTTGTGATTGTCCCACAGGATCCAGCGCAGGATCTCCTCCGCCTCGCCCTCGCCGCCGCCGAGCCTGCCGGTGCGCCCGACCACATGGTACATGATCGCGCCGGACTGGCTCAGGATCCGGCCCGCGTCTTCGAGGACCGGCACCTCGCCCATGACATTGAGCTTGCGGAACGCCTCGGTGCGGGTGGCGCCGTTGAAGAAGTCGACGAAGACCGGTTCCCAGTCGTAGCCCGAAAGGGCAAGGGTCAGCGCGGCCTTGTAGGCGTTGCCGCTTTCGCCGAAGCAGTGGAGTCTTGCCGTCATGCCGCTCTCCCGTGGCTGGCCGGGCGGGCGGGGGTTTCACACCCCCGCGCCCCCGTGGAGTATTTTGACAATGAAGAAGAAGGATTTGTTAACCAGAATCGGGCGAGCCTGACGGCGCGGTACAGGCTGGAGAGCCGATGACCGCCAATGGAGAAGCCGCCCCGGTCGTGACGAGAAGCACCCCAGGTTTGAGGGCCGGCGTCGTGTCCGGGGCGTGCCTTGTGCTTCTTCATTGCACAAATACTCATTCCGTCCTTTCCACCCGGCACGCGCCAGGGTCTTTTTTCGAAGGCGCTCACCCCCTGCGCGAAGGGCAGGGGCAACGGCAAGGGCAACGGGGGCGGCCATCGGGGCGGCCATCGGGGGCGGCTTGCCTGCGGCCCTTCCCATCGCGCTCAGAACCCCGCTTCGGCGAGATCCATCACCGGGGCGGCGCCTGTCCTGATCCGCGCGAGGTGAAGCGCCGTCGCGGGAAGTTCGCGCGCCATGTAGTAGCGCCCGGTCGCGATCTTGGCCCGGTAGAAATCGGCGTCCCCCGCGCCACCGGTCAGCGCCGCGCCGGCGGCCCTGGCGGCGCGCGCCCACATCAGCCCCATGCAGACATGCCCGAAGAGGTGCATGAAATCGTAGGATCCGGCCAGCGCTGCATCTGGGTTCTTCATGCCTTCCGAGGCAAAGACCATCGCGGCCGCCTGCAGATCCCTGGACGCGGCCTTGAGCGGTTCGAGGAAGTCCTTCGCAAGCGCCTCGTCACTTTCGTTTTCCTTGATGAAGGCCTTGACCATCTCGAAGAAGGCCATCATCGGCTTGCCGCCCTCCGCCGCGAGCTTGCGGCCCACGAGATCGAGCGCCTGCACCCCGTTCGCGCCCTCGTAGATCATCGTGATCCGGGCGTCGCGGACGAACTGGGACATGCCCTGTTCCTCGATATAGCCGTGCCCGCCGAAGACTTGCTGGGCGTTGACCGCCGCCTCGAATCCCTTGTCGGTCAGGAACCCCTTCAAGACCGGCGTCAGGAGCGAGATCAACCCTTCCGCCGCCGCGTCGCCGGCGCGGTTCGACCGGTCGACAAGCGATGCGCCCCAGAAGGTCAGCATCCGCGCGCCTTCCACGAAAGCCTTTTGCGACAGGAGGTTGCGGCGGATGTCGGGATGGACGATCAGCGGGTCGGCCGGCCCGTCGGGGTTCTTCGCGCCGGTCACGGCGCGCCCCTGAAGCCGGTCTTGCGCGTAGCTGCGCGCCGATTGATAGGCGGCTTCGGCCACCGCGTAGCCCTGAAGGCCGACCGAAAGCCGCGCCTCGTTCATCATCGTGAACATCGCGCGCATGCCCTTGTGCAGGTCACCCAGAAGCCAGCCGGTCGCGCCGTCGTAGTTCATCACGCAGGTGGCATTGCCGTGAATGCCCATCTTTTCCTCGATGTTGCCGACCGAGACGGCGTTACGCGCGCCAAGGCTGCCGTCGTCGTTCACGAGGATCTTCGGCACGATGAAAAGCGACACGCCCCTTGTCCCCTCGCCGCCGCCGGGGGCCTTGGCGAGGACGAGGTGGATGACGTTTTCGGCCAGGTCGTGATCGCCGGCCGAGATGAAGATCTTCTGGCCGGTGATGCGGTAGCTGCCATCGGCCTGCGGTTCGGCCCTGGTGCGCATCATGCCCAGATCGGTGCCGCAATGCGGTTCGGTCAGGTTCATCGTGCCGGTCCAGTCGCAGGTCACGAGTTTCGGCAGATAGGCCATCTTCTGCGCTTCCGTCCCGTGGGCGTGGATCGCCGAATAGGCACCGTGGGTCAGGCCCTGATACATGTTGAAGGCCATGTTGGCGGAAACGAACATCTCTCCGGTGGCGCAGCTCATGATGTAGGGCAGGCCCTGGCCGCCATAGGCAGGGTCGCAGTCTATCGCGGGCCAGCCGCCGTCCTTCACCGCGGCAAAGGCCTCGTGGAAGCCGGCGGGAGTGCGGACCACGCCGTTTTCGAGCCGGCAACCCTCGGCGTCGCCGGATGCGTTGAGCGGCGCAAGCACGTCGCGGGCGATCTTTCCGGCCTCGTCGAGGATCGCGGCGGTGAAGTCGCGGTCAAGATCGGCGTAGCCCGGCGTCTCGCTCTGGCTGACGTTCAGAACCTCATGCAGGACGAACTGCATGTCCTGTGTCGGCGCTGCGTAGCTCGGCATGGTCTGTCTTCCCTTTCCTCAGGCGGCGGTTTGCGCCGATTTGTCCTTCAGCATCCCGGCGACGGAGCCGATCTGGTCGCGCAACTCGCCGATGGCCGTTTCCAGTTCGTCGCGCTGGCGCAGCATCCGGTCGAGGTGCCGTTCGGCCAGTTCGATCGTCTTCGCGAGCTGGGTCCGCTGCCCGTCGCCCGCATCGTAGAGGTTGAGGAGCTGGCGGATCTCCTCGAGGCTGAAGCCAAAGCGCTTGCCGCGCAGGATCAGCTTCAGCCGGGCGCGGTCGCGCCGGGTGAAAAGGCGCTTCTGGCCGTCCCGGAACGGAAACAGCAGCTCCTTCGCCTCGTAGAAGCGCAGGGTGCGTGGCGTCACGTCGAACGCCTCGCACATCGCGCGGATCGTCATCAGGTCGTCGGTCATATGGTCCTCAAGACGGGTTGCATGATGTTCTGACCGGGGACATGGGATGATCTGGGTCAACCATACAAGAAAGGTTTACGTTAACGTCACCCGTTACGTCACGTCAGAACCGGATTGACGAAACGTCATGAAACCGCCGCCCCGTCGCGCGCAATTTCATTACGCGACAGAACGCCAGTAAAATAAGGCCGGGATGGCCCGAAGTCAGGTTGAATCGGGGTTCAGAGGAGGTCGGCGACCTGGTCGCGCAGCGCCTTCAGGTCGGCGATGGTGGCGGCCAGTTCGGCCTGTTGCCGGGCGAGGACGCCAAGCTGACGCTCGGCCATCTCGACCCAAATCAGGTTCTGTTCGCGCGTGCCCTGCTTTTGATAGATCTCCAGCCATTGCCGGATCTCCTCAAGCCCGAAGCCGAAGCGTCGGCCGCGCAGGATCAGCGTCATCCGGGCAATCTCGCGCGGGCCGTAGAAACGCGCGCGTCCTTCCTTTTCGGGGGCCAGAAGTTCAATGTATTCGTAGTATCGCAAGGTGCGCGGGGTCACGTCGAAACGTGCGCACATTTCCTTGAACGACAGGCGCGGTTCGGTCATCTGGGCCTCCGCGTTGCAGCCTAATTCCTCGGCCCGGCAGGCACAACTCAGTTCAGGAAGCCCGGCGCGAAGATGTGAAGGCCGTAGGCGACGACAAGCGCCGGCAGGGTCGAGAAGACGGTGGCCATCACCGCGGCGCGCGGCGCCAGCGCGATGGCAGGGAAAAGCGCATCCCCGTCATTCGAGATGGCGTTGGCCACAAGCGCGGAAAAGGGGATCGCGCCGTTGACGTAAAGCGTCGCGACCAGGACCTGCGGGCCGCAGCCGGGGATGAAGCCGATGGCGGCGCCGACAAGCGGCAGGACCGGCGATATCGCGCCAAACATCGCCTTGAGGTCGAGCCCCGCGTAGGCCGCGGTATAGTCATAGGCGAGATAGGCGAGGATCACCCAGACCGAGATGAAGGACGTCTCCTCGGCCATGCGGGTCACGGGATGATCGGCGGGGTTGGTCATCGCCGTGACCGGCGATGCCGTCCAGATCGCAAGGCCCGCGAAAGCCCCGGCAAGGCCGATCCAGCCTGCGGGCAGGCCAAGGATCGCGTCGATCTGGATGCCGCCGATCTGCGCCGCGCCGATGACAAGCCCGGGCACGACCGGCGCAAGATAGGCAAGGTCGCGCGCCCTGAGCCGACCGATCGCCGGAACGATGTCGCAACTGCCGCCCCTGGGCCGGTAGTCGGTGCGCACGAAACGGTCGATCAGCCAGCCGGTCAGGATGCCCACGGCGAACTGGGCCGGCAACAGGACCAGTGCCGCATCGGGGCGCGTGGCGATCAGCAGGAAGGCGGCGTCGCCCATGGTCGCGGTCAATGTCGCCACGACGGCGCCGAAACTGACCTTGCCCGAGGCATAGGCCGCCACCACCACGACCGCCCCGCCGCAGCCCGGCGTCGCGCCGAGGAAGGCCGCGATCGGCACCTGCATCGCCCGGGCGTTGCCCATCGCAAGACCGAGGTCGAACCGGAACAGCCGTTCCAGCCCGTAAAAGATCAGGAGCGTCGCGGCGACGAAGACCGACACCTGGACGAAGGCGTCCTGCATCAGGCCGCGGGTCAGTGCGCCCAGGTCGCCGGGGGCGGCGGCCAGCGCGGCCAGGACGGCGGCAAGGACCAGGCGCCGGGGCCGGATCGTCATGGGCGCGGCCGGGAGCGCGAGCGCGCCGTGCCGGGCGGGCGAGGGGCTGTGCATGTCTACCTGCGAATAATTCTCATTTGCGAAAGATAGCACTTGCGGTGGGTTTCGCAAGCGCCTTTTATCCGCCCGTGGTCCCCGTCCCCGGGGGCGGGGGGAAGGTCGGCGTGGAAGATCGCAAGCAACAGATGGCGCGGCAGTTCATCGAGGCCATTCCGCATTCGCGGGCGCTTGGCATGCAGCTTGAGGAGATCGGCGAGGGCCGGGCGGTGATCGCGATGGACTATGACCCGCGCTTCGTGGGTGACCCGGAAACGGGCGTGATCCACGGTGGCGCGGTCTCCGCGCTCATGGATACATGCGGCGGGGCGGCGGTGATGAGCCATCCTGGCGTGGCCTCGACGGCGACGCTGGATCTGCGGATCGACTACATGCGGCCCGCGACGCCCGGGCAACGGATCACCGCGCGGGCGGAATGCTATAACGTGACCCGTTCGGTCGCTTTCGTCCGTGCCACCGCCCATGATGCCGACCCCGACCGCCCGGTGGCGACCGCGACCGGCGCCTTCACCGTCGAACGCGAGCCTTCGGCATGAGCCGCAAGCGCCCCGAGCCCGTGCAGGTGGTCAAGCAGCGGCGCGATGCGGCGCTCAGGTCGCTGGTGCATGGCGTGCCCTATATCCAGTTCCTGGGGATCGAGTTCGACCGGCGCGGCGACGAGCTGACCGCTGTCCTGCCCTTCGACGAACGGCTGATCGGCAACCCGTTCCTGCCTGCGCTTCATGGCGGCGTGACGGCGGCATTCCTTGAGGTGACGGCCATTATCGAGCTTTCCTGGTCGACGATCTGGGAAGAGATGGAAAGCGGGCGGCTCGATCCGGCGTCGTTGGAGGGCGCGCCCGTGCCGCGGCTGCCGAAGACGATCGACTTCACCGTGGATTACCTGCGCTCCGGCCTGCCGCGCGACGCCTATGCGCGGGCACGCATCAACCGGTCGGGCCGGCGCTACGCCAGTGTGCATGTCGAAGCCTGGCAGGACAACCGCAGCCGCCTGTTCGCGCAGGCGACCGGCCATTTCCTGATGCCGGGGCGCGATGGATAGGATCACCCATGCGCGCGTCCTGAAGATCGCGCTGCCCATCGTCCTGTCGAACGCCACGGTGCCGCTGATCGGCGCCGTCGATACCGGCGTGGTGGGCCAGATGGGGCAGGCGGCGCCGATCGGCGCGGTCGGCGTGGGCGCGGTGATCCTGGCGGCGATCTACTGGATCTTCGGGTTCCTCAGGATGGGCACCTCGGGGCTTGTCGCGCAGTCGCACGGCGCCCGCGACCCGGCCGAGACCGGCGCCATCCTGATGCGCGCGCTTCTGATCGGTCTTGCGGCGGGAACCGTCTTTGTCATCCTGCACCGGATGCTTTTCGCGCTGGGCTTTGCCATCGCGCCCGCCTCGGAGGAGGTCGAGGCGCTGGCCACCCGCTATCTGTCGATCCGCGTCTGGGGGGCGCCCGCGACGATTGCCCTATACGCCGTCACCGGCTGGCTGATCGCGGTGGAGCGGACGCGCGCGGTCCTTGTGCTGCAGCTTTGGATCAACGGGTTGAACGTCGGGCTCGACCTGTGGTTCGTGCTGGGCCAGGGCTGGGGCATCGAGGGCGTGGCAAGCGCGTCGCTGATCGCGGAATGGTCCGGGCTGGGGCTCGGGCTCTGGCTGTGCCGACCGGCCTTCGCGGGCGGGCAGTGGCGCGACTGGGCGCGGGTCTTCGACCGGGCGCGGGTCAGGCGGATGATGCAGGTCAACGGCGACATCATGCTGCGGTCGATCCTGCTGCAGGGGGCCTTCACCGGGTTCATCTTCCTGTCGGCCGGGAAAGGCGACGTGACGCTCGCCGCCAACCAGGTGCTGTTGCAGTTCCTTGAGATCACCGCCTACGGCCTTGATGGCTTCGCCTTTGCGGCGGAATCGCTGGTCGGGCAGGCGGTGGGCGCGCGTTCGGTGCGCGAGGTGCGCCGCGCCTCGATCCTGACAAGCCAGTGGGGCGTGGGGGGCGCGCTGGTGCTGGGGGTCTTCTTCTGGGTCGCGGGGCCGGCGATCATCGACCTGATGGCGACCGATCCCGCCGTGCGGATCGAGGCGCGCAGCTACCTGGCCTGGGTGGCGGTCGCCCCGGTCCTTGGCATCGCCAGCTGGATGTTCGACGGCATCTTCATCGGTGCCACCCGGTCGCGCGAGATGCGCAATTCCTCGGCGATCTCGGTCGTGATCTACGCCGCCGCGGTCATCGCCTTCGCGGGCTGGGGCAATCACGGGCTTTGGGCGGCGCTGATGGTGCTGAACGTGACGCGGGCGGTGACGCTGGGCGCGGTCTACGGCCGGGTGGAGCGGGCGGCGGCCTGAGGGCCGGGGCGCTGCCCCGGACCCCGGAGTATTTCGGGCCAGACTGAAAGGGTCAGAAAAGCGCCAGGACGGCTTCGGGCGGGCGGCCAAGCGCGGCGCGTGAGCCATGGATCACCAGCGGACGCTCGATCAGGGCGGGAGTGGCGGCCATCGCGGCGACGAGATCCGCCTCGGGGGCGGATCTGCCGAGGGCGCGTGCGGCGGGCTCACCCCAGCGGATCAGGTCTGCCGCCGGGCGGCCGAGCGCGGCCAGCGCGGCATGCAGTTCGGCGGCGCTGGGCGGATCCTGAAGGTAGAGGCGAACCCCGGGCGCGATGCCGCGCGCTTCGAGAAGCTTCAGCGTCTCGCGCGACTTCGAACAGCGCGGGTTGTGCCAGATCACCGTCACAGCCATCTGTCCCGTCCCTGGCCGACGAGGTCCGCGACATTGTGAACGCCGTCGCGCGCCAGCATCGCGTCGAGATCGCGCGCGATCCGCGCGGCCAGCGAGAGCCCCCGGTAGACGAGGGCCGAATAAAGCTGCACCGCGCTGGCCCCGGCGAGGATCTTTTGCCGGGCGTCTTCGGCGGTGGCGATGCCGCCGACGCCGATCAGCGGCAGCTTGCCCTCGGTCAGGGCCGAAAGCCGTGCGAGGACACGGGTCGAGCGGTCGAAAAGCGGCGCACCGGAAAGTCCGCCCGCCTCGGCCGCGTGGCGGCTTGCAAGCCCGTCGCGCGCAAGCGTCGTATTGGTCGCGATGATCGCGTCGATACCGGCGGTCATCGCCGCCTCGGCCACGTCGGCAAGTTCCGGCGCGGTCAGGTCGGGCGCGATCTTGAGAAAGACCGGGATCGGGCGGGCCAGCGCGTCGCGTGTCGCAATGACGCCGGACAGGAGCGCGGAGAGCGCGGCCTTGCCCTGCAGGTCGCGGAGCTTCTCGGTATTCGGGGAAGAGACGTTGACGGTCGCGAAATCGACATGCGGGCCGATCGCGGCAAGGACGGTCGAGAAGTCGGCGGCGCGGTCGGCGCTGTCCTTGTTGGCGCCGAGGTTGATGCCCAGCGGCACACGGCGGTCGACCCGGGCAAGCCGTGCGGCGATGGCGGCGGCGCCGTCGTTGTTGAAGCCGAACCGGTTGATGACGCCGCGATCCTCGCTGAGCCGGAAGAGGCGGGGGCGGGGGTTTCCGGGCTGGGGGCGAGGGGTCGCGGCCCCGACCTCGACAAAGCCGAAGCCGGCGCGGGTCAGCGGCCCCGCCGCCTCTGCGTTCTTGTCGAAGCCGGCGGCAAGGCCGACGGGATTGGGCAGCGAAAGGCCCGCGAGGCGGGTCGCAAGGCGCGACGAGGTCGCGGTGCCCGGCAGCGGCACGAGGCCCGACGCGAGCGCGCGGATCGCCAGCCCGTGCGCCCGTTCGGGGTCAAGGCGGTGCAGCGCGGCCAGCCCCGCGCATTCAATGATGTTCAAAGCACACCTTCGGGAAAGATATGTCCGGTCTTGCCAAGGGGCAGCGACTTGTCCCACACGACTTCGTCGATCCGAAGAGGTCTGTAGAGATGCGGAAAAAGTGCGCCCCCGCGCGAGGGTTCCCACTTCAGCATGGGGCCAAGCCGGTCGGCCCGGACCGCGACAAGCACAAGATCGCTTTCGCGAGCAAAGTGTCGGGCGGCGGTTTCGACGACCTGCGCGGCCGTGGAGAAATGGATGAAACCATCCGCGAGATCCACCGGCGCGCCGACCGTTTCGCCCGCCCGGCGGAAGGCATCCCATTCGTGACGGCGGAAGATCTTCAGGATCAGCATGGCAAAGAGATGCCCTTTGCATTCGCCCGGGTCAATGCCCCGACGTCATATCGCTGATACCTCGAAGTGGCAAAGAGACCGCAAAGGGCTTTGACTCCGGCACTGCACCGGCGCAGAGTCCCGGGGTATTGTCTGACGGGGAGTGAATAATAATGGCATCGACCAAAAAGGGAATCGGTACACTGATCGGGGCGGCCGCGATGGCCATGATGGCTGCGGCCGGCGCCGGCGCGGAAACCGTCAAGCTGACGATCATCGGAATTGGCGACATCTATGAATATGACGGCGACGGCACCCGGGGCGGCTTTGCGCGGCTGAACGCGGTGGTCAAGGCCGAACGCGCGGCCAATCCGAACACGCTTTACCTGTTTGACGGCGACATGCTTTCGCCGTCGCTGATCTCGGGGTTCGACAAGGGACAGAACACGATCGACCTGACCGCCCTCGCGCCCTTCGACCTGGCGGTGCCGGGCAACCACGAATTCGACTTCGGGCCGGAAAACTTCATCGAGAAGATGAAGGCGTCGAACTATCCCTGGGCCGCGATCAACGTCACCAATGCGGACGGCTCGCCCATCGAGGGGCTGGGTGGCGTGACCATGAAGGAGATGGCCGGTCTGAACATCGCATTGATCCCGGTGGCGCAGGACACCTCGCCCGAGGTCGCATCGACCGGCGATCTGAAGTTCCTGCCGACGGTGGAAACGGCCGTGGCGGCGGCGCGCGCGGCGCGCGAGGGGGGCGCGGACCTGGTGATCGGGGTCGTGCAGACCGACCTGAACAACGACCGCAAGCTCGTTACCTCGAAGGCCTTCGATGTGGTCCTGTCGGGCGACGATCACTTCTATGCCACGTCCTACGACGGGATCACCGCCTATATCGACACCTCGGTCGATGCCCGCATCATCGCGCCGCTCGACCTGACGGTCGAGATCGGCGAGAAGGACGGCAAGAAGACGGTGAAGTGGACACCGAACTTTCGCTTCATCGATACCGCGAACGTGGAGCCCGATCCCGAGACGCAGGCGGTGGTCGACAAGCTGACGGCCGATCTGGACGCGGCGCTGAACGTGGAGATCGGCAAGACCGAAGGCGCGCTCGACAGCCGGCGCAACGTGGTGCGGGGCGAGGAATCGGCGATGGGCAACCTGATCGCCGATGCGATGCGCGCCGCGACCGGCGCCGATCTTGCGATCATGAACGGCGGCGGCATCCGCGCGGACCGGACCTATGATGCCGGGACCGTCCTGACCCGCCGCGATATCCTGACCGAGCTTCCCTTCGGCAACATCACGCAGGTGACCGAACTTCCGGGGTCGCAGGTCCTGGCGGCGCTGGAAAACGGGTTCAGCCAGGTCGAGAAGGGCGCGGGCCGCTTCCCGCAGGTGTCGGGGATGGAGGTCGTCTATGACCCCTCGGCCGAACCGGGCAGCCGGGTATCCTCGGTTACCGTGGGTGGCGCGCCGCTGGATATGGACAAGCTCTATTCGCTGGCGACGAACGACTATGTGCTGGGCGGCGGCGACGGATATGCCGCGCTTGGCGGGGGCCGCATCCTGACCAATGTCGGCGAAGGCAAGCTCGTCGCCAATGACGTGATGGCCTATATCGAGGCCAAGGGCGGCGCGAATGTCGGCGTCGAGGGGCGGATCAAGAAGCTGGGCGAATAGACGCTTGGCCCCGTAGCCTGACGGCCTCCGGATCGAAAGGGCCCCCGCGGGGGCCCTTTTCATCTGCCGGCGGGATGTGGGCACCCAGCGTCACCCTTCCGCTTGGTTCCGGCCCTGAATTCGGGCATGAAGGTCGGATGATGGGCAACTTTGGGCGACAGATTCAGGGGGTCGCAACCTTGCGCCTTTGGCGGGGCCTGGCATTTGCCGGTCTCATGGTGCTTGCCGCCTGCACCTCGGTTCCGTTCGATGGGCCGCATCGTTCGGCGTCCTTCACGGCGGCGGGGCATGGACTGCCGATGCCGGTGCCGCGCCCCGACCCGAGCCCGAGGCCGGGCACTTTCCTCCCGCTTGCACTGGGCGACGAGACGCTGGCCACCTGGCTTGACCTGATCGGGGCCGCCCGGGACCGGATCGACGTGATGACCTACATCATGCGGGCCGATCGGTCCGGGCGGGCGGTTTCGCGCGCGTTGCTGGACGCGGCGGACCGGGGGGTGCATGTGCGCCTGCTGATCGACGATGTCTTCATGGCGATGAAGGATGATCGGGTAGGCGGGCTGACCAGCCACCCCAACATCGAGATTCGCGCCTTCAATCCGTTTTCGCGCAATGCGCCGGCGCTTCTGGGCTATGTGCTGGACCACACCCGGGTCAACCGGCGCATGCACAACAAGGCGCTGATCGTCGACGGACGCACGGCGATCGTAGGCGGGCGCAATGTCGGCGACGAATATTTCGGCCAGGATCGCGCCATGCACTTCGCCGATCTCGACCTGCTGGTGCAGGGCGCGGCGGTCGCCCCCCTTTCGGCGGGGTTCGATCTGTACTGGAACGACCGGCTGGCCGTTCCCTATCAGCGGCTGAAGCCGCGGTCTGGGCGTGCCGGTGCTTTTGCCGCGGTGCGCGACGCCCCAGGCGACATCGGGCCGTTGCCGGAACCGGCGACGCGCAGGCTGGCGGCAGGAAGGACACAGGCCTTTTCGGGAAAGGCCGAGTTCATCACCGATACGCCGGCCAAGCTTTCGCAGCCCGATGCCGCGCCACAATACGTGGCCGATGCGTTCTACCGCAGCCTGTCGCAGGCGCGCAGGCAGGTGTTGATCGTGACCCCGTACTTTGTTCCGCAGTCGGACGGATCGGCGCTTCTGGAAGGGCTGGAGGCACGCGGCGTCGAAGTGACGGTGATCACCAATTCGCTGGCGTCCACGAACCATGTGATCGTCCATGGCAGCTATTCGCGATACCGCGACCGGCTGGCCGCAAGGGGCGTCGATTTCTACGAAGTTCGGGCCGGTGCCGGCGCCCTGCTTGAGCCAGGGGCAATGCACCCCGTCAGCCAGACCGTCATGCATTCCAAGCTCGTCATCATCGATGACCACTTTGTCCTGATCGGGTCTCCGAACCTTGATCCGCGATCGATGAAACTGAACACCGAACACATCTACCGCATCGACAGTCCCGCGCTGGCCCGGGCGCTGGCCGCGGACTGGTGGCACATCGCCCAGAACGCCGCCTATCACGTCGATCTGGGAAAAAGCGGCCTACCGCGCTGGCTCAAACGCAAGGGTGCCGGACGCGCCACCTTCCTGCCCAATCCCGAGGCGGGCATCATGGCGAGGTTCATCGCGATCCTGGGTGGCATGCTGCCGATCGAAGACGACCTGTAGGACCGGACCGGTCCTGCGCTAGTCCGCCCAATCCCAGGGCCGGGTGAACCCGCCCAGCAGGTGACGCAGCTGTTCCTCGTCTACCGCACCGTCGCGGCGGAGTTTCGCGACAAGGCCGCGGCGCTTGTCCTCGATCACGTCCGTGACCGAAGCGGCGATCCCCGCATCCTTCAGCGCGGCGTCATACACACGCCGGATCGCCAGCTTGCGCAGGTCGGGTTTGAACACCTTGCCGACGGCGGTCTTGGGAATTTCGGCGAGGATCTCCAGATGTTTCGGCACCGCGGCGCGTTCGGCGATATGGTCGGCCGCGTAGGCCATCAGTTCCTCGGCGGTGGCAGATGCGCCCGCGACCAGTTCGACATAGACGCAAGGCAGTTCGCCCGCGAAGGCGTCGGGCTGGCCGATCGCGCCCGCGGTGGCGACCGCGGGATGCCCGGCCAGCGCCTCCTCGATCATGGCGGGGTCGATGTTGTGACCGCCCCGGATGATCAGATCCTTCGCCCGCCCGGTGATCCACAAGTAGCCGTCCGCATCGACGCGCCCCAGATCGCCGGTCCTGAGGAACCGGCCGCCGGCAAAAAGCCCCTCGTTCTTCGAGGCTTCGGTATAGGTCGATCCGGCGAATACACCCGGGCTTGAAACGCAGATCTCTCCGACTTCGTCGGTCGCGCATTCGTAGCTGACCGTCCCGTCCTTTTCGCAATGCAGGATGCGGACCTCGCAATAGGGAAGGACAAGCCCGACAGAACCGACCTTCTTGCCGCCTTCGGGCGGGTTGCAGGACACCAGGCAGGTGGCCTCGGTCAGGCCATAGCCTTCGGCGATCTCGACCCCGGTCGCGGTCTTGAAGCGGTTGTAAAGCTCGACCGGCAGCGGCGCGGATCCCGATATCGCGGTCTTGAGCGTCGACACATCGGCATCGACCGGGCGCTGCATCAGCGCGGCGATCGCGGTGGGAACGGTGATCAGGAAGGTCACGCGCCAGCGCGCGATCAGCTTCCAGAAATTGTCGAAGACCCCGTCGCCACGATATCCCGCCGGGGTCGGAAAGACGGTATGCGCCCCCGACCAGATCGCCGACATGAAGACCGGATAGGCCGCGAAGACATGGAAAAGCGGCAGCGGGCAGATCAGCACGTCGGTTTCGTCGAAAAGGAGCGTCCCGCCGAGCCAGCCGTTGTAGATCATCCCCGAATACTTGTGCTGGGCAACCTTGGGCAGGCCGGTCGTGCCGCCGGTGTGGAAATAGGCGGCTACCCGGTCGCCGGCGCTGTCGGCGAAGGTCAGCCTGTCGGACGGCATCCTCGCGCATTCGGCGTTGAAGTCCCTGACAGTGGCATGGTGCGCGACGCCGGCCCTGGGCCGGATCAGCGGCACGATCCACCGCTTTGGCACCGGCAGGTAGCGGTTCAGGTCAACCTCCAGCACGGTCTGGATGTTCGGGGCAAGCCGGACCGCCTCGGCCGCCTTCTGCGGCAGGTCGGTCTTGGGGAAGGGCTTCAGCGTGACAAGCACCTTGGCACCGGTTTCCCGCAGGATGCCCGCGATCTGTTCGGGTTCGAGAAGCGGGTTGATCGGATTCACCACCCCTGCGATCGCCCCGCCCAACAGCGTGACCACCGTTTCGGTCGCATTGGGCAGAAGATAGGCGACCACGTCCTTCTCGCCGATGCCAAGACTGCGAAACAGGTTCGCGGCCTGTGTCGCCCGCCCGTGCAGGTCCGCCCATGTCAGGGTCTCGGCCCCCGATTTCGGATCGGAAAGAAGCTGGAAGCTGATGGCGTTGCGGTTCCCGTAAAGGTCGCGTGTCCGGCTTATCATGCCATGAAGCGTCTGCGGCAGGCCGCGTGCCTCCCAGGGCATTTCCCGTTCGATAGCGTCCCGGTCCGCGCGGGTCACGAAATTCGCCATGTCTCCTCCCCGGCCCTTGGAGGGCCCTCGCGGAAAGGATGCGGGCAAACGCGGCATTGGGCAAGCGCGACGCTACGACAGACCGCGTGCCGCCGCGGCGGCGTCAGGGGGCCGACAGGCCCTCGGTGAACTGAAGCCGGGCGAGGCGGGCGTAAAGGCCGCCCTCGGCGACAAGGCTGTCATGGGTGCCTTGCGCGACGATCCGCCCCTGGTCGAAGACGACGATCCTGTCGGCCTTCTTCACCGTCGCCAGCCGGTGCGCGACGATCAGGGTCGTGCGGCCCTGCGCCATCGCCTCGACCGCCTTTTGCACCGCGACCTCGCTTTCGGCGTCCAGCGCCGATGTCGCCTCGTCCAGGAGCAGGATCGGCGCGTCGCGCAGGATGGCGCGGGCGATGGCGATGCGCTGCTTCTGGCCGCCCGACAGCAT
>ERZ795053.524-NODE-524-length-49487-cov-6.854608_pt1 | contig 49487 bp, 33 predicted proteins | sample MGYA00375137_ERZ795053 | MGnify/ENA primary metagenome ERZ795053 (study PRJEB30182, sample SAMN05720284) | activated sludge metagenome | isolation source: Anaerobic digester | place: Hong Kong | collected 2014-12-17 ...
ACTCCTGTGGCAAATCTGGAACCGGTAAGCCTTGCAGGTACCACAGTGAAGAGAGCTTCACTTCACAATGCAGACCAGATTGAACTTCTTGACCTTCACATCGGCGATATGGTGTATGTTGAAAAAGGAGGTGAAATAATACCAAAGATCGTGGGTGTCGACCATTCTGTAAGAAGTGATGAGAACAGGAAGATAGAATTCATATCTCAATGCCCTGAATGCGGAACAGCTCTCGTAAGGATCGAAGGCGAAGCAAATCACTACTGTCCCAACTACCTGCATTGTCCTCCTCAGCTAAAAGGAAGGATAGAACATTTTATTAGTCGTAAGGCCATGGACATTGAAGGTCTTGGCGAAGAAACGGTTGATCTTCTCTTCAGCAAAGACCTGATAAGGAACTATGCCGACCTGTATGACCTTACAGTACAAGATCTTATACCTCTTGAGAGACTGGGCGAGAAGTCGGCCTCTAATATTATAAGAAGCATTAAGAACTCCCTTGAAGTACCATACAACAGGGTTCTGTTTGCCCTGGGGATAAGGCATGTTGGGGAGACTGTGGCCAAAACCATAGCTGCCCGGTTCAATTCAATCGATGAACTCATGAAAGCTGATGAGGAAAAGCTTATATCGGTTAATGAAATAGGCCCCCGCATTGCTTCCAGCATCATTTCATTCTTTTCCGACGAGGATAATATTAAAATAATTGAGCGCCTGAGGTTGTGCGGATTGCAATTAGAGGGAGAAGATGTCAGGCTGCCGGAGAGTGACATCCTCAGGGATAAGACAATTGTAATTTCGGGGGTTTTCTTAAAACATTCACGGGAAGAATACATAAACCTGATAGAAAAACACGGTGGAAGAAATTCATCGTCGATATCAGGAAGCACATCATTCATTCTTGCAGGTGAGAATATGGGGCCTGCAAAAAGGGAGAAAGCTGAAAAGCTCAAAATTAGAATGGTCAGTGAAGAAGAATTCCTTGAAATTATCGGTGAAGATTAATCGACGGTCTCTTATCTACATTAACAAAAAACTGTTAGGTTTGCATCATGGAATTACTCAGGAGACAAAGACTTAAAATAGGCAACTGGATCCTCGCCGGGAAGATCGGGGGAAAACAAAGGAAGCCTTTTTACGCCGGCATCAACGGGGTACGGAATATAGGTATCGTCTGGGATGCTTCAAATACCGGAGATTTTCCCGCATTATCCAGATTCCATCTTCAGATGCAGGAGAGAAAGATTAACGTAAAAATACTTGGATATTACCCGGAACCCGAGCTTCCAGACCAGTATACAGCCATCAGGTACCTGTCGTGCATAAGGAGAAAAGAGCTTAATTACTTTTATATCCCTGGTTCAACGGAGACCGATGTTTTTATCAATACAAAGTTTGATGTACTTATTGATATTAACTTCAACAAAGTTTTTCCGCTTATATATATTACTTCACTGTCTAAGTCATTATTCAGAGTAGGTCTTTTCACCACAGAGCAGGAATCAGCCCCGTATGATCTTATGATGGAAATGAAAATGCCCGTCAGCATCGACAACTACCTTGAGCAGATAATACGCTACCTCGAAATGATAAAACCGGATTCTCCGGACAATATAGTCAATCAATAGGAAATGAAAAGATTCAAAGGAACAGGTGTTGCCATTATCACACCTTTTAAGAATGACTCCAGCATCGATTTTTCGGCACTGGGACGCGTAATCAACCATGTCGTTGACGGAGGAGTGAATTATATTGTTGCCATGGGAACCACAGGTGAAGCTTCGACTCTCACAATGGACGAAAAAAGTGCCCTTATCTCCTATGTGACAGAGGTTATCGACAACCGTGTTCCTCTTATGGTCGGCATCGGAGGTAACAACACAAGTGAAGTGATAAAGGCTGTCAGGGAACTGAGCGCTCCCGGTGTAGATGCCATTCTGTCTGTGGCTCCATACTACAACAAGCCTGGTCAGCGGGGTCTTTTCGAACATTTCAAGGCTGTTGCCGACTGCACTCCCCTGCCGTTAATCATTTATAATGTACCTGGGCGTACCGCATGTAACATTTCATCAGAAACATGTGTTGAGCTGGCACTTAAATTTGAGAACATTATAGGTGTGAAGGAAGCGTCGGGAGATATAGGCCAGATTATGAGGATCGTCAGGGATAAACCCGATAATTTCCTGGTTATTTCCGGCGACGACAGTATGACCATACCAATAATTGCAGCAGGAGGTGCCGGAGTGATTTCAGTTCTCGCCAATGCCTACCCTGCCGAATGCAGTGAACTCGTTTCAAATGCCCTGAAGAATAACTTCAGAGCTGCCAGGGAAATACATTTCCGCTTCATTGAGACAATAGAACTATTGTTTGCTGACGGCAATCCTGCAGGAATAAAGGCATTTTTAAGCCATAAAGGACTGTGCAATAATAATCTGCGACTTCCGCTTGTACCTGTGAACAAGTCAGTATCTTCACGGATACAGAAGGTTGTAGAAGAGCTAAAATAATTTCATCTTATCTGTCAGACACCAGGACTGGCTGCATCACCCTTCTGCATGCCGTGACAGTGTTTATATTTCTTACCGCTTCCGCAGGGGCACAGATCATTTCTCCCTACCTTCTTATCGACACGCACCGGCTCGGTTTTGCGTTCCTTGTCAGGTCCTCCTCCTGCTGAACCATACTGGCTGAATTCGCTCTTCTGTGTTTTAAGGTTCTCAGCCTGTCGCCGCCGCTGTGCTTCTCTGACCTGATCAGGGTCCTGCGTTGGTATATAGCCTTTCATCAGAGTACTCACCACGTCCTTGTTAACCTTATTGATCATGGTCTTGAAAAGCTCGTATGATTCAAACTTATAGATAAGAAGCGGGTCTTTTTGTTCGTAGGTTGCATTCTGAACAGATTGTTTCAGCTCATCCATTTCACGAAGGTGCTCTTTCCACGAATCATCAATGGTGGCGAGCATTACAGTTTTTTCATAGGCTTTTGCCAGTTCACGTCCCTCCGACTCGGCAGTGGCTTTAAGGTTTGTAATAACCTGAAAAACTTTCAGTCCGTCGCTGATTGGCACCACTACATTCTCATACTGATGTGACATCCTTTCATATACATCCTTCAGTACAGGGTAGGCCTGCTGTGAGATAGACTCCACCTTCCTTCTGTAAGTATCTATCACTTTGGAATATATCTTATCTATGATCTCATTTGAAGATTCTTTCAGGAACTCACTATCCTTCACCGGGGAATCGATTGAAAATGACCTGATCAGATCAAAATCAAAACCTTCAAAATCACCATCATTCTGGTATGTTTCCACCAGATTTGCAGTCACATCGTACATTGCGTTGGCCACATCGACACTAAGTCGTTCACCGAGGAGTGCATGTCTTCTTTTCTTGTAGATCACCGTTCTCTGTGAGTTCATCACATCATCATATTCGAGAAGTCTTTTTCGTATCCCGAAATTGTTTTCTTCAACTTTTTTCTGTGCTCTTTCTATCGATTTGGTGATCATGGGATGCTGTATCATCTCACCGTCTTTCAGACCCAGTCTGTCCATTATACCTGCTATTCTCTCCGATCCGAAGAGTCTCATGAGCTCATCTTCAAGCGACACAAAGAATTGTGATGAACCGGGATCCCCCTGCCGTCCTGAACGGCCTCTGAGCTGACGGTCTACGCGCCGCGATTCATGTCTTTCGGTACCTATGATCGCAAGCCCTCCGGCTTTTCTGACTTCAGGGGTTAGCTTTATGTCTGTACCCCTTCCGGCCATATTTGTTGCAATCGTGATGGTGCCGCTTTTTCCTGCTTCAGCAACTATTTCTGCTTCTCTCTGATGAAGCTTGGCATTGAGGACATTATGCCTTAGGCCTTTCATTTTGAGCATCCTGCTCAGCAGTTCGGAAATTTCAACCGAGGTGGTACCAACGAGAACCGGTCTTCCTTCTTTGTTAAGCTTTACGATCTCATCGATCACGGCATTATATTTTTCCCTCTTGGTCTTGTATATTGTATCTTCACGGTCGTCTCTTACAACAGGTTTGTTTGTGGGAATGACGACGACATCTAGCTTGTAGATGTTCCAGAATTCCCCGGCTTCTGTTTCAGCTGTACCTGTCATTCCGGCCAGCTTATGATACATCCTGAAATAGTTCTGGAGTGTTATCGTCGCATATGTCTGGGTTGCAGCTTCTACCTTGACATTCTCCTTGGCTTCAATAGCCTGGTGCAGCCCGTCGGAATACCTTCTGCCTTCCAGAATACGTCCTGTCTGCTCATCAACGATCTTCACCTTATTGTCCATGATCACATATTCCACGTCCTTTTCAAAAAGCGTATAAGCTTTAAGCAACTGAGTCATGGTATGCACTCTTTCCGACTTAACTGAGTAATCCTGAAGAAGCTCGTCTTTGAGCTTCAGTTTCTCCCTTTCGCCGGCACCTGATTTCTCAAGATCAGCAATTTTAGAACCCACATCGGGAAGTATGAAGAAACTTGCATCTTCGACGGAAGTAGAAATAAGGTCAAGTCCCTTTTCAGTCAGCTCAATGGAATTTGATTTTTCATCGATAACGAAAAAGAGTTCTTCAGTCACCTTGGGCATCTCCTTGCTGTTGTTCTGCATGTAGAAATTCTCGGTTTTCTGCAGCAGAGTCTTATTGCCTTCCTCACTTAAAAACTTGATAAGGGCGTTATTCTTTGGAAGACCCTTGAATGCTCTCAGGAGAAGAAGTCCACCCTCTTCACTTTTACCTTCCGATACAAGTCTTTTTGAATCTGCAAGAATTTGAGTAACAAGTTTTTTCTGAGCGCTGACAAGCTTTTCTACTTTAGGTTTTAATTCATCAAACTGCTGGGTATCACTTTTGGCAGTAGGACCGGAAATGATAAGAGGTGTCCTTGCATCGTCGATAAGCACTGAATCGACCTCATCAACGATAGCGTAATGGTGCTTGCGCTGCACAAGATCCTCAGGGTTAATGGCCATATTATCCCTCAGATAGTCAAATCCAAACTCGTTATTGGTACCGAATGTTATGTCGGCATTATAGGCTTTTCTCCTTTCGGCCGAGTTGGGTTGATGTTTATCGATACAATCTACTGTAAGGCCGTGAAATTCATATATAGGACCCATCCATTCTGAGTCGCGTTTGGAAAGGTAATCGTTCACTGTCACTATATGGACTCCCCTGCCTGCCAGAGCATTGAGAAAAACCGGCAAAGTGGCTACCACTGTTTTACCCTCGCCTGTGGCCATCTCAGATATCTTTCCCTTGTGCAGAGCAACACCACCGATAAGCTGGACATCATAATGAACCATATCCCACAATATCTCATTGCCCCCGGCCAGCCATCTGTTATTCCATATTGCCTTATCGCCTTTGACTGTGATGCTTTCACGTATGGCTGCAAGGTCGCGGTCATACTGCAGGGCTGACACTTCAAGCGTATCATTCTCTTTAAACCTTCTGGCTGTCTCCTTAACTATTGCAAAAGCACGGGGAAGACATTCGTCAAGTATTTTCTCCAGCTTCTCTTCTATTTTTTTCTCCTGCTTGTCGGCTTCATTATATAACTCTTCCTTAAGATTTACATCTTCCTCCAGATCAGCTTTGGACTTAAGAGCCCTGATCTCCTCCTCATCGGCAGAAATGAATGCTTTGATTTCCTTCCTGAGTTCGTTTGTCTTTTCCCGAAGCTCATCATTTGTGAGTCCCTGCAGCTTTTCATATTCTGCATGTGTCTTTTCAACGTATGGGCTGATTTCCTTGATATCACGCTCATATTTATTGCCCAGGAAAAGACCGAGAATATTATTAATGATGCTCATGACAGAGTTAATTTTTTCTAAAATGTAAAATAAGATGCAAAATTAGTTTATTTTTTCGAAATGAGCCTTATTAATGAAGAAGGTATACAGCAGCATGCCTGATCCATTTCTGCATATAAGCCCACAAGTTCTGGGGAAAAGCCATTTCTACCTGACCAGGTTGTATTTTAGAACCTGCTGTTCTATTCCATTGTCCAGCACAATGAAATAGATGCCTGCCGGAAATTGTGATATATCAACCTGTATTTCTTCCTTAGCTTCAATATCACCTTTGAGAAGATTCACTCCGCCTGCAGAAATTATGTTGTAGCTCAGATATGGGTGAGGTAAAGATGACCGTAACGTGAAAGTTCCGTTTCCCGGATTGGGGTATACTGCAAAAGTTCCGGACCGTATTTCCTCTATACTGTTAATCAGTGGTCCGGCGTGCAGGTTCTGTATAACCCAGCCCCATCCATTTGCATAGGGATCTGAAAAGAGCCTGAACCGCAGCAGGATTATGTCGCCGTCATTGAAGAATTGCGACGTACTCAGATAGATGGTATGTTTTACAAGCATCGATTCCTTACCGGCGAAAGTAGAGTTCATATCATCGATGGAACTGTTATAATCCCTTAGCCATGAATCCATATACCTGCTGTCGTAACCGTCAGTAAGGGCTATCCAGGTCTTTCCATAATCAGGAGAACCTTCAATAATCACATAATCATAGAAATATATTGATCCAAACAAAGAACCCTCTTCTCCCGGCTCAACCAGGACCACTTCGTCAAAGCTGATTATCATGCCGCTGTCGTCAAACCTCAAAGGAGTCCTGAGCAGGGCAGTGTAGCCTATACTGTCGCCGGTTTCTTCCGGGCTTTCATAGGGATGCCGGGTATGCAGGCCGAAGTCAGAAAAACCAGCCGGAATGGTTATTTCAAAACCATTATTCAGAAAATCGTTATTCGCCCCCGAGAAATCAGTAGTGTAACTTTCTGCTACCGGATTAATTTGTATGAAATCGACAGTGAACCAGCCTTCCATGGGAAGGATCCTGATGTTGGGTGAAGAAGCCCTGTCGGTTGCAATGATCCTGTATTGCAGCGAATCGCCACCGGAGAAAGGAAGCTCAGCCGCATCGATAACTGTTTTATACTGGTACTTGCCGGTCTTGTTCATGCCTGCAAAAGATGATATACCCTCATTTATTCGGAATTCAACATAAACGGTGTCAACATCAATATTATCGGCAGCATCGGCAAACAGACTTATCGAATCAATAACAGACAGGTAATATTCAGCCGGAGTGTGAAGGATTACAGGCTTTACCGTGTCAGTGCCAACAAAAACAGTATAGGGAAAAGCTGTATCGGAAGGAGAAACATACCTGCGGAGGAAATGATCCTCGGCCGTAAAGAAATAATCGATACGTGTTTCGTAGGATGGTACCGGGATGGTGGCGGAATAGCTGTCCCCGGAACCAGGAAAATTCATTAAGATCTCATTGCTGGTGGCAAAATTATCCGACGACCATGTAAGAATCACATTATTCTGGTTATATGCTGTATCTGATTCGATCTCAACGTTTATTGCAAGAGAGGAGATATTTTCTTCAGTGTCAGGAAGAGGCTCATGGATTATCCTTGTATTTATCCAGCCCATTTCTCCCAGCATTGCCCTTACGATCGGACCGGGATTATGTAATGCCTCTCCCCTGCTGATGAATGGCGTCATCAGTGCATTGGAACTATTGTAGGTATCCTCATCGAGATGGGCAATACTGGAACCGGGATCATATTCGGAGGGAGCGTAGATCCTTGCTCTCTGTCCTCCGGTGGCTGCTCTCACCACCGGACCGTCGAACCACAGGGAACCACCGGTAATTTGAGTCTTCAGCTCAGGAGAAGGGTTTGAAAAAATAAGTGTGTCGGTAAGGTTATGGCCATCGATGTTCTCTACAAAGATATCGTATATCATCGGGATACCCGACGCTCCGTAAGAACCTGTCGAAGATTCCACATAATAGCTGTCAAAGAATCCCAGGCCATGTATCATTTCATGAAGAGCCACGGTAACAAGATCATATTTCAGGGTCGGAGTGTTTCCGTCGGTACCGTAATACCAGTTTGCTGAACTGTTTAGGTTCAGGTCGATATCACCTGTGAATGGCTCATTAAGAGGTTCACCCGCGATTTTCTCAGCGAGTGCAACAGGGTAAATAGCCACAGGTTGCCATGCATCTATTCCCCATCCAATTGCATAGGCTGAAGCTGATGAATTACCCAATACTCCGGATGTTGTAATGTTGATCCAGTTAGCATTCACATCTATTACTGCACCGGATGGCAAAATGGATGAAAGAATTGATGCGGCATAGGTTATGGCATCTTTGGCAAAGAGAGGGAAGCCCTCAAAATTTATGTTAACTGCAGCACCTCCCTTAGTTTGTTTAAAAAACTCGGGCGGCGGAGGAATGTAAATCCTGTTCACCTTGTCGGATGCATAAGTCGACCCGGTGAACAGGGATCTATTTATCAGCCTCTGAGCAGAGATGTCAGAAAGCGACAGTAAAAAAATCAGTCCTGATAATAATAAGAAGCTCCTTCTCATCAGGTTTATTCAGCTACATCCGATGCGGTTCTCATTTTCATGATATCCCTGTCGAAAGCATAAAGACTGTTCTTTCCGACAAGACGAAGTTTATCGATGATTGCCTGCACCGACGATTCCTCTTCTATCTGCTCGGTAACAAACCACTGAAGGAAGTTATTTGTGGTGTAATCCTTTTCGGCAAGGGTAAGTTCCACAATTTCATTTATACTTTGTGTCACAAACTGTTCATGCTTAAGCACTTCACCAAACATTTCCTCTATATTTTTATAGTCGGCAGGTGGCTTTTTAAATGCAGGAATTACAGCTTTTCCGCCCCTTTCATTAATGTATTTTATGAACTTGAGCATATGCATTTTTTCTTCCTCAGCCTGTGCATAGAGCCAGGATGAGACACCGGCAAAACCTGATGTCTCTGCCCACGATGCCATGGCCAGATAAAGGTTTGACGAATAACCTTCACGCTCTACCTGCCTGTTGCAGATGTCTTCAATTTTTTTCTTTAACATAACGCTTCTTTTTAAATTGTTTTCTGTCTAAACATTTAAATTAATACCTTGTTCAAATCAGGTCCGCCAAAACAGTACTTTCATGGCAGATCGAGATTAAACGATTTTCTGAACTCCTTCAGAACGGGATATTTATTCAGGAGGTAATTATATTTTTGTTCATCTGTGTAAAGAAGCTGATCGCTTTCCGAAAGATCGACTGAAGTTTCAATGTCGACTGGTGGGATGATGAACCTGTTCTCCAGGAAACCGATCAGTTTTGGTTTATAGGTCATAATAAAAAGGTCTTTCTGAGCTGCATTGCTGAGATGTATCCTGATGGTATTTTCTTCTTCCACCTCTGGTTTTATTGATCTGAACATGCTCATCACCCTTGTACCTTCACCTTTAAGGCTTTCAACGAAATCGTTCCACGAGGCATGAAATGCGTCCATGCTGAATTCCGTTTTTTTGTTCACAGGAGAACTGCCGGCAGAGGAAGGATTTTCAGAAGTATCATTTATGGTTCCCTCCGGAGCCCTGTTTTCGGAAAAAACCTCTTTTACAGAGAACGACTTTACCTTCTTCTCTATTACCGGATTGTGTTTAGGATTTGAATTCGCTCTATCTGCCGGAGCCTGATGATGTTTGTTTTCTTCTTTCCTTATTAACTCTGATTTGGAAGGAAGCGGGAATTCTGTGACCTGATCATCAGATTTTCCTTCATCAGGCTTTTTTTTTTGAATATTACTGTCGGCTGATCCGTTTATCCGGCAGAGTTTGATAAGCCAGAGTTCGGCATGCAGCCTCTGGTTTTTACTGTTTTTGTATGTAATATCGCAGTTGCTGCCGGCATCAAGGGCATTAAAGAGGAAGTCGACAGGGCACAGTGATGATTGTTCAAGATATTTCTGTTTTACGGAAGGGGTGGCTTCAAGAAGTCTGAGAGTGACCTCATCCTTGCTTACCAGAAGGTTACGAAGATGGTTGTTTAATCCGGCCACAAAATTATGCCCGTCAAAACCATTCTCAAGTATTTCGTTGAATATCAATAAAACAGATGAGACATCTCCTTTAAGGGCTGAATCAACACATTTAAAATAATACTCATAATCAAGCACATTCAGGTTCCCTATCACATCGTGGTAGCTGATGTTGCGTCCGCACAGACTTACCACCTGGTCAAATATCGAGAGTGCATCTCTCAGGGCTCCGTCAGCTTTCTGAGCGATGATATGAAGGGCTTCTTCCTCGGCAGTCACAGACTCTTTTGCCGCCACGTATTCAAGCCGCTTCACTATGTCTTCAATCCTGATCCTGTTGAAATCAAAGATCTGGCACCTTGAAAGAATTGTGGGAATTATTTTATGTTTTTCGGTTGTGGCCAGGATAAAGATAGCATGAGGAGGAGGTTCCTCCAGCGTCTTCAGGAAGGCGTTAAAAGCCGATGAAGACAACATATGGACTTCATCGATTATATAGACGCTGTATTTTCCTACCTGGGGAGGTATGCGCACCTGTTCATTGAGGCTTCTGATATCTTCGACCTTATTATTTGATGCGGCATCAAGTTCGTGTATGTTGAATGACCTTGAGTCGTTAAAAGACAGACATGATTCACATTTATCGCAGGCTTCACCGCTTTCGGTCAGGCTGGTGCAGTTTATTGTTTTTGCAAAAATCCTTGCACATGTAGTTTTTCCCACTCCACGCGGTCCGCAGAAAAGGTACGCCTGTGCCAGCAGCCTGTTCCTGATGGCGCTCCTGAGAGTATTTGTTATTGTATCCTGTCCCACCACCATTTCGAATGTGGCCGGGCGATATTTTCGTGCTGAAACGATGAAATTATCCATAAATAAACTGCTTCAGTGTTTGTCACAAGCGTCATGCAAATATAGTTAAAAAGGCATCATTAAAATGCTTTGTTGATAACTAGGATTGTCACCTGTATGGTCTTTTAAACTGCCGTGAATGAATATTTTTCATCAGATAATTTTTTGATTAAAAGAAAAATATTGTACTTTTGCGAGCCAAATTTAATAAACTAAAGTAACAGAAAAATTATGTTGAACCATTACGAAACCGTTTTCATTGCAACTCCCGTTTTGTCTGAGAACCAGATGAAGGAAGCGGTACAAAAATTCAAGAAGGTTATCACCGATAATGGAGGTGAAATCGTTCATGAAGAGAACTGGGGCCTGAAAAAACTGGCCTACCCTATTCAGAAAAAGTCGACTGGCTTTTATTATCTTATCGAATTCATTGGTAAAGGAGATCTCATTGAAAAACTGGAAGTACAATACAGGCGTGATGAAAGGATCATCAGGTTCCTGACTTTCAGGATGGAGAAATTTGCCGTCGAATATGCAGAGAAGAAAAGAAGACTCAAAGAAGAAATAAAAGCAGAGGAGGTTTAAAAAATGGCACAGAATGAATCAGAAATAAGATATCTTACCCCTCCCACAGTAGAGGTTAAGAAAAAGAAATATTGCAGGTTCAAAAAGAACAGGATCCGCTACATCGACTACAAGGACCCCGAGTTTCTTAAGAAATTCCTTAACGACCAGGGAAAAATATTACCCCGGAGATTAACCGGAACATCACTGAAATATCAGAGGAAAGTGGCAAAAGCAGTAAAAAGAGCCCGCCATATAGCCCTTCTTCCTTATGTAGCTGACCTGTTAAAATAAGGAGGGAAACAAATGGAAATACTATTATTACAGGATGTCAGCAAACTTGGTCAGAAAGATGACCTTGTTAATGTTAAGGACGGATATGCCAGGAATTATCTTATCCCCCAGGGTTATGCAATTGCAGCCACCCCATCGGTGAAGAAATCCCATGCAGAGAACCTTAAGCAAAGAGCCCATAAAGAGGAGAAGATTAAGATAGAAGCTGAAGAACTTGCAGCAAAAATGGCTGATATATCTCTCGTTTTAGGCGCTAAAACCAGCAGCTCTGGTAAGATATTCGGGTCAGTGAATACCATTCAGATTGCTGAAGCTCTTAAGGCCAAGGGATTTGAAATCGACAGAAAGAATATAACCATTGCCGGCGATGCAATAAAAGAAGTCGGCAAATATATGGCCTCAGTAAAACTTCACAGGGACGTGAAAGTAGATATCAGCCTCGAAATAGTCGCTGAATAGTTCATTACCATAAAAGATACAAAGGAGGATATCTCAACAAGATCCGTTGCCTGACGCTTCCGCGATAAGAGATGATGCTTACCATTTTATAGTCACAAAACCTCTTTCAGAAGCACCCGGCAAAGATCGCACAACGGTTACAGTTATTGAGATATCCTCTTTTTTTAACCTTTGGCTGCAATAGTCTCTATCTCAATCAGTGCACCCAGAGGCAATTCCTTCACCGCAAAAGCAGCTCTTGCCGGCTGATGTTCGAAATAAACTTTCCCATAAACTTCATTCATGGCCCTGAAGTCGGCCATGTCTTTAAGCAGACATGTTGATTTCACCACCTCAACAAAACTGTATCCGGCAGCCTGCAGAATAGCCTCTATGTTTTTCAGAACCTGTATTGTCTGTTCCCTGATCCCTCCTTCAACCATTTTTCCTGTTGAGGGATCGATGGCCACCTGTCCTGATATATACAGAGTGTTGTTGATTTCCACAGCCTGACTGTATGGTCCGATAGCCGCGGGAGCGCTGGAAGTACTGATTATTCTTTTCATCGGGCGATGTTTTAAAAATTATCGTGATAGTCTTTTCTTCTTTCATATTTCAGGTCGGAAAGGATAGAAGCATTAACCCTGATGGCAAATTCCCACATTTTCATGTTCCCGTTGGGTATCCAGTTAAAGCTCATGTTCCAGCAGTGCAGGTCGCGGGTTATCTGGAACTGTGTCATCGTGATGGCTTTTGCAGTAAAATCGTATCCTGTCGTGTATGTAATGTTCATCTTGCCTGTAAGCTGCAGATGACCTCGCATGGTCAGGGTCTGAGATACAACTGATTTAAAGGCAGGTTTCGAATAGTTGAGAGAATAACTGACATTCATCGACCAGGGAGCGCTGAACTTCATATAGCCGTACTCATCAAATTGCGAATCCCCGGTATCCTGTTCGTCGGGAGAAGCGATGTCGGGCTGATTCAGCTGTCTCCCGGAAACTGATGCCGAAGTTACAGAGCTTGAAGATGTTTGTGAGTTTCTATCCTCCTTCCTTTTAAAAAGGTCGCTTACACTAAAGTCGATGCTTACACCGAAATTATTAAGCCTCATCGGCTTTTTGCTCTGGCTGTAGTAAAAAGTGCCTGTCTGACGGCCCCTGCTGTCGAGAGCGTATAGTGAAAATGAACCGTTGGCAGATATTCCTATGTTTTCCATGAGTGATGTCCGGAGCACCATGTTAACAGGGCTCCAGTTGAGAGAATCGGCGAAGATATTATATGATGTCGATATTCCGAAGTTATCGATAAGGTTTACCTTTTTAGGTTTACCGGTTGTGTCGTTACGTTCGAAGATTTTGGCTTCAAGAATGTTGGTAAGGCTGAAAGAGACAGTTCCGTTCTTCCTTGACAATGATGGCGTTCCGTATATGTTACCGTCAAAGATCGAATATTCGGTTGTACGACCCGTTGTATCGATCTGGACCTGTCTGTACATATCTGAACTGAGCCCGCTGAAGGAAGGCACAAAGCTGATACTTACCGATGGTTTCATGACATGTCGTATAGCGTCAATCCTTGCGTCGGGTCTCGTAAAATCGAACGTACCGAATATCTGGGGACTGTAACCCGCACTGATAGATGGATTTAGTGCCTGTCCGTAAAAATATCCCCTCAGGGTATCGCGGACCACAGCCTGAAGATCATCATTCCATATCCTTTCGATCTTCTGAGTATACAGCACACCTTTATATGAAACGTTCGGTGAAATTGTGAAATTTCTGAAAGGCCGAAGCTGGAGGCTTATCGGTATTTCATGGGTGAAGCCGCTTCTCATATTCTTCCACACGGCATCAGTGAACAGAAGGCTGTCGTAGGTGCTGATCTGGTTATCGAGCGATGCAGAATACTGCAACTGAAACTCCTGCCACCATTTTGACGGACCTGTCTGGTTTTTACCTTTGAAAGGATAGATCCTTGATGCAGTGAAGCTCATCTTCGGCAGATTGAGGCTTACCGTTTTGTTTCTGACGTTCTGACTGTGGTTCATACTGGCCGCGAAATTGAAAGGCGTGCCGGTGAATGTCTTTGAATAGCTAATACTCGACTGACGCTGCGTGGTTATGTGATCATTAATGTTATAGCTGTTGTTCCTGTCGTATTCACTGGAGCTCATGTTGACGCTGGCCGAAAAACGGGAACCGGGTCTTGCCTTTGCATCCTGGCTGTAGTTCCATCCCAGACTGTAGTTTTTCGATTTTGACTCATCCTGGAGTCCCTTGTGCCCCGATATGTTGTTGGCATAACTGAATGTAAAGTTACCCCGGTATCTGTATCGTTTATTATATGTTGTGGCTGCATTCAGAAGCCATGATCCGTTGGTGAAAAGACTACCCTTGAGTGTAAGATCAAAATACTGGCTCAAAGCGAAATAATAACCTCCCTCTGTAAGGGCATAGCCTCTCTCTGCCTCATAATGAGGTTTTGGAATCAGTATCCCCGATGCAGCTTTTTTCGTCTGGATCGGGAAATATCCGAAAGGAAGGAAAAGAGGAAGCGGTATACCTTCAAGAACAAGGTTGCCCGGACCTGACACTATTTTCTGTCCGGGGTAAATTTTTGCTCTCGGAAGATTAATATAGAAGTGTGGTGTGTCGAGGTCGCAGGTGGAATAGGTGCTTTTATATATGTTTGAGGTACCATCATCAAGCAGCTTCGTCACCCTGCTGTGAAGATAGCCTTCATCCTGCTGGGTAACGATATTCTTCACAACGGCTTTTTTGGTTGTGAAATTATACCTTAATGTATCCGATTCAAATGACTGATCACCCGATTTAAAGGCAGGCTTCCCTGTTATGTCGCCCGAAGTGTCCCTGATTCCGACGGCAAAGACCTCACTGGTCTCCATGTCGAACACTATTGAATCGGCCTTGATTTCAATATCTCCGTAGTTAACGACACCACCTTTTACTATAGTTGCCCGTCTGTTGACCAGGTCATTTTTAATGTAACCATCGGGATCACTGCTATATATTACCTTTTCATCAACAGCATCAGCGGAAATCTTCAAGATCATCGATGTTGTGTCGGATGACATGAAAAGGTCACGAATCAGTGTTGTATCCTGCAGGGGAATATCTTCCTGTGAGAAGACACGAAGAGACATAAGCGTCACCAGGAACACTATAACCAACCGCTTTTTGTTAAAATAATACAACTTAAATACTATTTTTGTATAGTTTTTGTACGACGTCGGATGTCAGCGTCAAAACTATTAAAAAAACGCGAACTTGAAATGAGTACCGGAATTAAAAACGGCAAATGGAAGGCCTTTAATATATCTCTGGCAGCATTACTTCTGTCATTATTATTACCGGCCGCTTCCCTTACGCCGGAACCGGTTGCGAAATCGGATGGCAAATGGGTTATTGTGATCGATCCGGGACATGGCGGCAAGGATCCGGGAGCCGTGGGCGCCTACAGTAAAGAGAAAGACATTACCCTGGCAATAGCCATAAAGACAGCTAATTACATAAAAGAAAACATAAAGGATGTAAAAGTCGTTCTGACGAGGCAGGACGATTCGGCAGTAGATCTTATTGAAAGACCGAGAATTGCAAACAGGAATCATGCAGACCTTTTCATTTCGATCCATGCCAACGCCATGCCTTCAGGGGCTAAACACATAATGGGTGCCGAAACATGGATTATGGGACTGGCCTCCAATGAAGAGAACCTGCAGGTGGCCATGAAAGAGAATGAGGTTATATATCTCGAAGACGACTATTCAACAAAATATGAAGGTTTTGATCCCAAATCACCTGAATCATATATAATATTTTCCCTTACACAGAACCTTTATCAGAAACAGAGTCTTGACCTGGCATCTAAAATACAGACACAATTCAGGGAAAGGGTGAACAGAAAGGACAGAGGTGTAAAACAGGCAGGTTTCTGGGTTCTTAAAAACACAACCATGCCAAGTGTCCTGGTCGAAACAGGGTTCATGACAAATCCTGCCGAGGAAAGATTCCTTAATTCAAAACAGGGACAGGAATATCTTGCTTCTGCAATATACAGGGCCTGCAGGGATTTTCTCAGCGAGATTGAAATGAGAAGCGGGATCAAAGTGGACCAGAGCAGTTCTTCTGTTGAAACACCTGAACCGGAAGAAAGAGAGAATGGGAAGACTTTTTCATCACCTCAGGGCCAGACGGTTTTCACCATCCAGGTAGCAGCCTCGGCAGAGCCCGGAGAAATAAATCCCGAAAAATTCAGGGGCCTGACCGGTATTCATGAAATTAACTCAGAGGGTCGTTACAGATACGTTTCCGGTATATTCGGAAACTATGATGAAGCCGTAAGCCACAGGAAAAAGATTGAAGCAGTGTATCCCGATGCATTTGTGATTGCAGTTAAGGACAACAAAATATTACCTTTGCAGCAGGCCATCCGGGAAAAAAATAATTAAAAACCCAGATCACACGATGAAGATCTCAAATGAAGTAAAAGTAGGTGCAATAGCACTGGTCACAATAGTTGCATTTATCTGGCTCTTTAATTTCCTTAAAGGAAAGGACTATTTCAGCAAAACAGCAAAGTATTATGCAGTATACGACAAAATAGGCGGACTTGCAGAATCAAGCCCTGTTGAGATCAATGGTTATAAGGTAGGTGTCGTTCAGTCGATCGATTTTATCGACGCAACAAGCGGAAGGCTACTGGTTGTCTTTTCGGTAAGCAAGGATTTCAGGCTTCCGAAGGGGACCAGGGCTGAAGTGCTGCCTGTATCTATAATAGCTGGCATGAAGGTCCAGTTTCTGTACGGCGACGGACCCGGGTTCCACGAATATGGCGATACACTGCAGGGCGTCCTTTCCGAATCAATCCTCACATCCCTTGATGAAGAACTTCAGCCTGTAAAGGAAAAAATAACCGGACTTGTCGATGTAATTGATTCGGTTATTACTTCAATAAATGATATCCTCACCCCGGAATTCAGAAATAACCTGGGAGTAACAATGGCTAATCTCGATAACACTACCGGAAGCATGGCAAGGATACTGGGATCAAAAGAACAGGAACTGAAGATCACTCTTGACAATCTTACAAAGTTCTCGGATATGCTGGCCGGGAATACCGGAAAGATGAATGAAACTTTCAGCAATCTTGAATCTATAAGTGACACTCTCGCCGCATCGGATCTGTTTAACACAATTGCCGGACTTAAAGCCAGCCTTGAAAAAACATCCGTCCTGCTCGGTAACCTGAATGAAGGAAAAGGAAGTGCCGGTCAGCTTCTGACTGACGATTCACTGTATGTAAACCTGAGCAATTCTCTCGAAAGCCTTAACCTCCTTCTGGAAGATCTCAAAGAACATCCAGGGAAATATGTCCACTTTTCACTCTTCGGAAGAAAAAACAATTCTGATTAGTAACCGGCATATCTTTCCGGATTCTCCTGAGGCAGAAGATGAAACTAAAAGCAATGTCAAAATTTTACTAATTTTCCTGAAGGCATGTTAAATTTTGAGCAGGATCGCCTAAGAAATTGTAACACACGCACAAGCCCCCGGTAAATTTTATAACACCCTGATATCCAGATGTATATATGCATCGATTTTTTTTTCATGGCATTAAGTTACTGATGTTTAAAAACATATACTTTTTTTGAATTTATCAAGAGAAAAAAATTTTTTTTTTAAGTTTTTTTTTTACAAATATTGCTCCACGAATCAGCATAAAACGTACCTTTAAAAAAACTAACTTTTTCAATGAACAAATCTCATCATGACGTATGGAATAACTGTCTTCAGATCATCAGGGATATTATTCCGGCTGTCAGTTTCAAGACCTGGTTTGAGCCTATCACACCCCTGAAGCTTGAGAACAATGTATTGACTATTCAGGTACCCAGCCCTTTCTTTTACGAGTACCTCGAAGAACAATATATTGATATCCTCAGGAAGACCCTCAGGCGTGAGATTGGTGCCGATGCCAAGCTTGAATACAACGTCGTGATGGAGAATGCGAATTTTGCCGACGGCAAACCATACACTGTCAGGTATCCTTCAAGGAACAAGACTGATCTTCACAACAAACCGGTTCAGGTCCCTTTTGAGGTTGCACAGCCGGAAATAAAAAATCCTTTCGTAATTCCGGGCATCAAGAAGATACACTTCGATCCCAAACTGAATCCCGATTACAACTTCAACAATTACGTGGAAGGCGAATGTAACCGGCTGGCAAGGTCTGCAGGGCTGGCCGTTGGAAATAATCCGGGAGGAACAGCCTTCAATCCGCTGATGATATACGGTGATTCAGGACTCGGGAAGACACATCTTGCTCAGGCCATCGGCATCCTGGTGAAGGAACAGCATCCCGACAAGATCGTGTTGTATGTTAACGCCAACAAATTCCAGACACAGTTCGTTGAGTCTGTGAGAAACAATAACAAGAATGATTTCCTTCATTTCTACCAGATGATCGACGTCCTGATTCTCGACGACGTTCATGAATTTGCAGGAAAGGAAAAAACACAGGATACATTCTTCCACATTTTCAACCATCTTCATCAGTCGGGGAAACAGCTTATCCTCACCTGCGATAAACCTCCCGTCGACCTTCAGGGAATGGAGCAACGCCTGCTTTCAAGATTCAAATGGGGTCTTCAGGCTGACCTTCAGCGCCCTGACTATGAAACAAGGCTGGCAATTCTAAGAAAAAAAGCCTATAACGACGGAATAGAACTTCCCGATGAAATTTTTGAATACCTCGCGGCAAATATTTCAAATAACATCAGGGAACTTGAAGCAGTGCTCATCTCACTGTATGCCCAGTCGACACTTAACAGGAAGGAGATCACACTCGAACTGGCAAAACTGATGGTAGAGAAACTCATCAGCACCACAAGAAAAGAAATTACTATCGATTATATTCAGAAGATCGTCTGCGAATACTACAAAATTCCCCTTGACCTTATCCAGGGCAAGACACGCAAAAGAGAGATTGTCCAGGCAAGGCAGGTTTCAATGTACTTCTCAAAAAACCTTACCAAGGCGTCGCTTGCCAGCATAGGATCACACATCGGAGGTAAAGACCATGCCACTGTTCTTCACGCATGTAAAACCGTCAACAATCTGATCGATACCGATAAGCATTTCAGGAACCAGATCAACGAGATCGAGAAGAAACTGAAGGTTTAACTCCCGGGCTTACATCCTTAACACACCTGAATCCCACTGTCGGGCTTCTGTCGTAACCGGGCGACACAAGAAGCATTATCTGGGTACGGTCGAGTGACTGGGGACCTCCTTTGATATACCACCAGCTCGAATCAGGATTGTAATAACTACCTCCCCTTATCACGGTAAAATAGTTTGACCCGTTGAAATACATATCATTGGTCATCTGCCACACATTTCCAACGAGGTCCATCACTCCCGATTGACTCTGCCCTTTCGGAAAAGCATCCACCGGGGTAGGCCTTCCGAATGCGTTGTTACAGTTGGTCCCGTGAAAATTGTTACCCCATGGCCACAGCCGGCCATCTGTTCCCTGGGCAGCAAGCTGCCATTCAGATTCAGAAGGAAGCCTTTTGCCCGCCCACCCGGCATATGCTTTCATATCCTCATAACTTACGTTTACAACAGGATAGTTATCCTGGCCCTGCCTGTAAATAACCGAACCCCAGTGCCTGAGATAATTGACGGTGTCAGCAGGCACATAACCCGATTTAGTTATGAATTCATAATATTGTGCATTCGTCACAGGGTACCTGTCAATAAGAAAAGTATCAACCTTTGCCTCTCTGCTGCCCGTACTCGGATAGGGAATGAAATCTTCAGAAGTGCCTACATTATAGGTGAAGGTGGCACCTGGTACCAGTACCATTCCATCGGGCACAAGCTCTGCCCTTTCTGTCCTTTCCGTCCTGCTGACAAGCCAGGGTTTGCCTCCCCTAATATTAATGATATTCTCATCCTTAAGTATCTTACCATCAAGCAACTGAATTACAATTTTACCTTCATAATACCCGAAGAGGTTTCTTGTGCATACCGTAGTGTCGCTTAGATTGCGAAATTGACGTTTTTCTGTCTTGTAGGATGGATTTCCCTTCCAGAAGACTACCATGCCTGAACCGGTAGCCCTAAGCCTTATGGAATCTCCGATCAGATGTGACCGCAACATATCGGGCAGCTCTGCTATACAGTCAACCGATCCTTCCAGCCTCGTTCCGGAAAGGCTTCCAAGCCACCCCTCTGTTGTGGAGGTTATATACAGATCATCTCCTTCCTGTACCGGGGTGATGTCCTCATGATTCCACAACGAAACATAATGTTTGCCTTCCCTGAAAGGGATTTTGAAAAGTCTTCCTGAGAAACCTTCATGCCGCATATTCAGTACCGTGAAAATGGTCTTCTCACCCGCATTCCATCTGTTAACATATATGTTGTCAACCAGTGTCCCCAGGAGAGGCGTCCAGTCATTATCGAGAAATGCATCATTGTTCTGTCTGAGCATGAAGGTTGTAAGTGCAAGGTAATCCAGATCAGAATCATAATTCCCGTTCCTTCCACCAGGACGGAACATATTCAGTTCTGTTCCGTAGCCATTGAAAAAGGCAATTGCAATTTCGCGGTGCAGTACATCCTCTCCTACATCACAAACCCTGAAAATAGAGAAGTCGGGTTTTATAAGCTTGTTAAGGTTCAGTTCGGGACTGTAGTAGATTGCATTATGGACACGCCCCGAAATAATTCCCGGCATGTCGCGTGTAATTGCCATCCCTTCTGAGAACATAACCACACCCTGTCTCACACTGTCGGCTGCAGCCTGAAGTTCATAACTCGAATTCCCCCTGGTATCGAGCACAACTCCGTCGGCTTCTGTTTCTTCTATTAATTTCGCCATTCCCCTTAAATGGTCTTCCTTTCTGGTGCTGTTATCCCAGGGGTTATAGGCTATGAAAAAACGTGTTCCATACGGGCGTGACAGCCTGGCAAAGTTCTTCAGCTGGTCTGTTCCACCGGGAAGATCGCGGTAGAGATCCCACTGATTTCTTTCATCCAGTCCGAGCCTCGGCCAGGTTGGCCATATTCCCATTACATCAATATATCCGAACCTTTCTATCCCTTTCTTCAGGTATTCTCCATAATTGTACCTGCCTGATTGCCTGTCGTAAAAATCTATGTCCCATGCCATCTGCAGGATGATCAGATAACTTTCTTTTATCCATGAAAGGTCATTTCTTTCATACAGGGAATTGTCAAATTCCTTAAGATCGTATAAAAATCTGTCCCTGAACATGAGTCTCAAACCGTTCTGCCACTCACCCTGGTAAGTTTCCGCATATATTATATAGCTTACCTTTGATCCGGGAGGAAGCATGGTTTCATATCTTCTTCGCTCTCCTCCTTCGGTTTTCTGTCTTCGTGCGATGGCACATACCGAGATCCCGTTACCGGTTGAGAAAGATGAATAGCCCATTTCCCATGCGTTATCAGGCAAAATTACCCTCAGAGGTCTGAAACCCGGTCTGAACAGGGCTGCCCTCGCAAGTCCGGGAGGACCATAACCGGTTATATAAACAGATGATATGTCTTCACCAAAGGGAACAACGTTGCTGATTGTAAGAGTATCCTCTCCCCTGTTTTCAAAGGATAAGTTAGCGGTCCAGCTTCCCGACCCAGGTTCCGGGGTACTGAAAGCAACTGCAAGATGGTTGTCATATACCAGACAATAGTATGATGAAGAATCGACAGCTTCCGCTTCGGCCGATGTATAAGCTTTGCCGTCAGCCATGAAACTGAAGAGCGGCCTTGCCTGGCTGAGAGTTACTATCGTGTTGCCTTCAATGGTGAAATTTCTAAGTGCAATACCTTTGCTTCTGTCAATTCCGGCAGATAAAATTGACTGAGAATAAACCGGGTGAGAAACAATTAACAGTAAAAATACAGGGATTACCGTTATCCCGTGGCTTTTGGCCGACAAGGCATTTAATATTCTGAACATATGCTTCAACGATACTAAAAATATTCTCTTTCTGCTGATCTCCAACCTTTGATCTGCAAATTTGATGCAATATAAAACATAAGAGACACTAAAAAAATTGTTTTAGCGTTTTGGTATTAATGTGTTAAGGTAATATTTATCAATATTTTTGTCAGAAATATTTATTATCTTTAAAGTATACGTTAATCTTTAAATCTACAAGATGTCGAAAGTTGCCCGGATATTAAGGTATTCACTTATCTTTTTTATTATCGCAATATTCACGTCATGTGCATCAACGCAAAAGAGCAACTGGACGAAGAAGAGAAAGCAGGCTTCGAGGGTTAACACCACACAACTCGGGAGGAACAGGTTCTTTTATTCTCCCCATTATCAGAAAAAGCTGTATAAAAGCTACAGGAACAGCCGTTACAGGTGATTCATTCGTCACATTCAAAGTTAAGGCCATCGTAAGCAAGCATGATCCCCTGGGGAAGTTCTTCTGATACTTGACTGTGAAGACCCATCTGGTGGCTTATATGTGTGATCCAGGCTTTTCTCGGGGCAATTTCCCTTATAAGATCAACAGCTTCACGCAGGGAGAAATGAGAAATGTGCTTCTCTTTTCTTAATGCATTAACTACCAGATATTTAACGCCAAACAATCTTTCCTTGCTCTGTTCCGGAACATAGTTAGCATCGGTGATGTAGGCAAAGTTGCCTATTCTGAATCCGAATATCTCGAGGTTCATGTGACGCACACGTACCGGCAAAACGTCAATTCCTTTTACATTGAAGCTGTAATCGGGAATATCAATAAGTCTCATCTTTGGTATACCGGGATACTGGTATTCTGAAAAGACATAGGCAAACTCGCGTTTTATAGTTTTCTGCACCCTTTCCTCGGCATACACGTCAACTGCCTTCTGGCTCCTGTGATTGAAGGCTCTTACATCGTCCATTCCTGCAATATGATCTTTGTGTTCGTGGGTGATCAGAATAGCATCCAGTTTCCTGACATGCTCTCTGAGCATCTGCTGACGGAAATCCGGTCCGGCATCTATAAGGATGGTTACTTCCGTTGTTTCTATCAAAACTGAGGTTCTGAGACGTTTGTCGCGGAAGTCGGCGGAAAGACATACCGGGCATTCACAAGCTATGACCGGAACACCCTGAGAGGTACCGGTGCCGAGGAAAGTGATTTTCAATGTTAAGGTTTTTCACGGCAAACCTATTACAAAAATCGCAGACAGGCAACAATGATCACATTTTAATGAGACGTTATTTTTTCTATATTTGATAAACTTTATCATCCGTGAAAGGAAAGATCTACCTGATCCCTGTAACACTGGGAGGTGATGATTTCATGTCGGTAATACCACAGGGCTGCCTGGATATTACCAGGAGGCTTCGTTGTTTTGCTGTCGAAGATATCAGGAGCGCAAGGCGCTACCTGAGGCTTATCGACAGAAACTTTCCGATTGACTCAACTGAATTCCATGAACTGAGCGAACATACCGGCGACAGGGAGGCGGAAAGTCTGATAGAACCTGCCCTGAGAGGCACCGATATAGGTATCATGAGTGAAGCGGGTCTGCCGGGTATTGCCGATCCGGGCTCAAAACTCATTATGGCAGCACACTCAAAGCAGGTACAGGTCATACCCCTGCCCGGACCGTCATCCATCATACTTGCACTGATTTCTTCGGGGCTCGACGGCCAGAATTTTACATTCAACGGATACCTCCCGGTCAGGGAAGGAGAACGCGCAAAAAAGCTGAAAGAGCTTGAAAGGAGAGCAAGAGAGGGATTCTCACAGATTTTTATGGAGACCCCCTACCGTAACCAGAAACTGTTTGAGGCAGTACTGTCGGTCTGCAGCGAAGATTTATTTCTTTCAGTAGCTGCCGACCTCACTTTACCGGGCGAATTTATAAAAACCAGGAAGATAGCTGAATGGAAAAAAGACAGACCGGACCTTCATAAAAGGCTGTCGGTATTTGTACTCCGCTAATTCCGGAGAGACACTTTTTCTATTTCGTACACGACCACTGCATTTGAGGGTATCTTTTTCCCATCACCGGGAAATCCCCATGCCAGGAAAGGAGGTAATATTAATACAGCCGATCCTCCGGGCCTGAGCATCCTCAGACCCTGATCCAGTCCCGATTCGATACGGCTTTTCCCGACAATCACTTCCATTGGACCCGAATCTTCCGAAGAATAGCAGAAAGTCCCGTCGAGAAGTGTACACCTGTATTCCATTATTACATGATCGTTTTCTCTGAACAGTTCTCCGCTTCCCTCCGACCTGATCATGTACCATAAACCCGAGCCCGTCTCATGCATTTCAAGTTCTTTCCTCTCAATGTAGTTCAGGATCCGTTCCCTGTCCTTCTTCACCAGGTACCTGTTGAGCTCGGCCATTTCCCCGGCTCCCGGCTTCCGTCCGCCTCCTGCACTTTCCGTACCACTGTTACAGGCCGGAACAAACAAAATGCACATCAATATTAACACAGGTAACCTGAAGATCATTTCTCAAACAGAGTTATTCATGGCAGCATAGTTTTCACCGAGAATTTTGAGAAAATAGCTTATGGTATTCTCAAGGCTGTCGTAAAACTCACCACCTGATGCATTAACATGTCCCCCTCCGTTGAAAAAGCGGGATGCAAACTCATTGGAAGGGAAATTTCCCTTCGATCTTAAAGAAAGCTTTACAAATCCTTCCTTTTCTATAAAGAGAACTGAAAAAACGATGCCATTAATTGATAAAGGCAGGTTAACAAATCCTTCCGTGTCGCCTTTTGTGTGCCTGAATGATTTCAATTCGTCAACCGAAAGTGCTATGTAGGCAGTCTTATATTCGGGCAGGATCACCATTTTTTCATGCAGGGCATAACCCATGAGTTTCATCCTTTCAGCCGTAAAATTGTTATAAATAAGATCATTTATCAAGGATCTGTCTATACCTGTATCCAGCAGGTCGGCTACTATCCTGAAGGTATCTCCCGAATAGGTTCCATGGTCGAATTTGCCTGTATCAGTTATAATCCCAACATATACAGCTTCTGCAAATTTACTGTTCCTGTAAGGTGAAACGTTCATATATGTCACAATGCGGTACACTATTTCGGCAGTTGAACATACTGAAGTATCTGATATCAGCAGGTCGGCAAAATCTGACGGATCAGTATGGTGATCAATAATTACCTTTTTCGCATTAGATGACACCACTGCGTTTTCTGCTTCACCAAGACGGTTGGAATGGTTGAAATCGAGCATCACTATCAGATCGGCAGAATTTATAATTGTCATGCATTTTGACCGGTTGCGGATGAAGATGTTGATCTGATCGGATCCCTGCATCCACTTTAGGAACTCCTGCAGATAGTTGGGCGTCATCATCGTAACCTGTTTTCCCTTCTCTTTCAGATAATGCCAGAGGGCAAGCTGTGAACCGATTGCATCCCCGTCGGGATTGATGTGACTTATCAGTAATATATTCTCCGATGCTGTAAAGAGTTTTATTAATTCTTTTGTATATTTGAATGGTTCAGGCACTTTTACTGCTGTTGATGAGGGGTTAAATATAATGAATATTCCTTAAGTGACGTAAACCTGACAGCACACTTAACATCTTATTTATGAGCGGCAATTTCACTTTTTCCATTATCAAGCCCAACGCAGTCAGGACGGGCAAAACCGGGCCGATAATGGCCATAATAAATGAAGCCGGATTTGAAATTACAGCCATGAAAATGGTAAGAATATCAAGGAAGCAGGCTGAGGTGTTCTACGAAGTGCACAAGGGAAAGCCTTTCTATGAAGGTCTTATCGGTTTTATGACCTCTGGTCCTGTGTTCGTAATGATCCTTAAACATGAGAATGCTGTTGAAGAGTTCCGCAGACTTATCGGAGACACTGACCCTGAGAAGGCAGATGCAGGAACGATAAGAAAGACCTATGCAGTTTCGGTGCAGATGAATGCCATTCACGGATCCGACAGCGATGAAAATGCAGTCAGAGAGGCGGATCTTTTCTTCTCAGGCTTCGAAAGATTCTGAAAAAAGGCCTGATAATATTTTATACCATAAACTTTTATTTCCGGATGCTGTTATTAGCTTTGCACGATCCGGATTTTTTTTATGAAAAGAATAATAAATACAGACTTCCGCAACAGGAAAACCCTTGAAAAATATTCTTCAGCCTTCACTCTCTCCGACATGGAGATTTTCATATTCCCCGACCTTTTCTATCCCCTGGTCCTTGCAAATATCATGTCGCCAATAATCTGGAAATGGAGAGAAGATCCATGGTTCGATGGTATTGAAAAAAAGAGTTTCACCTATAAAACCAACAGGATCAAACAGTTCATTATACAAAATTATGTTTTCAACCTCGACCTCGCCACATGGGGACTTACAGATAAAACACGGGAAATCGACCGCTTCAAGGATTTCTTCGACACGGAAATGCTGAAGCAGTCGAATGCACTCTTTGGTTACGAGGGCGATAAGTATTATTTCGATATCGATATAAGAAAACATTTCGGTCTCGACAAATACGACTCCGACGTCATTCCATACTGGAAAACAGAAACCGTTGAAGCAATGACTGCTTTCAGGCACAGGGAAAATTTCACCACCGGCGCCGGGGAATGTGTCTCTTTATCCTCACTTTATGCGGCAGCCATGTTCGTTGTGGGCAGGATCCCGCTTGAGAAAATATTCCTGATAGCCACACCTCTGCACTCACAGAATTTCATCACGGAAAAGGAAGGACTTATAACCAACAACAGAAGGATTGTAACCAGGAATATGTGGTTCAACGGGACTGCCCTTTCAGAAAAAGCCAGAAGAGCTCTGGAAAATGAAAAAGTAACCGTTGTTTCCCACATCACAGGCCATATTCATATCCTGTACCGGGAAGCTACAATCGACAGAAAAGCATACGATCATTTCACAGCCATGCTTAAGAGCTTCCTTATCACGGGGCTTACTTCTCATATTTTTATAAACTTCCTCAGGTTCAAGCCTGTATATAAATCATTATTCCAGTTTGTTTGCGAATGTTCTGGTGTCAGAAGGTATATACCTCTTGATAAGATGTTTGAGTATGAGCATACAAGCCGGTTCAGCGTCTCAAAAGAAACACGGGAGCAGCTTATCAGAGAGATTGAAGGTGATGAATTCCACCTGAGCCCCATTTCTGACAGAATACTTCTTAACAGTGTTGAAGAGTTCCTGGATAACACTGCCGATAGGGATCTGCAGGAAATAGAGCAATGGTTCATGGAAATAAAAGGAGAGATCCCTGCCGATACTATCAGGTGCCTCTTCTCCGACCTTGGAAGGTTTACAATAACCGAACCGCGGCTTCCCTCAACCGATAAAGAATTTACAACCCTGACACACCCGGTCCTGTCGGTAAAACACTCCCGTCAGGAGATCATTGATATTATCACCCGTTCTGCAGGTGAATCCGAAATGTCTCTCCTCACCCTGTATGCGTACAGGCAGATGGACAGAATTGACTGGCGTCCGTTTATCATGGCAGCAATAGAAAGAAACCCGGTTTCATTTGAAGAACTGAGAGATATGAATCTGATGCAAATCCACGAAATGCTCAGGTCGTTGCCGGATGAATCAATATACGACGGCAACAGGCTTGCAATGCCCGACGAGGTATGGAACTTCAGAAGAGGTGACGGTGTGGAAAAAGCCTTTTTGCTTGCAGCAAATATCATCAACAGGGATAAGGAAGCTTTCATTTCCCTGAAGATCGAAAACAAAGATGTAAATCTCACTTATAAAGGTATCAGTTACAGCTTCACTTCAAAAAAATCATTCAGAAAATCTTTCAGTATCTCCACAGATTCGGCTGAATCTATCTGAGAACAATATCTTTTACTATTTCGGCTCCTGCTTTCTCGTTTATCTTGTCTACCAGTGAACGCCGCAGCATGAGTAACTCATTTCGTACCACTGAGGAACTAAGCTTAACATGCATTATCCCGTCACGTATATAGATTTTTGTCGTTCTTGATGCTATTGCCTTGCCGACAATATCTTCCCACGAATTAATTATCCCGGTTTCTTTAAGTTTTCCGTCCAGTTTCATCTCCTTCAGATAATCCTGAACAGCTTCAGCCAGTGATATGGTCCTGCTTCTTCTCATTTTTCAGCCCTGCCGTTTTGAATTATCTCTGCAACAGAGTTGTCGCTTATTCTGAAAAGCCTGTAATCGGTATCGTGCGATGACAGTATATCATGAAGTCTGCTCTGGTGAGTATCTGTTATGAATATCTGTCCGAACCGGTGATTGCCTACAAGTCTGATGATCTGTTCCACCCTTTCGGCATCAAATTTATCAAATATATCGTCGAGGAGAAGTACAGGTGCGATACCCGATTTCCGGGATATATAGTCGAATTTTGCAAGTTTGAGAGCCACGAGGTATGACTTTTGCTGTCCCTGCGAACCGAGTATCCTGACGGGATGACCGCCCATCTCAAGAGAAAGATCATCTTTATGAATCCCTGTGGTGGTATATTCCAGAGCCCTGTCCTTTCCGACATTATCGATAAGCGCCTCGGCGAAATCCCCTTCGTCGAGATGCGATTTGTATGATAGTCTAACCTCTTCCTTTCCCGAAGAGATCATCGAATAGTATTCCCTGAATACCGGAACAAGTTCATCTACTAGGGTTTTTCTCTCGTTGTAGACGGATGTACCGTATTTAACAAGCTGGACATCCCACATCCTGAGCATTTCTTCATCAAAACCGCCGCTGATACCAAAATTTTTAAGTAGCTTATTTCTCTGCTGCAGAGCTTTGCCGTACCTGAGAACTGAATCGAGATAGCCGGCGTCGTACTGACTGATTATCTTGTTCATGAATTTTCTTCTCTCCTCGCTGCCTTCCAGTATAAGAGCGCTGTCGGCAGGTGAGATCATGACCACAGGGTACCTTCCCACATGATCAGAAAGTCTCTGGTATTCCTTCCCGTTTTTCTTCAGCACCTTCTGCTTCTGCTTCTGGAAAGCACAATAGATCCTGTCCTCATCATCGTATCTAATAAAGGTGCCGTCGATAATAAAATACTCTTCCCCGTGCTTTATACTTATTCCGTCGATACTGTTGAAAAAGCTTTTCGTAAGTGACAGGTAGTGAATGGCATCAAGGATATTTGTCTTTCCCACACCATTGTTACCGACAAAACAGTTTATACGTGGTGAAAATTCAAGGTCCACACTCTGGTAATTTTTGAAATTGGTAAGAGACAGGTTTCTGATATACATTGAATTAAAATATATTTTGGCTGCAGGATGCTGTTGCAACCAGGGCCTTAAGTTACTAAAAGTATTGTTGATTAAGGAATCAGAATCACTGACAGCTTATATCATCACAACTTAAATCATTGATTTTATGCAAATTTGCGTTAGCCAGTCAAATATTTTTTAAATAGCTTAAAATAATTACTTTTGCGGTTGTAAAATTTTGACGTACAAATTATCTGGCAAAATGGCAAAAAAATCAAAACAGGAGACACCTCCGACAATGAAGAATGTTGAGCAGACACTTACCACTACCGAACAGTTTCTGGAAAATCATTACAAAGAACTCATTACGGCGCTGGCTGTTGTTGTAGGAATAATAGGAATTGTGTGGATAGGCAGGATATATCTTGAGAAGAGGAATACAGAAGCTCAGTCGCAGATCTTTCAGGCGGAGAGATATCTTGAAATGGATTCCCTGAACCTTGCCCTGTACGGAGACGGAAATTATCTTGGTTTTATCGACATAGCCAGCGATTACAAATTTACCAGGTCGGGAAACCTGGCTAAATATGGTGCAGGGATATGTTTTCTTCATTTGGGGCAGTATGAAGAAGCAATAGAATATCTGGAGGATTATTCTACAAAGGATAAGGTAATGGGCTCTCTTGCCATAGGGGCCATAGGAGATGCTTATGTTGAGATGGGTGATACTGAAGCCGGTGCTGACAAATATCTGGAAGCCGCCGATTTAGCCGGAAATTCTTTCAATTCTCCTCTCTATCTCATGAAAGCAGGTGAATTGTATGAACTTGAAGGCAACTATAATGAAGCTCTGCGCCTTTACGAAATGATAAGTGATAAATATCCTGCGAGCACTGAAGGAAATTCTATCGATAAATACATCGCACGGGTCAAGCTTTTAATGAATTAGGATGGCCACCACCGATCTTTCGGCTTTTGATCCTCACCATGTACCTGATGCCGGTGAGATGAGGTTCTGTATTGTTGTTTCAGACTGGAACAGTGATATTACCTCGGCGCTGCTCAACGGTGCGGTCAATACCCTGAAACAGTCGGGAGCACGCGAGGAGGATATTATAATAAAACATGTACCCGGCAGTTTTGAGCTTACTCTCGGGGCTCAGTTCATGGCTGAATATGATGATCCTGATGCGGTTATCTGCCTGGGCTGCGTTATAAGGGGTGAAACTCCCCACTTTGATTACATATGTCAGGGTGTTACTTACGGCATCACGCAGCTCAACATGGAATACAACATACCTTTTATCTTCGGTGTCCTTACCACCGACAATCAGCAACAGGCTCTCGACAGGGCAGGTGGCAAACATGGCAACAAAGGTGATGAAGCAGCTGTAACAGCTATCAGAATGGCTGCTCTTCAGAGAGAGATGGAAAAGTAGATTGTTAAGAAATCCCTTATTAATGTTGAAATTATCCTGAGCTTCAGGAGTGAGGGACAAAAGCTTCTTAGTAGTTTTGATATGGGTTAAATGAAATTACCCATGGCAAAGCGCAAGAGAGTTCCGTTCCGGGATGCTGTAATAATGCTTTCCGGATATGCAAAAACCAGGATCAGGGAACAGATAAGGTCTGTAGCTTTTATCATCATATATCTCATTATTTTTCAGACCTTAATTTTAAGGGTCCCTCTGTCGAATGCGCCTGCAACCCTGGGAGGCATAGCACTTGTAATACTGGGCCTGGCTATTTTTCTCGAAGGACTGGTTCTGGGACTGATGCCCCTTGGTGAACGTGTCGGTGTAAAACTGCCTGCCAAAACCGGAATTATTATCATTGCCATATTCGGTCTTGTGCTGGGATTCGGGGCAACTCTTGCCGAACCGGCCATCAGTGCACTCCGGACAGCAGGGTCCACAGTAACAGCATGGGATTCTCCGCTTCTCTTCACCATGCTGGAAAACTATCCTGACTGGGTAGTTCTTTCAGTAGGTATCGGTGTTGGAGTTGCCGTTGCACTGGGTATGTTCAGGTTTTATTACAACCTGGCAATAAAACCATTTATCCTCGTAATCATACCTGTAATTCTGGGTCTGACTGTCTATTTTTCGCTAAATCCGAACCTTAACAAAATAATCGGACTGGCCTGGGATTGCGGTGCTGTGACAACAGGAGCGGTAACCGTGCCCCTGGTGCTTGCACTGGGAATTGGAGTTTCAAGGGCAGCAGGTAAAGGTAAGGGTACCTCCAGCGGATTCGGAATAATAATGCTTGCATCAGCATTCCCTGTTTTAAGCATTTTTACTCTTGGGCTGATATTGAATTCAAAAGCACCACATGCTACTTCTGAAGAAATATTTTTCTCACCGGAAGAAAGACAAAATGCCTGTTTACTTTTTAAAACGGAAGAAAATGTTCTTCGGCACGCTTTTACACATGGTAGTGAATCGGGTCGCCGTGCATTTTTCAGTACCGGAGAGGAGTACCTCATGGCAATAGAAACAATTGGAAATGGAACAGAAGAATACAGGAATTTTATTGGTGATATGCCATTGCACAATTGGATCATGAATATTGCTTCAGAGTCGGAAAGAAATATGCTTGCAGGTTTGGATATCCCTGAAAATAAAAATGCCGCTGTGCCTTTTTCCGGTACAATGAAGCAGGAATCAGTTGCAGGAATCAGAGCTGTAATCCCATTATCTCTTTTGCTGCTGATCGTGCTCCTGCTGTTCCTCAGAGAAAAACTGCGATATAAAGATGAGGTGGCCCTTGGAATAGCATTCACGCTGGCCGGTATGATATTACTGACTTCAGGTATCAGGCTGGGACTTGCAACACTTGGAGGAGAAGTCGGAGCCCAGCTTCCAAGAGCTTTTGCAAGTGAAGAAAAATACATTGACCAGATAAACATCAGCAACTTTGACAAGGACTTGTTATATAAAACAATCTCTCCCGACGGAACACAAAAGACTTTCTTCAATTATTCCGAAAACGGAAAGATACGGCCTGTTGAATTCCGTGAGGATCATTACGATGAAAACACCGGGAGATACGAATATATAATTACCCGTGCTCCGCTCTTTGGAAGTAAGCTTTCAGTACTGGGTATAGTACTGGTACTTCTTTTTGCTTTCGGAATGGGATATGGCGCCACGCTGGCTGAGCCGGCTCTGAACGCCCTCGGGATGACAGTAGAAAACATAACGGTTGGGACCATCAAACGAAACCAGATCGTTCAGGTTGTTTCGGTAGGTGTGGGAATAGGAATTCTTCTTGGACTGTGCAGAATACTTTTCAATCTGCCCCTTGTATGGCTGATAGTTCCGGCCTACATTATCCTTATCCCTCTTACCCTTCTGAGTGAGGAAGAATTCACTGCAATAGCCTGGGACAGCGGAGGTGTAACCACAGGTCCGGTTACAGTCCCCCTGGTACTGGCAATGGGTCTGAGCATTGGAGGAGAACTTAATATTTCTGACGGTTTCGGAGTCCTTGCCCTGGCATCAGCATTTCCTATCCTTACAGTTCTTCTTTATGGCTTACTCTCACAGGTACGACAGAGAAGAACACTCCTTACTCAAAGCGATGAGAACAATGAGTAATATTAAAGACCATACGGTAAAAGTCTTCTCTCCGTCAAGGACTGTATGGAGAACGCAGATGTCGAAGGGAATTTATACTCCTCACAGGGTAAGCAGGATAACATGCATTGTCAACCAGCTTCTGAGTGAGAAGATCGCTTCTTTTCTTAGCGAACTCGATGTAATAGTATATATTGAAACCGGAAGAGTCGTCCGCGAACTTATCAGGCCCCGGCCCTTTAATCTTCCTGGAGAAATTGTTAAACTCAAGGATTCTCCTGTTGATGTCTTCAGGTTCACTGTTCCACGGGAAAACTCACGTGATGTGATCAATTGCCTCATTGACACCGGAAATCTGGAAATTCCCGGACGAGGAACCGTTTTCTCACAGGATCTTATGGAATTCTGCAAGGAACCGCCTCATATCAACCTTGATTACCTTGCTAAATCAGTAAAAAATGATCATGATGCGATTTTACTTCATAATTTATCTTATGTCATCTGCGTGCTTTCTGAACCAGGAAGTGGAGAACTAATGTCGAAAGTAGCTCTCGATCTTGGAATATGCGTCCCACTGGTTACCTTTGGATCCGGCAATGACATACGTGATCAGCTCGGTCTGATCAGGATAACAATTCCTGCAGAAAAGGAAATTGTTCACATGGTAATGCCCGAACATGATTCTGAGAGTCTTATAAGGACGCTGATTGAGCAGGTGCACCTCGACCGGCCCGGACGCGGTTTCATATATAAGACACCTGTTTCCTCGGGGCTGATTGACACCTACATGAAAGCTGGCCATCAGAAATATGCTGCCAGCATGGAACAGATAATTGCAGCCATCGACCAGCTGAAATCAGGAACCGGATGGAGAAAACGCCTTGATCCCGACCAGGGTAGCGTAAAAACAGGAAGGTCTTTACTCCCTCACGATAATTGCGAAATATCAATAATCTCCGATGAGGACAGAATCGACAGGCTCAGGGAAGCATGTCTGAAAGTAGGAGCTACAGGAGCTGTTACCGCCAGAGTAACTCCCCTGGCTGCAAAAAAGGAAGAAACGATAACCTCAACAATGATAAGAAGTGCAATAAGCGTACCTGCCGATCTTACTGATTCGGTCGTGGATATTTTACTTGAAGTCAGTACCATCAGGAATAACAATACCGACCGTATCCACGTCCTTGATTCTCCTGCCGCCTATGTACATTCCATAAAATAGGTTTTACTGAACATCCCCTGCCCTATCTCCGGCAAAGTACTCTGAAAGGACAAAATGAGCATTTATTTCTTTTGGCGGTCATCACGAAAGGCTCATCAATGCTGAAAATCTTATCTGTCAGGCTCTTAAAATACATCAAAAATTCTTCTCTCACCCTTGTATAATCCTCAAGGGCTTCATTCCCCAGGATCATTTTGTCGGCATCTGCTGAGCCTGGTATTCTCCTGATCTTATAAACGGAAGGTCTTACAGCAACATCCTTTGCATACGGCAAAAATGCCTCGCAATAGATAAGTGTCTGAAGCCAGGCATCAAGGCCCCTGTCTCTGTCTTCTTCGAACAATCCGGCCAGTGATTTTACCTTTTCAGAGGGAACTCCTGTTTTGTAATCCAGTATCCTTATGATCCCTCTCTGACTGTCCACCCTGTCTATGCTGCCACCAACCTTCAGGGATTTACCGTTAAAAAGACTTGTCCCGGGGTAATCGAAATAATACTGAGTCTCCATAGAGATAATGGTGAATGGTGCCGAAATCCTGTCCATCTCCAGGATTCTTCCGATATAACTTCCAAGCACTTCTTTAACCATTAACTCATTAAGGATCAGATAAAATCCGCTCTTTCTCTTTAGAACCTCATCCACAGAGGCATTGGTGACATTTATAATGTTCTCTTTGTCGTCAATGATACCGGCAATTTCATCGGCACCAACCATTTTTCCGGTGAATGGCGTGTATAACCGTCGTAAAGCTGCATGTACCATTGAACCAAGGGCTGCAGGATCGATCTCAGTCATGATCTTTTCCGGTTCCCTGAGTCCGTTCACGTAACGGTAATAAAATCTCAACCTGCAGTTAAGCCATGTGTTGACAGCAGACGGTGAAAGTGGACTTACCCTTACTCCTGAAGCATATCGGTCCAGAAGCCCTGTGATATGTTCGGGAGTCCTGTCAATAAAACCGGAAACTGATACGGGATTTTTTATTTCAAAACCGACATTCCGGAAATCAGGTGCGGTATCGGGTGAGTACTTCAACTGCAGGAGAAAACGGCTCATCTCTCCGCTCCTCAGCCCTTCAGGATTAGAATTATAAAGGAATGTAACATTCTCCGCCCTGTGAAGCAGCCGGTAAAAATGATACGCATAGATTGACTCCCTGTGGTTTATTGAGGGAAGCCCGAAAGCCTGTCTGAGGCTGAAAGGGATGAATGACGAAGCGGTCGTCGCTGATGGAATAACCCCTTCATTTACCGAGATCATGATCAGGTTCTTAAAATCGAGCGTTCTGGTCTCAAGAACACCCATGATCTGTATCCCCGACAATGGTTCCCCCGAAAAAGAAACTGTCTGTAACCTCAGTATCCTGTCAAGAAGCCTTGTCCATATATCAACCGACATTGTTACCTCTTTATCCTCCGTAAGGGGCCTGAGCCGGTTCAGGGCCAGAATAATCCTGTAAATAAATTCACTGCGCACATTTCCCGGCATAGTGGAATCAGGCAGTTCCTTCAGTCTTGATGCAGCGACAGAGAGAACATGTGCAACATAGTCACAAAGTCCGGAAGGAGTTGTTTTTCTTTCAAAGACAAATGCAAGCTTCTCCGACCCGGAAAAATATTCTTCATCAACATAAACCATGTTATGTTCGATTATCTCCTCCGGTATTTTCCTATCACTTTCGTCAAGTAGGTTGAAAATAAGTTCATTCTTAAGGACTGCTACAACATCCGTGTACCTGAAAAACACAACTCCATCATGCAGCTCTGCATTGTGCTGAAGTGCAAGAAGCTGTTTTACAAGCAAATAAGCTGTTGTCTGCTTCAGCGGGAAGCCCATAGTAATATTTATGTCGGGTATTTCAGGGGGTAAACACGACAGCAAAGGGATAAGGAGGTTTTCGTCAGCCAGAACCACTGCTGTATTATGAGCACTCCCCTTGTCGAGGTTCGGAAGCTTCGCCAGCAGACCCGGAATTAGTTTGACCTGTGCTATATCGGATGATGTCTCTATGACCGTCCTTTCAGATTTTCCAGGTTTACCCGAAACCAGTGTGTCATAGTTCCAGTCTGGTGGCATATCATTTCCGAATATTTTTATATTCTTTTTCAGGAAAAAACCCGCAGAGTTATAGCCATTTTCGCCGATATAGGAATTATCATAATCCCAGTAGAATCTTGCCTTTTTGCTTTCCTTAAGTTTAAGCATAACTCTTTTTTCACAATCATTCAGTGCATTGAAGCCGATAAAATGCACCATCTTCCACCGGTGACCTTTATTTTCATGGAAATCAGGGTCTTCTGCCACACTTCTGAAAATCATCCCCTCGTAGGCCAGGTTTTTTGCAAAAAGACGCAACCTGAATTCCGGGTACAGTTTTTCAAGTACCGACCATACGGCAATGAACCTCTCCTTGGCCTTAGTCTCTATTGCAGGTTCAAAATTTACCCAGAAACGCTTAACCAGGGTTACCTCCTCCTCAGTCAGACCCCCGAAAAGAGCTTCTATTTCCTTAAGATCTCTGACATTACGGAATAGTTTTGAGGCATCAGCAAGATATTTATCGGCGTCGTCAAAGTCGTTCAGAATAATGTCGCCCCAGAAATAAAAGTCATCAAAATTCTCAGTTGTCTTACTGATAGTCCGGTATGCCTTGAAAAGCTCAAACAGAAGTATCTCGTTTTCGGCAGGTATCAGGTCTGACAGGGATCTGAAGTATTCATTTATGGTCATTACAGGCGGAGCCCATACCGGTCGTTTAATTTCCGCCGACAGGTACTTAAGAAAGAAAATCCCTGAACGCCGTCCGGGAAATACCAGACAGTGATCGCGAAGGTCATCACCATATCTGTCGTGAATATCCCTTGCTATGCGCTGAAGAAAGTATTCCATTTAGTTGTGAAGGTTGTAAAGGTCGTGCAGGTCTTTTTATTAGTCAAATTTAGCGAAAAGGTTACAGCAACTCAGTATTTGTGAATATATTTGTTTAAACATTAATCGTTCCGGCAATGAAAAAAATACTCTGCATTACTCTGACCACATCCCTTTTTATTGCATTTTTTTCCTGTAAAACAGAAAGGTCTTTCACCCCTGACCAGGAGAATTTTTTCAGCCAGGCTTCAGCATATGGCCCGCTGGTAAATGAAGGCTTCAACCGTTGCCTGAGTTTCGTTGATGGCTGGCTCGGGCTTCGTGATTCAGCAACAGGTCTGATACCCAGAAACATAAATGACGAACCCAGCAAGGATATATGGAATGCAAAAGACTGTGCGGCAGACAACTACCCATTTATGGTACTTACAACCGCCCTGCTCGACCATGACCTTTTCAATGGAACTATGCGCAAAATGCTGGATACGGAAATTAAACTAACTTCCAGGATAGGGAACATGCCTGACACCTGGTCGTTTTCAAAGCAGGGATTTGCGGTTGCTGATACGGTATTGCCTGATATCATTTTCGGTTCGGCTGAATATATTAAAGACGGGCTGATCCCTCTGACTGAATGGCTGGGGCCAAGTCCGTGGCTCGACAGGCTCATCTCCATCCTCGACGATATCTGGCAGCATGCTCCCCTCGAAACCCCGTATGGAATGATCTGCTCCAACAACCCTGAAGTAAACGGCGACATGCTTCAGAGTCTTTCCAGGGTATACTGGATCACCGGCGACAGAAAATATCTTGAATGGGCTGAGAGGCTGGGCGATTATTACCTTCTTGGAAATAATCATCCCACAAGGGATTTCAAGGTACTTCGCCTGAGGGACCATGGTTGTGAGGTGGTATCAGGTCTTTGTGAACTATATGCAACAGTGTCATTTGCCAATGCCCCTAAAAAGGAGGTCTATAAACCTCATATCTACGAGATGCTGGATCGTATACTGGAGGTGGGCCGTAATGAAGACGGACTCTTCTACAACTCGATAGATCCGGTAAAGGGAATACCCGTTAACAGTGGTATTGCTGATAATTTCGGATACACACTCAATGGCTTTTACACGGTATTTCTTCTTGATAAAATTGAAAAATACAGAACTCCTGTACTCACAGCTCTTGAAGTCCTGAATGAGAAATATAAGAACTTTGCCTGGGAAGGCAAAAGTCAGGACGGTTATGCCGACGCAATCGAAGGTGCTCTCAACCTGTATGTCAGAGAACCTGTTCCGGCAGCGCGCGAATGGATCGACAGTGAAACGCAGGTTCTATGGAGCAAGCAACAGGAGTCGGGTATTATTGAGGGATGGCACGGCGACGGTAATTTTGCCCGTACAACCATCATGTACTGTTTATGGAAAACAGGAGGCGTTCATCTGGTGCCGTGGAGGGAAGATCTTAAACTGGGCGGCGTATGGAAGGATAACACGCTTTATCTTACCGTAAGCGGAGAGGACAACTGGACAGGGAAAATAATGTTTGACAGAAAACGGCACAGTGAATATATGAACCTGCCGCTGGACTGGCCCAGAATAAACCAGTTTCCCGAATACTTCACCGCAGAAAAAGAAAAGAGTTATCTTGTCACTTCAGGTACTAGCAAAAAAGATCTTACAGTTCAGGGAGAGACCCTTCTGAACGGAATGCCGGTTAAAATAAAAGCAGGCAGGACCTTGAAGATCATTGTTCAGCCTTTGTAAAGCCTACCCTGCCAGGTATCCAGTTCTTCGAGCTTTTTTTCGACAAGGCCCACTATCTGTTCTGTCCGTTTCATTCCCCAGAGTGAAGAGATAAGATACCGCGGAGGAGCTTCTCCGGTGAAACGTTCAACAACTATTGCCGGGTTCAGCCTTTCCAGGAAACTCACAAAAAAGTCGAGATACTCCCCGAAAGAGAAAAGGTGAAAATCTTCCGGATTTTCAAGGTATTCTCTTTCCATTTCAGTGCCGCGTATTATCTGCAACTGATGAAATTTAACAGTTGTCAGAGGCAACTTTGAAATTATGTCCGCTTCAGCCATCATTTCTGAGAGCGACTCTCCCGGCAGACCGAAAATAAAATGAGCACCTGTGTGTATACCTTTACGTGCCGTTTCTTCCACGACTTCGACAGCCTCCCGGAAAGAATGACCTCTGTTTATCCTTTCAAGAGTCTTATCGTAACAGGATTCCAAACCGTATTCAACAGCTATATAATGATGAGCTGAAAGTTCCTTTATATATTCAAGCTTCTCATCATCAACACAGTCGGGCCTGGTACCTATAACGAGTCCTTTGATACCGGGTACGGCAAGGGCTTCGCCGTAAAGTTCCCTTAGTCTCTGAACAGGTGCATATGTGTTTGAATATGCTTGAAAATAAACAAGATACGAATCAGCCTTCCTGTATCGCCTTCTGTGAAAAGCGATTCCTTCTTCAATTTGTTGCCTGATACTCTTCTCCGGTAAGCAATATGAAGGATTGAAAGCATCGTTATTGCAATATGTACATCCGCCTGTCCCTTTTTTTCCGTCGCGGTTTGGGCATGTAAAACCGGCATCGACCGAAACTTTCTGCACCCTTGATCCAAACAGCTTTCTGAAATATCCCGAACATGAATTGAAACGTCTGTCGTTACCCCACGGGTATTTCTGACTGCCGTGTGCTTCCACCATGGTCATACTTTAGTTATTTTGTCCATTTCAACATACCAAATATACCCTTCAGTGTCTGGAAAGCCCATCTCTCTTAGGAGACTGCAGTATTTGCGCACCTGAGCAGAATGATGCGGATCTGTTTCTTCACCGAACTTATAATCGATGACCACCACTTTTTCTCCGTCAAAGATTACCCTGTCGGGACGTTTTATGTTGCCCCCGGGAATAAGAATATCTGCCTCAGTCAATACATCAAGCTCAGGAGAGAACCAATCCGATACCTGTGGCCGCATGACAATTTCTCTCAGCCTGTTTGTCATTGGGCTTCTTTCCGGGGCAGGAAGTTCACCTTCTCTTATCAGCCTGTCGACCGAATTTTCGACATCCTCCGTCACAGTGATATATTCAAGAGCTCTGTGCATAAGCTTTCCATAGTTAATCTTTCCTGCAATGTCATCGGTTCCATGAAGGAAATAGCTTTCTCCGTGAAGTCTCAGCCTCAGGGAATCAGGTTTCACAGATACTTCATAAGTGCTAAGGTCCATTGCAGATCTTTCCGGTACACTGAGAGGCTCATCCCTTATTTCACCCAGTTCAAATACCTTTTTTTCTTCATCATAAAAATCTGCCAGTGCTATTCCGGGGCGGTTTTGGGGTTTCAGAACTGACCGGAAAGCCATCATCAGAAGCTCTGATATACCTTCATTGGTACCCGGTCTGGCTGCTGCGTATCCCCATATTACGTCGCGGGCCCTCGTAAGTGCCACATACAGGAGATTCAGATTGTCGAGATATGCTGAATACTTTTCCTGCCTCAGGGCATCATCGAAAACAGTCTGATCAGGGTCTCTTTTATAGACCACCGGCAGAATGCCAAGGTCGTTGAATGGTTCATTATCAGGTGGTTTTACCCATATAATTTCCCTGAATCCAGTATGATGATCGTCATTCCACGACAGAAATGGTGCAATCACCACTTTAAACTCCAGTCCTTTGGATTTATGGATAGTAAATATTCTTGCAGCATTCTGGTTTTGTGGAAGAACCACCGAGCTATCGCATCCCTTTTTATCCCACCAGTCGAGAAAAGCATTCAGATCGTTATTCTTACCGGTCGAATAACCAAGAACCAGGTCCTGGAAGGTCGTCAGCCAGGCTGTATTCCACGAATAATCGCCCAGCCCAAAGAAACGGATTATACTTTCAACTGCTTCAAAAATGGTGAGACGTGCTAACTGACTTATAAATCCGGAGTAACCTTCCGGGAAGATATCCAGTGAACCATTTCTTAGTGATTCCGCATCGAGGAGTGCTTTTTCTGCTTCCGCGGAGCCTGTTGAAAGAAGCCAGAATCGCAACGTCGCGGCCCTGCTTATGTCATCGCCCGGGTCATTCATAACCCTCAGGACGGAAATGATGAAAGTTATGGCAGGTGAGTTTGAGAGTGTCAGGGAATAATCAGAAACAATGTTATAGTTATATTTTCTTTTCTTTTCAGCCGGCGCATCATTGCTGTAATTCACCATGGTATTCAGCACCTCTGTTCCCTGTCGTGAATATCTTACAATTATCCCTATATCTGATGCAGAATAGCCTTTGTCCTGCAGTGACTCAATTACAGCAGGAAGCTGTTCAAGGACTTTGTCCTCCCATGCTCTAACTATCTTTTTATGCTCTCTTCCCTTTTCATCTGTCCTGATTTCGTAATCATTATCCACGAATTCTATCCTCACATATCCTCCCTCCTGTTTACAGGCATCTTCCTGGGCAACTCCGGCATAGATATTTTTAAAAGAAGCGGGGGTTGATTCGGCCTTTACCTTTGAATCAATGATTTCGGGCAGGACGGTGAAAAGCGTATTGTTAAATTTAATTATATCTGACCGGCTCCTCCAGTTTGCATCCAGTGGAACACTAACGAATCGCGGGGAAGGTATTTGCATATCGAGCTCCTTACCCAGTATCTGCCATTCGCTGTTACGGAACCTGTAAATTGACTGTTTAACATCCCCGACAACAAGGCTGTCATTGCCATTTCCCAGGCTCTCCATAATAAGAGGGAAAAAATTAGCCCACTGCATCCGGGATGTATCCTGGAATTCATCTATCATATACATGTCGTAACGGGTCCCGATCTTTTCATAAATAAAAGGTGCCTGATCGCCCGCAGTTAAGCCAAGCAACAATTCTCCCGCATCAGAAAGAAGAAAGCTGTTTTCACGATTTGCTATCTCCCTTACTTTTGTAAGAATATCGGATAAGATTCCAAGAGCGTAGATATTGGACAGTATTTCCCTGGCACTGTTATAGTAGATCAGGTTTCTTTCATAGAAGCCAACAGCTTCACTGAGGATGACATCCAGCCCCGCTCCCACTGCCCTTTCCAGGTCCGGTGATATTTTTCCTGTTGTCCATCGGGGTGGCTGATCAAGCGCGGCTTTTACGTAAGTGTTCGGTTCTGCAATTATACCAGATGACAGGGAATGAATGAAACCCGGCACACCCTTTCCCTTGTAGTAGAACATATCGTCGGCAAGATCAAATTCAGCAAAGAGTTTCTCACCTTCCCTGCCAGCCCTGATCAGTGTTTCCTCAAATTCATCTTTCACTTTCCTGAGCCTGGAGATAAACCCGAGGAGGTAGTTCTTATCGGATAATTTTTCTCTTTCCGGCCCGGAGAGAAGCTTGAATTTTTCACTGAAAAGCTCACCTGCCAGTTTCAGTATCTCATCGCGCGGATTCCAGCTTTTTTCTTCTGTCAATTTTATCCGTACGTATGTATTCATCCACTTCCTGAGCTCCCTGTCTGTGGCTGTGGAAGCTATTGTCTGGTCAACAGCTTCTGACAGTATCAGACTGTGATCCAGCTCGATACTGAATCCTGAGTTAAGTCCTGATTCTCGTGCGAAAGCCCTGATGACCTTCTGAAAAAATGCATCTATGGTACTTACCGAAAATCTGGAATAATCATGTATGACTGATTTCAATATTTCACCGGCCATCTGTCTGACTTCCTCCACGCTTTTACCAGATTCCTTCAATATAACGTCAAGATATTTCGATTCCTGGCCTGTCGACAGGTTAAAAAGCTGGTCAAGTATTCTGCTCTTCATTTCAGCAGTTGCCTTGTTGGTAAAGGTAACTGCCAGGATGTGCCTGTAGCTGTCCGGATTTCTGAAGAGGCAGGAGAGGTATATTGAAGCCAGTCTGAAGGTTTTTCCTGAGCCGGCTGAAGCACTGTATCTTGTTAATGTACCTTTTCCCATAGGGTTAAAGGTATCATTTTTTTGGTGATCCCTTATCCTCTTTTGCTATCTTTGCCGGGTGAAGAAGAAGGTTATCATAGGGTTATCGGGAGGTGTCGATTCAAGTGTTGCAGCATGGGTACTGAAGCAGCAGGGTTATGAAGTTGAAGGGCTCTTCATGAGGAACTGGCATGATACTACGGGCCTTCTCCAGAGCGACTGTCACTGGGAAGATGACCTTATGTTTGCTGAGATGACAGCTTCGAAGCTGGGCATCCCCTTTCATTTTACCGACCTGAGTGAGCCATACAGAAAGAGGGTGATAGATTACATGTTCTCCGAGTATGAAAAGGGACGTACACCAAATCCTGATATCCTTTGTAACAGGGAGATCAAATTCGATTCATTCGCTGAAGAAGCAAAAAAACTGGGAGGTGATTCTGTTGCGACCGGACACTATTGCAGGAAGGATGAGATCATAAGCGGCAGTGAAAAAATATTCCGATTGCTGGCAGGTATGGATGAAAACAAGGATCAGAGCTATTTTTTATGTCAGGTAAGCCAGGAACAACTTGCATATTCTCTTTTTCCCATTGGAAATATGACGAAGGCGGATGTCAGAAAAATTGCTGCAGATCTGGGCCTGGCAACTGCACAAAGGAAGGATTCGCAGGGAATCTGTTTTGTCGGAAAGGTACATCTTCCGACCTTTCTTCAGCAGAAGCTGCGGGCAGTAAAGGGCGATATTATAGAAATATCGGCCTCGGAGCCTTTCCATAAATGGGAACCGGGGATTCCCGTAGCAGAAATATCAGATGATGAACTCTGCAAAATGGTCGGTCACCATGAATTATCAGCAGTTCAGGGAAAGGTAGCAGGAATCCATAACGGAGCTCATTTTTTCACAATCGGGCAAAGGAAAGGGATTAATATCGGCGGACATAAAGAACCCCTTTTCGTCATCGGGACCGATGTAAACCGCAACATCCTTTATGTGGGTGAAGGGCAGTCACATCCCGGGTTATACAGGAAAGGGCTTTTTGTTAGAAAAGAGGAGATTCACTGGATAAGAAATGACCTTGCCATGAAGAAGGGAGAAAACCGCGAATACATGGTGAGGATAAGATACAGACAGCCTTTGCAGAAGGCCTGGCTTTACATGCGCGATAATGGTATGTATATAATATTCAATAAATTACAAAGAGGCATTGCAGCCGGGCAATTCGCCGCCTGGTATGAGGGGGACGAGGTTATCGGGTCGGGGGTAATTGATAGGTAGGTTTAAAGGTTTATGGTTTAAGGTTTAAGGTTTAAGGTTTAAGGTTTAAGGTTTAAGGTTTTTTATTTCTGCATGAGTTTTTCGACAAGTGCTTTTAGTTCCTCTATCTCCTTCTGTTGTTCCTTGATAGCTTCAGTAAGAAGGGCCGTGATTTCTGCGTAGTTGACACCTTTATAGCCATCGACGGGATTTGTGAATACCACCTCGGGGAGCACTTCCTCGACTTCCTGGGCAAGAAAACCAATCCTTTTTCCGGAATTGACATTTTCCAGCCAGTTATAATTCACTCCCCTGAGCGCCAGTACTTTATCAAGAGCATAAGGGATAGTTGAGATGTTCGTCTTCAGCCTGGCATCTGATGTTGCCGTTGTCAGGACTCCATCAGTGGTGAGGTTAAGCGGAGCCAGGTATTCACCCGATCCTACTGAACGGAACTGGCCATTGCCTCTTACGTCAAGCAGCACAATATCGACAGGTTCCTGACCGACAGTAAGTATGCCCTCCGAGTTCAGGTTAAGATTTTCCCGCCACGAATCAATTCCATCGTGATATACCAGTGCAAAAGCGCTGCCGGCCTTGCGGTGATTGATCTCCCAGTATTTAGTCATCTCGCCTTCCTGCGACATAAGCTTTATCTGTGAATAATTCCATGGATTTCCAAGACCTTTTACTGCAATTACTCCGCAGTTTTCAGGATTATTTACTGACAGATCTGTGGCATCGAAAGGATGGGTTCCTATTCCGACTTTGCCGTTAATCCTTAACAGATCCTGGAAAAAGTTACCGAAGAGAAGGACCTGCGTACTGTCTCCCGAATTAGAATCCACGATAAAATATCCGGATCCTTTCTGGTCCACCCCTGCAGCATGACCAAGGAAGATATTCAGATCCCCGCCATAAATACTTCCTGCTCCATTTCCGATGTATACATTTGAATTACCTGCACCGCCTCTGCCGGCATCCATACCCAGCAGGACATTGCCGTTTCCAAGAGGTCCTTCTGCTCCTGCCCATGAGCCAAGAACAACATTTAATTCACCGTTTAAATTACCCATACCGGCCGATTCTCCCAGGAAAAGGTTGTTATCGCCTGTTAGTGAATTCCTGCCTGCATTAGTGCCAATAAATGTATTACCGAAAGATTTACTGAGTGAATATCCGGCATCAGAACCTATGAATACATTTGCATTTCCTTCAGCATTGCTATGGCCGCTTTCAAAGCCGATCATAACATTATTGAAAGATGCCTGGTTTGCAAAACCGGCTTCAAATCCGATAAAAACATTACTGCTTCCCAGGGGACTGTTATATCCGGCACCGTTACCGATAAAAACATTGGAAAAACTCTCTCCTTCTGATTCGCTGTGATTATATCCGCAGAAGGCTCCCAGAAACACGTTCTTATGACTCTGCACGGTCTGTGCACCCGCATTATCACCAATGAAGGTGTTTCCGAAATCTCCTTTAAACCTGTAGCCTGCGTTGATACCGATAATTACATTCGAGAATCCGTCCTCATTCAGGTAACCTGTTTTATTCCCTATGAAAACATTATTAAATCCTGCAGTATTTGTCACCCCAGCTCTCGATCCTATAAAAACATTATCTTCTCCTGTGCTGTTGTTAAGTCCGCATCCTGTTCCCAGAAAAGTATTACGGGAGCCGGACAAATTGAAATAACCAGTGGAATCCCCCACGAAAGTGTTGTTATTTCCTGAATTATTGGTAAAACCCGAAAAACTTCCCAGGTATGAATTAAAAACACCTACTTTATTGGATCTTCCGGCCTGGTATCCTAAAAATGTATTGAAATTACCTTCGGTATTGCTGTAGCCTGTCTCATATCCAAGAAACAGGTTTCCGGAGCCTTTGGAATTATTATATCCGCTCCGGTAACCTATAAACGAGTTGCTCCCTCCTTCTGTCAGGTTAATTCCGCTTTCATAGCCAAGAACAGAATTATAAACACCTGATGTTATCAGGCTTCCGCTGAGGTGACCGATGAAATAATTTTGAGGTGTGAGAGAAGTGAAAGTCACCTCAGCGTCTTTAGTCGCGTCAAATCCTCCAACGGCAAATCCGCCCTTTACCTTTTTACCTGAGGGATCATCGTTAACATAAATCCTTGTACTGTCCCTGGTAACCATCAGGTATTTTTGCGATTCCTGCTTGTCGGTACCGAATCCTCCAACGGCAAAACCTCCCTTGATACCTTTCTCCCCGTCGGAAACATAAACACGTACACCCTCGTTGAAAACAGCAAATACAATCTGGCCATCCCTGTTCTTAACTTCAAACAGGGCATCATCAGGTGAAAGTGTCTCCCCTTGTACCGACAACCGGTTCAGTGAACCTGCAAGATTCCCGGCCACCATTGAATATGGAACCGACCACAACCTCGAAACACCCATCGTCTTCCAGCCGCTGTAGTCGATATCCGTCCTGATGAACTTCGGGCTTACACTCCAGTCTATATCTGCAAACGATGCCAGTGTCGAAGAAGTCTGCCGGGCTCCTTTTCCCACGACAAGGCTGATCATTCCAAGGCTGTTAGATACGATTCCTTCATGAAGCTCCTGCCAGAGGATCGTCGTCCCCAGCGAATCAGCCTGTATGGTTATTCTTACAGGCAGAGGGGTATTGACTATCGAAATGCCTGCAGCATCGCGGGCTACGGCCTGGTAGTTGAAGCCCTGGGGTGTCTGGCTCAGGGCGCAGGGCACAGGGCTCAGGGCAAGGAATAAAACAAAAAAGGAGAGTTTTGTTTTCATGACTGAAAGGTTTTATGGCATAACGGCATAAAGGCTTCATGACGTCAGTCCGGTATTTTATAACAATTTGAAAACAACTAAATTAAAACCAGCAATTTGCAACACTCCTTCGCCAAGGCTACGAAGTGCAAAGCCAGCAACCAGCAACCACTTTACTTCTCCTGCAACTTCTCTATTAAGCCGTAAAGCTGCTCTATCTTCAGGTTCTGCGATTCTATCTGTTTCTGCTGTTCTTTCATCCCTTCAAGCAGAACAACAGTCAGTTTTTCGTAGGAGACTGCCTTATAGCCGTTATCATCTGTACTGACCAGCTCGGGGAATATTTTCTCAACTTCCTGGGCTATGAGTCCCAGCTGGGATCCCTCATCGAAACTCATTTCGGGGAATTCCTCCTTTCTCCAGTTGTATTTTACAGGGTTCAGACTCAGCAATGCAGGCAGTGTATTTTGCAGAGGATCGATATCTTTTTTCCATCTTGAATCGGAGCCTGCCCATGATCCTGTAGTGTATGCCGATCCTGCTACGTATAGTGCATATCCTGAATTTATGGGACTTCCGCCTATAACCATTTTCTTTGCAAAGTAGTTATATGTACTGCCGTAGCCCCAGCTGAAGTATGTTCCGTTGAACCACAGGGCCTCCATGCCCGCAACAGAGAGTGCCCCAGAACCTGAGACATCAATATCAAGATATTTATCCATGAATGTCGGACCTGTGACCCAGAGTGCATCATTGACTGAAAATGCCAGACTTTTTGAAGTGCTTCCGGCTGCTCCCTGGTATGCATAATTGGTAGGTGTGGTTCCGCTTCCGGGGCTGTTGGTTATCCTCAAATAGGTGCCTGAGAATGAAGCATTACCAGAGACGGTTGCAGCCCCTGATATAGTGGCAGATCCTGATATTGAAGTATTGCCCGTGACGTTAACTGAACCGTTAAAAGTGAGATAATTGGAATTGAAATCACCATAAATTAAAGGAGCTGTGGTAATTGAATTATCAATATAGAGCTTGTTTGATCCCGTTTCGGAATAACCGCTTCCGTTACCGATAAAAATATTTCCTGTACCTGTTTGATTATTGAAACCGGACTGCTGTCCGATAAACAGGTTATTATTACCGGAAGTCAGATCAAATCCGCTTCCAAAGCCAATAAGGATATTGTCACTTGAATTTAACTTTTGCCCGGCACCCGTTCCTATGAGCACATTTAAATTACCTGTCAGATTATTTCTACCTGCCTCATCTCCTATGAACACATTCTGACGACCTCCGGTTGTCTTTTGCCCTGAAAACTCTCCTATGAAAATATTACTGTACCCATCTGATACGGCTTTACCTGATTCGTAGCCGATAAAGACATTGGATGTGGCATTTGTGCCCGATAATCCGGCATTATAACCAATACAAACATTATAATTTCCGTATATATTCGATTGCCCTGAACCAAATCCAATAAAAGTATTACCATCTCCTGTGGTGTTTTCTCCTGAATAACTTCCAATGAAAGTGTTGTGACCGCTGTAATCCCCGGTTGTACCGAAACCCGACCGGTAACCCACAAAAGTGTTAAAATCACCCTTAGTAGTGGAATAACCACTCTGGTAACCCAGAAACAGGTTTCCTGTACCCGAGGTTATGCTTCTTCCTCCCTGGTAACCCAAAACAGAATTGTAGACCCCCCCGTCAAGGCTCTGTCCGCTTTCATGCCCTATAAAGTAATTCAGCGGTGTAAGTGAAGTAAAGGGAGTAATACTACCTTTTGTCGCATCAAAGCCTCCTACGGCAAAACCACCCTTTACGCCCTTTACTGATGCATCCTCGTTAACATATATTCTTGTACTGTCGCGTGTTACACGGAGAAACTCTTCTGTGGTACCCTTTGTAAGGTCATAACCTCCCACGGCAAAGCCTCCCTTAACTCCTTTGGTTAAAGGATTGGTATCCAGATATATCCTTACACTATCCTTGTCCACAAACATATATTTTGTCGACTCTGCCTTGTCGGTACCAAAACCTCCTACTGCAAAGCCTCCCTTCAGTCCTTTGGCATCGCCGTCGGATACATATACCCTCACCCCTTCATTGTAAACTGCAAAGACAGTCTGCCCTGTCTTGTTCTTAACTTCAAACAGTGCCTCTTCCATGTTCTCCGTCTCCCCGCTTACTGTTAATTTCTTAACAGACCCAGCCAGTTCTTCCGCCACCAGCGAATACGGAACCGACCAGAGCCTGGTTACTCCCATCGTCTTCCAGCCGCTGTTGTCGATCTCAGTCTTGATGAACTTCGGGCTTACACTCCAGTCTATATCTGCAAACGATGCCAGTGTCGAAGAAGTCTGCCGGGCTCCCTTACCCACGACAAGGCTTATCATTCCAAGGCTGTTCGATACAACCCCCGGATGAAGCTCCTGCCAGAGGATCGTCGTTCCCAGCGAGTCAGCCTGGATCGTGATCCTTACAGGCAAGGGGGTATTAACTATCGATGTTCCCGATGCATCGCGGGCCACGGCCTGGTAGTTG
>ERZ795053.525-NODE-525-length-49429-cov-17.971078_pt1 | contig 49429 bp, 39 predicted proteins | sample MGYA00375137_ERZ795053 | MGnify/ENA primary metagenome ERZ795053 (study PRJEB30182, sample SAMN05720284) | activated sludge metagenome | isolation source: Anaerobic digester | place: Hong Kong | collected 2014-12-17 ...
GGATTTGAAATTGTTGCCGGACTTCCGTAATGGCGTCGTTGGCGATGAGTTCGTAAAGCATGACGGTGAGCCGGGGATTACCGCCCGTCATCGTGTAGAGCGCCAGCAGTTTGGGCCGCAGTGAGCCGAAATCGTGCAGAAGATCGCCGCGTTGTTCCCATTCCAAATTACGCCGGATGAGATCGAGCGTTTCTTCCTCGCTCAGGTCTTCGAGAATCTGCACGTCGAAGAAGTCGTAAAACGGTTCTTCCACACTGGTGATCGCATCGAAATGCAGCGGTGCAGTCGCGATCAACAAGCAACCATTGTCGTCCATGAAAAATTTGCGTAGCGCAGCGATATCCGGCTGTTTCTTGATCTGCCGGGTAAACATTTCCCCAAGATTCTCCAGCATCACTAGCATAGTGCGGCGGCGCTCGCGGTTCTGCTGGCGGATAGCAGGCACCAGGGTATCGATGATGGTGGCGTCCTCTCCTTCCGTGCGCAATCGTTGATGCAAATCCCGCCAGAGCGGTTCATCTGGCAGTGTGTCGCCAAGAATTTCGCACAGACCGAGCAGGAAATCCGCAAAGGAGAGCGTGCGGTGAGATTCTTCGGGAAAGCGGGCGATCACATAATGAGCGGCCAAATCGGATGAGGCGGCAATCTCATCCTCGATCAGTGACAGCAAATGGGTCTTGCCAATGCCACGCGGGCCGATGAACAGGAAGTGGTGCTTGGAATTCCGTGACATCGACCCGCGCAGAATTTCGAGGGTGTCTTCCACGAGAGGCATGCGGGCAACAGTGATATGCCGCCGGTGCGCCGCCGATGTCAAACCCGCTCGATAAAGGCCCAAATGAGAGGTGGCATCAGGCATAGTATTTCTTCCACCAGGCTTTGAGCAGGCCGCTGGCAAAATCGTATTGATTCTCAGCGATTTCGCTGATGTAGAAATCGTTTTCCAGATCATGCAGCAGTTGATTGAAGTGACGCTTGCGCTCGTAAGCGGGAACGGTTTGCCCCGCTTCAGTGAGATACCGCTCGAACTCTTGAGTCAGTGCAGTACGGCTCAGGCCGGCGGGACTCAAGCTGATCTGACCCAGGAGCGCATGGGCGGCGGAAAGGCGCGGCTCTTCGTAATATTTCGCGATGCGTGAATAATAATGTTGCAGTTTGTCCTGAGCGGCCGTGCTGACGACGAGTTGCGCAAAGATCCGGTCCACATCGGCGGATACAAGCTTGCGCGGCGCTTTCTTCCAGGAGCGATAGAGTTCCTGCGTGGCCATCTGCATGAACAGCGGAATGGGCCGGCCAAGATGCGCGCGCAACTGTTCCGGAACCGTCTCCTCGAAATCGACGCCGCGCCTGGCCAGCATCGATTGCACGAACTCAATGACGTGGGTATCTGCGAGCACAGGCAGCGGCACATCGTCGAGATCGTTGATGAGATCGACCAGTCCGAGTCCATCCAGCGTACCGGAAAGATTGACGGAACCGCCAATCAGCCAGCGGGCGCGGTCCTTGCTGGGATGCGGGTCTTGGCGCTGGGCGCGGAACCAGGCCAGAAACTCGCGCAATACCGCAGGATGCTCTCTCTTAAGATTGAATAACATATCCGGCAACTCGTCCACGATGAGCAGGATGGATGATTCCTGCTTGCGAACCTGATCGAGAAATCGATCGCCGTGTTGCCGCCAATGGTCTTTCCAATCCGGATCGGTGTCCCGCAGCCGGATCTTGAATCCGGCGATTCCGAACTCCGTGACCTTATTCAGTGTATCCGTGAGCAGCTTCCAGCCTTGCGCGAGGTGCTTGACGATCTCAGGGTGCTGATCGTGCAAGGTGTCGAGAATAGCCTGAAAGAAATCAGCGGGATGCGTGAGATCCTGAACATTCTGGTAAATCACCGTGAAACCGTGCTTGGGGAAATCCCGCAAGTGATCCATCACACTGGTCTTGCCGGTGCGGCGTGGAGCAGTGAGGAGAACATGCCGGGTGCGAAGGGTTTCCCAGAGTTCCGCGAGAAACGCATCGCGAAATCGCAAATCGGCCGAATCCACCGGAGCGCCGGTATAAAATTCAGGGCAATCAGGATGGGATGGCATGGCTGGGTGACTCCTATCGCGCATGACAAAATAGTTGCAAATCAAATCTGTCATGTTTATAAATGAAAATCAAAAATGTTGCAAGACAAAAATGTTTTCTATTGTTGGATTCTTAATTGCGTGGAACGCGGGCAACCTTTGTTATGATCATCATTAAACGATTTCCATTCGGCATGACGTTGCCCCGCGCACTTACGAGAACTGATGAACATCCCGCAAAATAGTCTGGTGTTATACAAGAACGGCCCTGCCCAGGTTGTCGCGCTCGGCGACAAACTCGACATCGAATTGCAAGATGGCCGGTCGCTGCGGGTCCGGCCCAAGGACGTATTGCTGCTTCATCCCGGTCCTGTGCGTAGCCTGAGTGAATTGAACATGCCTGCTGGCGAGGTCGAGGCGGCTTGTGAATTACTGGATGGTAGCCAGACGACTTTGCCGGAACTGGCGGAGCTGATTTACGGTGCTTATACCCCAGCGGCTGCCTGGTCGGCTTGGCGGTTGGTTGACGAAGGATTGTATTTCCAGGGAACGCCGGAAGCCATCAACGTCCGCCCCCTGGCGGAAGTAGAGCAGGAACGGGTCACTCGGGAAGCGAAAGCTATTGAACGGGAAGCATGGAATGGTTTTCTGCAACGCGCTAAAGCGGGCCGCTGTGCGCCGGAGGATGCGCAATATCTGCAAGAGATCGAGGAAGTAGCTTGGGGTCAGCGTGAGCAAAGCCGGGTCTTGCAGGCTCTGGAATGTCAGCAGAATCCCAGCAGCGCCCACGCCTTGCTTTTGCGGATGCATCATTGGAGCGAGTCCATCAATCCTTGGCCCTGCCGGATCGGCGCTATTCTGCAACCGCCAGCCCTTTCTCTACCCGGTCTGCCTCAGGAATCACGCCTGGATTTGACCGGTCTGCCAGCTTTCGCCATTGATGATGAAGGCAACCGTGATCCTGACGATGCGCTGAGCCTGGATGGCAACCGGCTATGGGTGCATGTCGCCGACGCTACGGTGCTGGCGCCGCCCAGCAGCCCTGTGGATGAAGAGGCGCGCATGCGGGGCGCAACTCTGTATTTGCCGGAAATGACCATTCCCATGCTCCCTCCAGCGGCGATTGAGCAATTGGGGCTGGGATTGGTTGAAGTGTCGCCGGCGCTGTCTTTTGGCATGAATCTCGATGCGGACGGCAGGGTCACCGGCGTGGAAATCACGCCGAGCTGGGTACGGGTGCAGCGGATCAGCTATCAGGAGGTGGAAAAACGGTTAGATGAGGAGCCATTTCGCACCTTGAACGAGCTGGCCCAACGGCATCGGGACCGGCGGCGGGCTAATGGGGCGATTTTCATCGATCTGCCGGAGGTGAAAATAACGGTCACTGACGGGCGGGCGAAAATTGAGCCATTCACCCGCTTGCGCAGCCGGCTGCTGGTGGCTGAAGCGATGCTGATGGCCGGCGAAGCCGCCGCCCGCTTTGCCCTGGAACACGAATTGCCGTTTCCGTTCACCACGCAGGATACGGTAGCGGAGGTATCGGAACGCGAGCCTTCCAGCCTGGCGGCGATGCGCATGCTTCGCCGCAATATGCGTCCACGCCAATACAGCAGCCAACCGGGTCCGCATGGTGGTTTGGGGCTGGAAGTGTACGCCCAAGTGACCAGCCCGCTGCGCCGCTATCTGGATCTGGTGGCGCATCAGCAGCTACGCGCCTTTCTGCGCAATAGCGAGTGGCTGGATGCCCAAGCTATCGTGGCGCGGGTCGGTGCGGCGGAAATGGCGGCTCAAGGGGTGCGCCGGGCTGAACGTCTGTCTCGCGAACATTGGACGTTAGCTTACCTCCAGCAACATCCTGGCTGGCAGGGCGAAGGGGTGCTTGTGGAAAAGCGCATGCCGCGCGGTGCCGTGCTGATTCCGCAACTAGGGCTGGAGGCGCGTGTCAAAGTCGGCGAGAACATTGCACCGGATACTGTGTTACCGTTGCGGCTGACAGGTATCGACTTACCAGCGCGGGAAGCATATTTTCGAGTCAAGTAGAAGTACGGTGCATAGCACCGGCATGACCTTCTGGCATGGAGCGGAATCGCCTTCTCTTCCCGCCTTTTTCCGCCAGAGGGGCGGGGCGGCGGGCGGCGACGCGGGATCGACGTTAGCAGCGCGCTTTACCACTGAATCAGGCGCTTGATTTCCCGTGCGCTCCACCGCAACGCCCGGCTTTGTGAGCGGCCCAGCGCCAGCAGCAGAGCAATCGCGGCGCCGGGATATGTTTTCCGCAACCGGTCGAAGTCCGCCCGGCTCAACACCCAGAGTTCGCTGCGACGGACGGCTACTGCCTCGGCGGCGCGCGGGCCGGGATCGAGGAAGGCGATCTCGCCGAATACGGTGCCTGGCCCGTAAATCGCCAATCGCTTGTAGCGCTCGCCAGCGACATGCAGACGAATATCGATCCGGCCGCGCAGCACCAAATACAGTTCTGAGCCGGGTTCGCTGGCGTCGAATAATCGCTCGCCGCTCTCCAAAGCCAGTGGGCGCAGCACTGACGCGAGTTCTGCTACTTCAATGGGCTTCATATCGCAGCACAAGTCCAGTTCCGCCAGGGTAATATCCTGCTCCATGACGGTCGTGTCGACATTCAACGCCTTGAGGAGGGCATTCTCAGCATATTCCAGCGCTTGATCGGCACCCGCGAATGTGCGGACGTTCAGCCGTCCTGGCCGCAGGCTCAACCGGCGCAGCGTGCGTTCCACATCCCGGCCCAGCCCCAGTTCCTCGGGTACCTCGCAAAATAGCAATTCCCCGCGATGCGCCTCCAGCCGCGCAGCAATTTGTTGCAGAAGCCGCACGCTGGACAGGTCGATTTGAATCACCCGCCGCAGGTGCAGGATCACCCAGGAACGCCGGTCAAGATCCGGTAGCATCTCCTCAAACAGTTGGTCAGTCTTGGCAAAAAACAGGACGCCGCTTAGATGATACATGACGATCCGGTCACCATGGTGAGCGAGCCATTCCACCTGGTCCGCTGGACGTTTTCGCACCGAGGGCCGTTCGAGGGCCGTTAGCCGGCGTTGTATAACCGGTAGCTGGCTTTGGCTGCGGATGAACAGCAGAATGGCGATACTCAGGCCAACCAGCACCGCAATCATCAGATCTTGGGCCAAGGTAACGATGATGACGAGCAGTGCAACCATCGCATCCAACCGGGTCCGCCGTTGCTGCGCCCAAGCGATGATGTCCTTTTCCATCAGATTGATAGCAGAAGCGATGATGATGCCAGCCAATGCGCTGGTTGGCAGCCATTGACCTGCTGAACCGGCGAATAGCAACAGCAGTAAGAGAAGGATGCCGGCGGTTAGCGCGGCCCAGCGCCGGGCGCCGGCTTGGACAGCCGTGGTGGTGCCGCCTACGCTGGCTGCTCCGGCCAATCCACCCACGAGACCGACGGCCATTTGGCCAATGCTTTGCGCTAGCAATTCACGGTGGGCATTGTGGCGCTGGCCAGTGGTGGTATCGGCGATGACCGCCGTCAATAACGTGTTCAGGGAAGACAGCACCGCTAAAGCGAAAGCAGCGTGCAAAATCAAGGACCAGGGTAAGGAAGGCCAAACCGTGAATTGATCGATCGCCAAATGAAATTCCGACCACTGAGGCAGGGTGCCGATGACCCAGTAGGCCGGAACGGAAGGCGGGCTGGTGAGGTAGAGGATGGTTTGATAAAACACCGTTCCTCCGATCAATCCAACGAGCGGTCCGGGGATGTTGGGTATGAAACGCGGAGCGTAGCGGACAGCGCAGAAAGCCACCGCAGTGGTCGCCATCGGCAGCCAGTACCAGCGTATCCAAAGACCGCTGTAATTGATACCGAGCCAAGGTTTGATCTGGGACTTGATCAGCAATAGACCGATGCCCGTGGCAAGACCGGCGAATACCGGGTAGGGAATGAATTTCATCAACCGGCCGCCGCCCGCGAAAGCGATCATTAATTGGATCAGACCGGCCAGCACGGTGGTGGTGAACAAGGCCGGTGCGATGATCTTGGGGGGGATATCCGATGCGGTGAGGAGGGCTGCCGTGCCGCTGAGCAATGCCATGCTGGCGCCGGTAGGGCCGCTGATCAAGCCGATCGTGCCGCCAGCGGCGCCGGAGATTAATAAGAGACCGATAGCACCGGCTAAGCCAGCCAGTGCCCCGGCGGCGGTGCCGAGGTAGGGAGCAAATACCGTGACTCCAAAGGCAGTCGCCTGCGGCAGAACGACAGCGGCAGCGATCAGCCCGCCACGCAGGTCGGTTAGTGCGAGAGTAGTAGGTTTCATGCCTTCGGAGGATGGGTAAAAATCAATGTTATGGTTTTATAAAAATGCGTTCCTCAGTATTCTGCTTATTTTGATTATAGAGAATCCAATATTCTCGCTCCCTGGTAAGGAATGATTGGAAGAGGCAGATGTGAAATGCCGGTATCGCCAAAAGTTCCGGACCCGGTAAAATTTGGAGGATGGTCCTGTGACTGCATGGACTGTCGAGATTGAAAAAGAACATTCAGTTATAAATAAATAAATTTTTATTCCTTTTAATTTTTTTATTCTTCTTTAAGCTAGCCATAAAACTGAGCAAAATACTCAGGTATTACCTGCTCTCTGTTTGCAATTGAGATTAAATCGTAACAGGACGGATGGCGATGAAGGCTAGCGACAAGTACACTATTGAAACGATTACGGAAATCCGGACTTGGGCATCGAATCTGTTTTCTTTCAAGACCACCCGTAGCCAGTCCTACCGTTTCCTTGCGGGTCAATTTGCCCGGCTGGGCGTCGTGGATGATAACGGTGAATTGGTCTGGCGGGCCTACTCAATCTGCTCGGCGCCTTACGATGAGTTTCTGGAGTTTTATTCCATCGTCGTGTCCGATGGAGCGTTTACCTCGCGCTTGTCCCAACTCAAGATCGGCGATCCGGTGATGGTTGAGAAAAGAAATTACGGCTACCTGACGACGGATCGTTTCGAGTGCGGTAAGGATCTATGGCTGTTGTCCACCGGCACGGGGCTAGCGCCGTTTCTGTCGATCCTTCAGGAGTTCGATACATGGGAGCAGTATGAAAACATCGTGCTGGTCCACAGCGTGCGTTACCGGCATGAGCTGGCCTACCAGGAATTCATCGACTCATTCAAGGAAAATGAGCTGTTTGCCGGGTATGCCCACAAGCTGAAGTACGTGCCGGTTGTAACCCGTGAGCACGCCGAACGATCTGTACTCAATGGCCGTATTACCCATTTGCTGGCCAATGGCGAACTGGAAGCGTATGTTGGGCTGCCAATTAATCAGGAGCGGTCCCGGATCATGATTTGCGGTAACCCGGATATGGTGCAGGAAACCCGCCAGCTTCTGGTTGACCGGGGTTTAACCCTCAGCCTGCGCGGCAAACCCGGCAATATGGCAGTGGAGAACTACTGGTAGCCGGAACGGAACGCTACCGGTGTTGCGTGCCGTCAATCAGATACCGTTCAATTTCTGGTGTGTAGCGTTCCCCAAACTCCTTGGGGCCGACTGTGATAAAGAAGGCTGCTAAATGATGGTCCACAGCGAGCTGAAAGCCAAATTCCGGTCCAGCAGCCATCAGAGCGGTTGCGGTTGCGTCGGCGATCATAGACTGATCGGTGATAACGGTTACTGATCCCAGTGTTTGTGGAACCGGCCGGCCTGTGCGTGGGTTGATGATGTGCGAGTAACGCTGACCGTTCTGCTCGAAGAAATTGCGATAATCGCCCGAGGTCGAAATGCTGTGATCACCCAGTTGGATGAGCCGTTCAACCGCGCGTTGGCCAGCTACTGGTTTTTCAATAGCAATGGTCCAGGGCTGGCCTTGGCCATTGTGGCCTTTGGCGCGAATCTCTCCGGCAATTGAAACCAGGTAATGGTTAATACCTGCCGTTTCCGCGAGCGCCGCCAATTGATCGACGCCATAACCCTTAGCAATCGCTGAAAGATCCACGTATAGGTCAGAACGGCTCTTTCTGAGTGCCGGTGGCTCTTTGCGGGTGCTCAACTGCCAGTAGCCAACCCGTTCGCGCGCCTGGGCGATATCCGCTTCGCTGGGAACCTGGTCGCGGCGTAGCGCTGGGCCAAAACCCCATAGGTTAACCAGTGGTCCAATCGTAATATCGAAGGCTCCGTTACTCAGTTCACTAATCCGCAGCCCCTCGGAAACGATCTGTTGCAGTTCAGGTGAAACGGCAATCCAGTCAGTCTTAGTATTTTGGTTGAAGCGGGAAAGCTCCGAGTCCGGATCATAGGTCGATAAGGTTTTATTGATGCGTACTAGCAAGGCTTCGACCCGGGTTTGGAAGTCAGCCGGTATGCTCTGGCCTGGTGCGGGTACCAGCTTGAGATCGTAGCTGGTGCCCATGGTGGCACCGGTGAAACGCACGGTGGGATCAGGCGGCGGCTTGCAAGCGGCGAGTATCAAAACAGCTAGCAAGAGCAGTATGGACTGGGAGACTCGGCAAGGTAGCTTCATGATTAGATATAAGTTATAGAAAGCGGGGCCGGCTTTAGCCCATCAAACCGGCCAGGAAACCAGCCCACGCGCTAAAAAAGTTTCTCAGCCTTTAACGGCGGCTTCCATCGCGGCGATGGCATCAGCCATGCTTACCACGCGGCGAGCACTCTCAACGTGGAGATTCTCGACCAGCCGGCCGTTGACCACGACAACCCCTTCGCCGCGCGCAGCCGCTGCAGCATGCGCCTCGATGATTTGCCGCGACCAGGCGACATCTTCCGGTTTCGGGGTGAAGACTTGGTTGCAAGGACCGACTTGTTTTGGATGGATCAGCGTTTTGCCGTCGAAGCCGAATTCACTGCCCTGCTGGCAGGCAAATTTAAAGCCGGATTCGTCGTTCAAGTCGAGGTAGACCCCGTCAAGGATGCCGAGTCCGGCGGCACGGGCAGCCAACAGGCACAGGCCGAGCGAAGTGACAAATGGCAGGCGCTCGTGAGTATGGGCACAATCCAGTTCTTTGGCCAAGTCGGAAGTGCCCATGACCAGGCATTCCATGCGCGGCGACGCCTTGGCAATGGACTGCGACTCAAGAATGCTGCGTGGGGTTTCCATCATCGCCCAGATTGTCATCCCATCCGGAGCGCCGTTGGCTTGCATGATGGCCTCCATATGATGGATGGCATCGGCGCTTTCTACCTTGGGCAGCAGCAGAGCATCAGCTCCCGACTTCGCCGCCATGGCGATGTCTTCATAACCCCAGCGAGTCGATAGGGCATTGACGCGGACGATGATCTCGCGCATGCCGAACCCTCCGGCGGCGACCGCTTCACACACTTGTTGGCGGGCGAGTTCCTTGGCATCGGGTGCAACAGCATCTTCGAGATCGAGAATCAAGCCATCGGCAGGCAAGGTACGGGCTTTTTCCAAGGCACGGGCGTTGGAGCCGGGCATGTACAACACACTGCGGCGCGGGCGTGCGGATTTAGGCATCGTGGGATTCTCCTGTTTATGGTGTGTGGGGTAGGAAATTTTTCTTTTCAGAGGTCAATTAGGTTAACGCAGTCAGCGCATAGCTGAAAGTCAGTCGAGCATAATGGATAAAAAGGGGGTAGGTTTCCAAAGGGGGATATTTATTGTATGAAGAAATTGTATTTTCCTCTTGCAAGTCATCGGTCGTGGAAACAGGTGAGTGGCGGCCGGGTCGCAAGGTTTTTCAACTCTTGTTTTGGAGTGAATCCATGGTTCCCGAAGTCAAAACTATTTTGTATACCACGGCGCTCGGCAGCCACACCCGGCCAGTGTTTCGCTTTACTGTCGGATTAGCCAAGCAACTAAATGCCCGAATTATCTTGCTGCATGTCGTTGAGCCATTGAGTAATTCAGTCCGGTTTCTGATTGACTCCTACCTGCAACCGGAGGCTGCCGAACATCTTCACCATGCATCCAGCCAAGATCTTCTAGAGAAGATTCACAAGCGGATGGAGGCGTTCTGCAAAGAAGAACTCGATGCCACGCTCGAACAAACCGAGGTGATTTCAGAAGTTCGTGTCGTCAGTGGCATGGCCTGTGAGGTCATTTTGTATGAAGCGGACCGGCATAACGCCGATATGATTGTGATGGGGACGCATACTGGCTCCGGCATGCAAACTGACCTGTTGGGTTCGACAGCTCGCCGGGTGACTCACCTCTCTAAGCGCCCGGTGTTAATCGTTCCGGTGAACGACAGCACCAACAAAGAGTGGGCCAGACCGCTGATTTGAGTGTTGGCAACTAGTTAGAGGTTAGAAAAGTAGCGGGAGAGGGAACGATTCACTGCCCGCTGCCCGCTACTCGCTACTTAGTGACTCAGTCCATCCAGGTACTTATCGGCATCCAGCGCTGCCATGCAGCCACTGCCAGCGGAAGTGATCGCTTGCCGGTAGACATGATCCGCCACGTCGCCTGCAGCGAACACGCCTGGGATGCTGGTTGACGTTGCGCCGCCTTCGCTGCCTGTTTTGATCGAGATGTACCCATTGCGCATTTCCAGCTGGCCAGCGAACAGACCGGTATTGGGCTTGTGGCCGATGGCAATGAACAGTCCCTGTAATGGAATTTCGCTGGTGGCGCCGGTCTGGACATTGCGCACCCGGATACCCGTCACGCCGCTATCATCGCCTAACACTTCGTCCAGCGTGGAATCCAGTTCCAGGCGAACTTTGCCGGTATTGACCTTTTCCATCAGCTTGTCAACCATGATTTTCTCGGCGCGGAACTGCTGACGGCGGTGGATCAGGGTAACTTCGCTGGCGATATTGGCTAGATAGAGCGCCTCCTCGACGGCGGTATTGCCGCCACCCACTACTGCAACCTTCTGATTGCGGTAGAAGAAACCGTCGCAGGTGGCGCAACCAGAGACGCCCTTACCCATGAACGCTTGCTCGGAGGGCAGGCCGAGATACTGGGCGCTGGCGCCGGTCGCGATGATCAGGGCGTCGCAGGTGTATTCACCGGAATCACCCGTTAGCCGGAAGGGCCGCTCACTGAGTTGAGCCGTGTGAATATGATCAAAGATAATCTCAGTGTGGAAGCGCTCGGCATGCCGTTTCATCCGCTCCATCAAGTCAGGCCCCATTAGCCCTTCCACATCGCCAGGCCAGTTGTCGACCTCGGTGGTTGTGGTCAACTGGCCACCCATTTGCAGGCCAGTGACCAATACAGGGTTAAGATTGGCGCGGGCTGCGTAAACAGCCGCCGTATAGCCGGCAGGACCGGAACCAAGAATTAATACGCGACAGTGCTTCGAAGTGCTCATCGGGGCGTCTCCTGATCTTTCGTGATAGCGGACAATGCCAGAACGCGAGCGTCCAAGCCGGGCGCTGGCGTGCAGGTACTGCGCGCCCCACCTAGGAACGACGCCCTTCTCCATAAGGAGAAGAGCGAGGTGGGGGTTAAATGGCAGCGATTCTTACAGTGCGGCGGAGTTCTCAGCCAGATAGGCCGCCACGCCCTCAGCCGTGGGCTTCATGCCTTTCTGGCCCTTCTTCCAGCCCGCGGGGCAAACTTCGCCATACTGCTCATTGAATTGCAGAGCTTCAACCAGGCGAATCATTTCATCGACCTCACGGCCCAGCGGCAGATTGTTGACAATCTGTGCCTGGACTATGCCGTCCTTGTCGATCAGGAATGAACCGCGCAGGGCAACTCCAGCGGGATGCTCGATGCCATAAGCCTGGGTAATTTCATGCTTGACATCAGCGACCAGCGGGAACTGCACGGGGCCGATACCGCCTTTGTCAACGGGGGTATTGCGCCAGGCATAGTGGGAATACTGTGAATCGATGGAGACACCAACCACTTCCACACCCAATTCTTTGAACTTCGTGACGCGATGGTCATGGGCAATGATTTCTGAGGGGCAAACGAAAGTGAAGTCCAGGGGATAGAAGAACAACACCACATACTTGCCGCGCAGATCAGAGAGTTTGAAATTTTCTTTGATCGAACCATCGGGCATGACGGCGGCGGCGGTGAAGTCAGGGGCTTGTTGGGTGACCAGAACGCTCATGAGGTTTTCTCCTTAAGGGTAGATGGCAAGACGCCGTGGGTTAATGTGATTCAAAGCTTAGGTGAGGTTAATTGATTATGGAAATTGAATCATACAAATGAATCGATAGTCATTGACTATTTTTATGGACCTGTTTTCCTCCTTGTCACTTCACTGTCATTAAATTGCCTTAAATACGAGAATCCATAGCAATGACTTTGAGATAAATTAATTTGGGATGGTTTGAGCAAATTCAAGAGGGCGCATGAACGCAAAACGTATTCTTCTTGTGGAAGACGAACAGCCAATCCGGGAGATGGTAGTCTTTGCACTGACCAATGCCGGTTATGAAGTGGAAGAGGCTGCCGACGCCCGGCAGGCGCAGGCTCGTATTGCCGAACGGCTGCCCGATCTGGTTCTGTTGGATTGGATGCTACCGGGAATCAGTGGTATTGATTACGCGCGCCGGCTGAAAAAGGATGATCTAACACGTGAATTACCGATCATTATGTTGACTGCCCGGGCTGAGGAAGAGGACAAAGTGCAGGGTCTGGAAAGTGGTGCTGACGATTATATGACCAAACCATTTTCACCGCGTGAGATGGTTGCGCGCATCCGGGCAGTGTTGCGCCGGGGTGGTCCGGCTGCCGAGGATGAAATGCTGTGCGCTAACGGTCTGACCCTGGATTTAGCCAGCCATCGGGTCAGTGCGAGCGAGACGCTGCTGGAGATGGGGCCGACGGAATACCGGCTGCTGGAATTTTTTATGTCACATCCGGAGCGGGTTTACAGTCGTGGCCAATTGCTGGATCGGGTCTGGGGCAGCAATGTTTATGTTGAGGAGCGGACAGTGGATGTCCATATTCGCCGGTTGCGCAAGGTGTTGGAACCGCATGGTTATGATGCTTTGGTGCAAACGGTGCGTGGCGCTGGGTACCGGTTTTCGACCCGGATCTAGTTTATCTTTTGTATTGCTTCATGGAATATAGCCTTGTCTAAACCTTGGTCGAGTTTATGCCAGCGGCTGGCACTCATCTTTATCGGCGCTGCTCTATTGGGCTGGATGACCGATCGGCTAACCTTGGCCCTGTTGCTGGCGGCGCTGGGCGCACTGGCTTGGCAGTTATGGCAGTTGTACCGGCTGGATCGCTGGCTGAACAGAGATCCGGACGCCAGCTTGCCAGGATCTGGTCTCGTCTGGCGGGAGGTTGCTGCGCACACTGCGCGCTTGCGCCGGCAAAGCCGCAAGCGCAAACGCAAGCTCAGCCGGCTTTTACAGCAATTTCAGCAAGCGACTGCTGCTTTACCAGATGCTGCAGTGGTGCTCGATGAAGAGGGCCGGGTGGTGTGGTGCAATGGCGCTTCGCAATTGCTGCTTGGTTTGGCGCCGGGACGGGATATAGGCTTGCCGATTACGCATTTGCTTAGGCATCCTGGTTTTGTAGCATTCCTCAACGTGCAAAACCCGCAACGGGATGGGGATAGTGTGGAGTTTCCCTCACCGGTGGATGATCATCTGTTACTTGGCGCCCGCATCGTGCCCTACGGGAAGAAACAGCGGTTATTGGTGGTAACCGATATTTCCCGGGTCCGGCGGCTGGAACAGATGCAGCGTGATTTTGTCGCTAATGTCTCCCACGAGTTGCGTACGCCGCTGACGGTGATCACCGGTTATTTGGAGACCCTGCTCGACAGTGAAAGTGTTGTTTTGGACAATTGGCGGCAACCCTTGCGCTGCATGCAGCAGCAATCCAGCCGGATGTTACATATCATCGAGGATTTATTGATGCTGGCCCGGCTGGAATCGCAAAAAGAGCGATTGCCACATCGCCCGGTTGCGATTCCGGCGCTGCTAGCTGATATCGCGGATGATGCCCTTGCTTTAAGTGGTGACAGCAGCCATCGGATTGAAGTGAATGCTGATCCTGAGCTGTGGATTCGCGGCTGTGAGAAAGAGTTGCACAGCGCCTTTTCCAATCTGGTATTTAACGCAGTGCGCTACACGCATGTGGAGGGGCGGATTGAAATTCGCTGGTGGGCTGATAGCGGCGGTATTCACTTGGCAGTGACGGATAATGGCGAGGGTATTGCCCCCCAGCACTTGCCGCGATTGACTGAACGGTTTTACCGGGTCAACCGTGATCGCTCGCGTGGCAGCGGCGGAACAGGGCTGGGCCTGTCCATCGTCAAGCATGTGCTCAACCATCACGGCAGCCAGTTGCGGATTACCAGTGAACTGGGAGCGGGAAGTGTGTTTACTTGCGATTTTCCGCTGGAATTACGCGTGGAGCCAGAATCCGCACCAGCACGTTTTGGAAACATTTATCGATGATACACTGGCGATTATCGTGATCTTGAGGAGTCCCTGATGAAACTCTTACTGATTCGTCATGCTATCGCCGAGGATGCAGAAGCATTTATCACTGCTGGTGGTACCGATGCCCAGCGGCCCTTGACCGAAGTAGGACGCAAGAAAATGCGCAAGGGTGCTAACCGGTTGCGTTCGCAGTTGCAAAAGATTGATTTGCTGGCGTGTAGCCCCTTGGTGCGCGCGCGTGAGACTGCTGACATTATCGCCCGTGCTTTTGGTGATCTGCCAATCATCGAACGCCCTGAGCTGGATTACCGCTATCCACCAGAAGCGGTATTGGATTGGCTGACGCAAGGGCCGGCTTCCGGCGTCGTGGTAGCGGTCGGGCATGAGCCGCAATTAGGGTTACTGACAGGGCTGCTTCTGGCCGATGTGACACGCCCGCTCATTGCCTTTCGCAAAGGCGGGGCAGCATTGATTGAATTCGATGGCCGTCCGGTTGCAGGTGAAGGTTTCTTGCAGTGGGCGTTGACGGCAGGGCAATTGCGTAGTTTGAACCAAGATTAGGGCAAGGTCCCGATAATCGTTCTATCAATTTCTCTTTATCTTCCCCACTTAGAACTAACAACCAGCACCGGCGACAGGGCAGGGTGCCTGTTGTGCGTGCGGGTTTTTGGAGAGGAACCAAAAAAAACGCCCGGTTGCCCGGGCGCTGCTTATTTACTGGTGCTTATTGAGTCGCTTTATCGTTACCGTTCACGCCCCGCGCCCGCTTGCCGGAGAGGGGCTGGAGGTAAGAGTAAGGGTAGTAGTTTCAATGGCGTGCTTACAATCCGCTCTTGCCTTCATCCCCTTAGCAGGGAGTGAGGGGACTGAATGATTACGCTTTATCCATTAATCCATTGCCTCGTACAGCGGCAGGGTCAGGAACTCCGGGTAGTCCGGTGAAAGGCTCATTTTTTCAAAGATGCCGGCTGCCTGATCATAAGTTGCTGTATTTTCACCCTGAGCAGTCACTGTCGCCTTGACTTTTGCTAGTTCCTCGGGGATTAGAGCACGTACCAGTTCAGCGGTGACTTTGCGGCCGTCGTCCAGTATCCCCTTCGGGCTCACCACCCATTGCCATACCTGTGAGCGGGAGATTTCTGCAGTGGCGGCATCTTCCATTAGATTATGGATTGGCACGCAACCATTACCGGCTAGCCAGGAACCCAGATAATGGATGCCGACATTGATGTTATTGCGCAGACCGGTCTCGGTGATGGGTTGCTCTGGCTGGAAATTGAGGAAATCCTGGGCGGTGAACACTTCATCGCGCTGCTTTTCCCACTGATTGGGCTTGTCTCCCAGCACCTTGACAAACTCCTCATGAGCGATTGGCACGAGACCGGGATGGGCCACCCAGCCGCCGTCGAAACCATCGTTAGCGTCGCGGGTCTTGTCGTGGCGGATGCCGGCCAGCGCTTTTTCGTTGGCGGCAGGATCATCCTTAATAGGAATCAGTGCCGACATGCCGCCCATAGCGGGGGCGCCGCGTTTGTGGCAAACCTTGACCAGATGCAAGGCATAGGAGCGCATGAACGGCACTTCCATGGTAATCGCGCCGCGATTGGCCAAGCAGAAATCCCGGTTCTTCTTGAATTTCTTAATGCAACTGAAGATGTAGTCCCAGCGCCCGGCGTTCAAACCGGCGCTATGCTCGCGCAATTCATAGAGAATCTCCTCCATTTCAAAGGTCGCGAGGATGGTTTCAATCAGTACGGTCGCTTTAATGGTGCCACGCGGGATACCTAGTTCGTCCTGAGCCATGCAGAAAATCTCGTTCCACAACCGGGCTTCCAGGTGCGACTCCATTTTCGGGAGGTAGTAAAAAGGCCCCTGGCCACGAGCAATCTGCTCCTTGGCATTGTGGAAGAACACCAGGCCAAAGTCGAAAATACCGCCAGAGACACGTTGGCCATCCACCGTTACATGCTTTTCATCCAGATGCCAGCCGCGCGGGCGGATTTGCAGCGTGGCGATCGTGTCATTGAGTTTATATTCTTTGCCCGCTTCATTGACGAAGCTGAGTTTCCGGCGGATCGCGTCGGCCAGATTCACCTGACCTTGAATCTGGTTGTACCAGTTTGGGCTATTGGAATCCTCGAAGTCAGTCATGTAGGAATCAGCGCCAGAGTTGTAGGCGTTGATGATCATCTTGCGCTCAACCGGGCCGGTGATTTCGGTACGGCGGCGCTCCAAGGCCTTTGGCAATGCGGCAACTTTCCAGTCACCTTCGCGGATGTGTTTCGTTTCCGCCAGGAAACCGGGCATTTCACCGGCATCAATCCGGGCCTGGCGTTCGATACGGGCTTTTAATAATGCTTGACGGCGCGGCTCGAAGGCGCGATGCAGTTTAGCGACCAGGGCGAGCGCGTCATGGGTGAGAACCTCGTCGAAACGAGGATGGATCGGGGCGTTGATTTGCACGCCAGCAGGCAGATTCAGGCTCACGGCTGCTCCTTGGAATTTTCAGATTTCTGCAAAATAGGCAAGCGCTATTTTAGCGCGGTTTGAATGGCAAAAACCCGGAGGGATCACCTCCGGGTATTGCCCATCCGCTGAGTCTCGCCAGCCGCTCATTGGCGGCCAGCAGGACAAAACCGCTGGGTGCTCAGTGGAACTGCTCTTCTTCGGTGGAACCGGTCAGCGCCGTCACCGAGGACACGCCGCCCTGAATAACAGTCGTCATGTCGTCGAAGTAGCCAGTACCCACTTCTTGCTGGTGGGAGACGAAGGTGTAACCGCGCTCGCGGGCAGCGAATTCGGGTTCCTGCACCTTTTCGACGTAAGCAGACATGCCGCGTTTTGCATAGTCCTGCGCCAGATCGAACATGTGGTACCACATGTTGTGAATACCGGCCAAAGTAATGAACTGGTATTTGTAGCCCATCGCGCCCAATTCACGCTGGAACTTAGCAATGGTGGCATCGTCCAGGTTCTTCTTCCAGTTGAAGGATGGCGAACAGTTGTAGGCTAACATCTTGCCGGGGAATTTATCGCGGATCGCTTCGGCGAATTTCTTGGCAAAGTCGAGATCCGGAGTGCCCGTCTCGCACCACACCATATCAGCATAAGGCGCGTAGGCCAGGCCGCGGGAAATCGCTTGTTCCAAGCCCTTCTTGGTCTTGTAGAAACCTTCTACGGTGCGTTCGCCCGTCAGGAATGGCTTGTCATTGTCGTCGCAATCACTGGTCAGCAGATCAGCCGCTTCCGCGTCAGTACGCGCAAGAATGATCGTTGGCACTCCGTAGACGTCGGCAGCCAGCCGGGCAGCGGTCAGCTTTTGCACGGCTTCTTGGCTGGGCACCAGAACCTTACCGCCCATATGACCGCACTTCTTGACCGAGGCCAGTTGGTCCTCGAAATGTACTCCACCGGCACCGGCGCGAATCATCGACTTCATTAATTCATGGGCGTTCAGCACCCCGCCAAACCCGGCTTCCGCATCACCGACGATTGGCAGAAAATAATCGACGAAATCTTTGTGGCCAGGCTGAATGCCGCGGGCACATTGAATTTCATCAGCGCGCTTGAACGTGTTATTGATGCGCTCGACCACTGCTGGCACCGAGTTGACCGGATACAGCGATTGATCGGGGTACATGGACATGTAGGTATTGTTGTCGGCTGCGACCTGCCAGCCGGATAGATAGATAGCTTTGATGCCGGCCTTGGCTTGCTGCATCGCCTGTCCGCCGGTCAGGGCGCCCAGGCAGTTGACATAGGGTTCGTTGTTAATAAGCTGCCACAGTTTCTCGGCTCCCCGTTGCGCCAGGCTGTACTCGATTGGTATGTTGCCACGCAACCGCACAACATCTTCGGCAGTGTAGCTACGAGTGATGCCTTTCCAGCGGGGGTTCTCGGCCCAGTCCTTTTTCAGTTCTTCAACGCTTAGAAACGCCATGTTGTGGTCCTCATCTGATAGTTACGGGGTCATACAAAATATTCAACTATTCTAATGTGGCTATGCAGCATTTTACAAGGTAATTACAACAGATCGAATTGAAGAGTTGTCCTGATGCAGGATCGAGCGATTCGCATGGGGCTGCTAGAATCATGTAGTGACTGGCGGCTCACGTCCGTTGGCAACTTCCCCTTATCTGGAAATATTTCAATGCAGGAAAATCATAACGTCTCCCTTGATCTCATTGCCGACATCGGCGGCACCAACGCCCGTTTTGCCTTGGCCGGAGCGAACCGTCAACCTTATGCGGAACATACTTTGGCGTGCGCCGGTTTTTCAGGGCTGGCCGCTGCGGTTGCCAGTTATTTGCAGGAAACCGGCGGGTTACGCCCGAATCGGGCAGCAATCGCCGTTGCTACGCCGGTTACCGGCGACTGGATTCAATTCACCAATAGTCACTGGTCATTTTCAACGAAAGCCATACAACAAGAATTAGGTCTTGAAAAGATTTTGATTATAAATGATTTCACCGCCTTGGCCTTGTCGCTGCCTCTGCTCGAAGCAGAGGAGCGGCGCACCGTTGGCGGTGGCGAGGCTGTGGCGAAAGCGCCGATTGCGCTGATCGGTCCTGGTACCGGTTTGGGCGTATCGGGATTGGTGTGGTCTGGGGAGCATTGGATTCCTTTGCAGACCGAGGGCGGCCATGTCACCTTTTCCCCGGTCGACGAACGGGAATGGGCAATCAGTCGGATTTTGCAGCGGCGGTTTGGTCACGTCTCGCCGGAACGGCTGCTTTCGGGGCCGGGGCTAGTCAATCTCTACATGGCACTGGCGGAGCTGGAAGGCTGGCCAGCAGAGGCATTGACGCCCGCCGGTATTACCGATCGGGCGCTGGCCGGTGCCTGCTGCCATTGCCAGGAAGTGCTGGAATTATTCTGTGGGGCGTTGGGTACAGCGGCTGGAAATCTGGCAATCACCTTGGGTGCGCGGGGTGGTGTGTATATCGGTGGCGGCATCGTGCCGCGCCTCGGGGAATTTTTTGACCGGTCCGCGTTTCGGAGCCGGTTCGAGGATAAAGGACGGTTCGGGAGTTACCTGGCAGCGATTCCAACCTGGGTGATTACCGCCGCCAATCCAGCGCTGCGCGGAGTGGCGGCAGCGCTGGATTAAATATTAAGCTGCCGAATACTCATCAGCGTGCAAGGCATTAACCTTGGCAGCCATGATGAAATCATTATCATGCAAGCCATTGATTTTATGCGTATAGAATAATACATGGGCATAACCCCAGCCGAAAGTAATGTCTGGGTGATGCCCTTCCGCCTCGGCTAGGTCCCCGATCCGGTTGACAAAGGCCAGAGCAGCGGCAAAGGTTTTGAAGGTAAAGCGCCGTTCTAGCCGGGTTCCATTTTCGAGCAATCGCCAGTCAGGCGCCTGTGGCAGCAGAGCCTCGGCTTCGCCCAAGGTTAGCGAGGGAATGCCGCCTTGACAGGGTGTGCAAGTTTTTTGGGACAATTCCATTAGGCACCTCAATGATTCATTTAAAACCGTGGATTGTGGTTTTTTAGAACAGCGAAGCTGGAAAAAATCCGCCTGAATTCGCTAATTCACTTATACTGATCAATTAATTATTGACCTAAATTGGAGAATTTGCATGCGATATGCTTTGCTTGCTGCATTGGGCGCAGTGCTGGCAGCGGGTTTTGTCTCCGCCCAGCCGCTAGATGGCGCTGGGCAACCGGAGGTCAATGCAGAAGTTATGGCCAGCCGCGCTGCTGCGCAGCAGTTCGGCAAGAAGCTAAAAGAGGCGCTCCAGCAGGCGATCAAGAGCGGAGGGCCAGCAAACGGTATCGTGGTTTGTCACGATCAGGCTGGCCAGATTGCCGCACAATTATCTGAAGAACGAGAGATGCTGGTGGGTCGAACCAGTCTCAAGGTTCGCAACCCCGATCACACCCCGGATGCTTGGGAATCCGCAGTGCTCAAGCAGTTCGAAGCGCGCAAAGCCCAAGGCGAGCCGGTCAGTCAGTTGGAGTTCTTTGCGGTGATTGACGATGATCAAGGCCAGCAGACCTTCCGCTATATGAAAGCGATTCCAACCGTTGGCTTATGTCTCAATTGTCATGGTGAAAGTATTGCGCCTGAAGTCGACGCTGAACTCAAGAAGCGATATCCCTACGACAAGGCGCGCGGTTTCAAGGAAGGCGATCTGCGTGGGGCGTTTACCATCGCCAAGCCATTGCCGTAGAAGGGGATATCATGAATAACAGCTTGGAGTGGAGCCCGCGCCTGACAGTGGCCACGATCATCGAGCGCGATGGCCGGTTTCTGCTGGTGGAAGAGTATGCAGACGGTGATGAGCTGGTTTATAACCAGCCGGCCGGTCATCTGGACGAGCATGAAACGCTGGCTGCGGCAGCTATCCGGGAAACCCTGGAGGAAACCGCCTGGGAGGTTCAGGTAGACGCTATCGTTGGCGTTTACTACTGGACCCATCCGAAAGGCCATACTTTTGTGCGTACCTGTTTCTCAGGCTCGGCTCTGCATCATCACGCCGGTCAACCGCTCGACCACGGTATTCAGCGGGCGATCTGGCGGACTCGGGAAGAAATCGCCGCTCTAGGACCCAAGTTGCGCAGTCCGATGGTGCTGCGTTGTATCGACGACTATCTGGCAGGGCACCGGTATCCGCTGGATTTATTCCACTACCTTTAGGCTTCTTCTGGGTTGCCCAAAGACAGTAACCTGCTTAGCTGCATAACAAACGCCAGCCTTCCGCACCCAGAATTGGAAAGCCAGTGAATTGACTGGATCAATGACGTCTGTAACCCATTCGACCTCGTCCCGTACTGAAAGTAATCTTCTCCGCGCCAAACGGCGCATGGAGAAACTAAATCGCCAGCGATTACGCCTTTTGCCGCGTGCGCTCGCGCTGGGTGTTCTTTCCGGGTTGATGGCCGTTGCCTTTGCGGCAGCGCTGGACGCCGGTGAAGGGTTGCGGACCAAGTTTCTCCAGTTTGCACATCAAGCTGGCAGCTATGGCGGTGTGGTCTTGTCCATTCTGTTCTCGGTCATCACGATCAGCGTGGCAGTCTGGCTGGTGCGATTTTTCGCGCCGGCGGCTGCTGGCAGCGGTATTCCTCATCTTAAAGGGGTGCTGCTCGGTTACCGGTCGATGGTCTGGCACCGTATTTTGTGGGTGAAGTTCATCAGTGGCGTGATCGGTGTGACCGGCGGCTTGACTTTGGGTCGAGAGGGACCAACGGTGCAAATGGGTGGTGCGTTGGGCCAGATGTTTGGTAGCCGTTCACACAGCGATACCCTGGAGCAGCGCATCTTGATAGCGGCCGGCGCGGGCGCTGGACTGTCTGCTATCTTTAATGCGCCACTGGCCGGCGTGGTCTTCGTTCTTGAGGAATTGCAGGGAAATTTCGCCTCGCCGGTGTTCTTTGCTGCATTGATCGCCTCGATGACCGCCGATGTGCTGTCCCGCTGGTTGATGGGTCAGAACCCGGTCTTCCATGTCACAGTCACCGCTATTCCTGATCTTGCTAGCTTGCCGCTCTTCCTGGCGCTCGGCATTCTCGCGGGGGTTCTTGGTGTTCTTTTCAATCGGGCCTTGCTGGCGACACAACGCTTGAGTGATGTCCGGGGGCCATGGAAGCTGGCTGCCAAGTGGATTTCATGGGGGACGATTATCGGTTTGATGGGGTGGTGGATGCCGGAGCTCTGCGGCGGTGGCCATTTGATTGTGGAGCGGATTCTGGGTGGTCATGAATACATTGACCTTTGGACGTTGGCCTTGCTGTTTGGACTGCGGTTCGTGCTGACCATGGGCAGTTATGGCACCGGTGCAGCCGGCGGTATTTTCGCGCCGTTGCTGGTGCTTGGTGCGCTGCTTGGCTTGATCATTGGCGAATTGGGGCGCGAATGGTTTCCGCTGGTTGCCCCGGAACCGCTTACGGTTGCTGTCGCGGGCATGGCGGCCTACTTCACAGCTATCGTTCGCGCGCCGCTGACCGGTATTGTGCTGATCGTTGAAATGACAGGTAATTACTCGCTGATTTTGCCCTTGTTCACGGCGTGTTTCTCGGCGTATGTGATCGCTGAATGGTGGCCGGATGTGCCGATTTACGAAGCGTTGCTGGAGCGCGATCTCGAAAAGGATACGATAACGCGCTGACCTGTTAATAAAGCACTTGCGCTTCAGTGATATCGGCGCTGCGCAGTGACAAAGTGGCCGTGCCGCCGGATTTGCGGATGGTAATCTTGACGATGTCCTTCGTAATAGGACCTAGCTGACCTCGATAGCTTGCACCGGTCGCTGTCTGCAGTTTGGCGACTTTGCCTACATGTTGGCTCAGTTCGTTGATTGGCGTTGGATGAAAGGATGCTCCGGTAATGACTGGCTTTGGAGCCGCCGCCGCGGTAGTTTCTGGTTCCTCGGCTTGCGGTGTTTGCTGTATACCTACGCCCAACGCCCGGGCTACTTGGGTGGCATTCCAGTCTATGCTCAGATCGGTGACAGCTTGGTCATTGACCTTGACAATCAATCCTGCCAGTTTGATGACATCTTCAGCTTTGTAGTATTGCAACTCGGCAGGATTAATAGGTGCAGGAGGATTGGCGGTGATGGTCAGTTGCTGTCCCTCGGTCAAGTAGTGCTGGTAGGCAGCAATCAATCCGGGGCCTGGGTTGATACCATTGGCGTTTAGGCGCTCAACCACCAGCCGCACATGATCGGTAATATACTCATTAATCGATTTACCCGCTTTGGCCGCGCAATACTTATTGCGGCGGGCGTTGTAACCATTGTCTTGCAGGATAGCATTCAAACTGGCAACTTTGGATGTAAGCGACGTGGCCAGCTCCATCATGGATGTGGATGCAGTATTCAGGCTAAAGCTGATATCTAACTGCAGACCTGCCCACTCCTGGGTATTGCTGTTGATGTGTACGCGGATGCGGCTATGGGCGGCGTCAAGCTGGTAGCCAACATCCATGTTGTTGATAAAGCTGTTGTAGCCCATCTCCTGCCACTCGTTGCCGCTGAAGTGAATAACTGGACCGCAACCCAGTGCGCCTAGGTCGTCAAACGGCATTTGTTCCTGGGGAGAGGGTGGCTTAGCGCCAAGAATGCTGCCATGCAGTGGCAGTTCGAGCTGACGAATCGAGAGAGATAGGGCTTCTGGAAGCTGCCCTTGGCTGAGTTGCCGGCGTGCGTTCAACAGCGCCAGGATATTCGGCGCATTGAGCTGGATAGCGCCGGCCGAAATTACGTCGTTCACGAAATGAGGGATGATCTTGATCTGCTTGACGCCGATTGAGCCAGCTGGCGAAACACTGACGCCATCGTAACTGATTTCAGCGAAAGGTTTGGCGGCTGTGACCAGTTGTTCAACCTGTTGTTGGGTGCTGTACCACAGATAACCCCAGACACAACCAGCCATCAGCACGAGGACGGCAAGGATAGTCGCCAGGATAGTCATGAGCTTGCGCATGGATAGGTACCTTACTTTATGGGTAATCCTGAAATCAGCGTGATGTAAGTTAATTTTAATTCCACTTTGCCAGATTACCTATCCAACTCTACGCATTAGGCGGCTGCCTGGAGCAGGTAGATGCTGGAGAGGGTTCAGGAATGGAGTAAAGACGGTTAGGGAGTCCCATTAGAGCCTGCTTGACGGGAAGGATGCATCGTTCTCCTACCACTGGCGATAGGGAATCTGGCAGTAACTGATCCCTTGCCGGGGGCGAATCCCTCGTTTGGCGAGAAACATGGCCAGTGAATTCATCGACAGACTGATGTTGGGCGTTGGCCCGAGATACAGATGCTCCAGCGTGATAGGTTCCCCATCAGGAAACTGTAAACAGAATTCGAGATAGGGCACCAGCATCGAGGTGCCTTCTCGAAACAGCACCGGCGAGGCGACATAATCGGTCAATACCGGTGAGACGATCCGCCATTCTTCCTCTTCCTGGAACGATGGATGCTTAAGGAGTGCGGCAATGCGCAACAGGTCGCTTTCGATCTGCTCGAAAATACCGTAATAGGCTTGTGCCAGGGGGCGATTGGTGCGGCCGGCAGCGTCATACCGCCCGGCTAAGGCCTCGATGGCTTCGACAATTTGCTCGATCAATCGCTGTTGCTCTGCAAGTTGATAGAGACATTTGCCGATCTGAAATCGCTGTTGTTGGGCGCACTGCATGATGGTACTGGGATTGAAACCAATGCTGACCCCTTTACCCAGCGCGCTGTAACCGCGCCATTGACTTAGCAAGTTCCCATTCGAGCGAAATGAGGCGCCAAACAGCATATGACCGTTCGTGATCCGATAGGCAACCCAGTCCAGGAATTGATTAAGCAATTGAGGGTCCGGATGGCCGCCTGCAACGCGCTGCCGGATCTCTTTGCGAATCAGATCAGCAGTATGGGTCATTTCCGCCGAGTCGTTCATATAGCGGATATCGCTGGCCCATAATACCCCGCTGTCAACGATGCCCAGCAGCCCCTTAAACGATGTGTAGTGATAAAGGGTTTCCTGCGGAATATCGGAATAGAGCTTTCGGGTGATATCTTGAATCATAAGTGATAATCCACTGACAGTATGGCCGTCAATGATCCTTGGAAACCGGATTGCTGGTCACAAATAAGAAAAAAACGGCCGGTAAGATAAGAGGACAGCATGACCCGGGTATGAAATTTTCATCATGAAAAGCCGGATATGGCTATAGGTATAAAAAATTATTTAAATACAATTAATTGAGTAATTCTTATCATTGACGCCTTCGGGCTTCTCACCGGAATGGATTGGAGACTTCCTTGCGCTGTTCTTCAATCCGCTGATCCAGGAACCGTACATCGATGTACAGCCGCGAACGATTGATTATTCTGGACGCTGACGGAACCACTATCGATGCCTTCACCGCCATTGACAAGACTTTTGCCTATCACGGCATGGATATTGGGGATCTGACAAGATTTCAGAAACGTCATAGATTATTTAAATACTTAGGTGGATTGAAGGAGTTTCCGGTCAATCTGAAAAAGCAACTCGGCAAGCAAAAACGCAGTCAGCTTATTGCAACTTTAACCGAGGTGTATCGCGAAGAAGGTCAGCTTTATCCCGGTATTGCTGAGCTGATCCGGACACTCCTGGCGTTGCCTGGGCTGCGGGTGGGCTTAGTCACCCGTAATATCACCATAGAACCTGAAGAAACCCTTGGACGCCTGTTTTTGCGTCACGATATCGATGTGGATGATCTGGATTTCTTAACCCATGTCCCTCTCGTCCAGGAGAAAGGCGCTCATTTCCGGGAAGCCAGAGAGCGTTTTACCATCAATCCGGCCAGCGCTTACGCTTGCGGTGATGAACACAAGGATTATATCGCTGCGATTGGTGCGGGTATGCACCCCTTTATGGTTTCTTATGGATTCGAGAATCATGAACGGCTGACTCAGAAGTTTGGCGTACCGGAGGCGATCATCTCCCGGACGCCTGAAGCGCTGTGTGAGCGGGTCTGTAATGCCCTAGAGCGGGTGCGGTCAGGATAGAAGCTGTTAAATAAATACAATAATTACCTGTGTTACATTGATTTTTAAATATATTTTTCAATTTTATTATTGTGTTAATTTATCTGTGATGCATACATTATCCTCGTCCAAATGAGTGCCATAATTTCTGCGCCCAGGATTTCTTAGACAGTTCGGGCCGGATACCTTGTTCCAGGAAATAGGGTGAATAACGCTTATCTCCTTCCATGATATGTTTAGTCAGCCAGACCTTGAGGAAGTGTGCTAACTCAAAACTCATCGAGCCTTTGCCTGTCTCTAGTTTGGCGCGGAACGCATTCAGTTGTTCGATTAATCGGTCATGTTCTTCTTTGTGGCGTTCATATTCTGGATAGTGCAAGATTCGCATCAGACTTTCTTCAACTGCAAAATGGATTCGGGTGTATTCACCAAGTTGCTCGACAATTTTGTTAGCCGCATCAACACCTTGCCGCTGCTGGATCGCCTCGTGAACCTGATTGAGCAAGTCTACTAATACCTTATGCTGGGCATCGATTTCTTCGATGCCCACGCTCAGCGTGTTGGACCACTCGATAAATTTGACCATAACCCCTACACCTCGCTGTGTTTATGTTTGTGTTTGTCGAGCCAGGAAGCTGAGAACTCACTTAAATTAATATATCAGGAGGAATGATACGCTGAAACCAGGCATTGCTCGGCGGGATTATGGTCTTATATCGTTCTATCGATCCCCGGTGCTTGTTTAACATCGCGGATTAAAATCCATGCATGGCGGCCCATGCGCATGCTTAACTCCCGCTCAATGAATGCCAGAACCGCTTTGCCCAAGAACCTTTTGATAATTCCGGCCGGATACCTTGCGCTAGAAAATGAGCGGTGTAACGCTGATCTCCTTCCATAATATGCTGGGTCAGCCAGTTCTTGAGAAAATGAGTTAACTCAATGCCAATAGCGCCCTTGCCTTTTTCCCATTTGATACGCATATCCGCCAGCTGAGCGATGAGTTTGTCATGCTCTTCCTTGTGTTTCTCATAATCCGGATAGTGCAGGATACGCATTAAGCTTTCTTCAACAGCGAAGTGGACACGTGTATATTCACCAAGCCGTTCAATGATACCCTGAGTTGTTTTCACCGTCCGCCCCTGTTGCATCGCTTCATGGATCTCATTCAATAAATCCACAAGCACTTTATGCTGAGCGTCGATTTCCTCGATACCTACGCTCAGTGCGTCTGACCACTCAACGAGTTTGATCATAACCTTACACTCCCTATCTTAATTATGTTTATTGAGCCAGGATATCGTAATTACCTAGACTATTAAAGGAATTATACACTGCCTGGCACTGCTCGGCGGGATTGTGGTCTGACTTCAGTCAATGTATACCCCGGTGACCGTTTATCCCTGAAGAATGAAGCCCGTGCCACTCTGAGTTCTCCATGTCTGAAATAACTTCTCTTCCCCGTCGACGCGACACGGTATGGCTGTTAAAAGCAGTTCTTCCGCTCGCTATCCTCAGTCTGGCGGCCGCCGGATTCATGTTGCTCAAGGCGACTCGCGCAGTGACGCCGCCCGTTGCCGCTCAGGAAAAATCCTGGCGAGTCAGCACCATTGAAGTGTTGCCTGAACGTTTAACCCCGAACCTGCTGCTCTACGGTACGATTGAGGCGCCGCAAAAAGCAGAAATCCGGGCGGCGGTAACGGCTGATGTGGCTCAGGTCAATATCCGGGAAGGCCAGATGGTTGCCGCTGGCGCTCCCTTAGTGGTGCTGGATGATCGCGATCTGGCGCTGAGCGTACGCCAGCGTGAAGCAGATTTTCGTGAAATCGAGGCCCAAATCGCTAGTGAACAAGTGCGCCATATGGCTAATTTGGATGCGCTCAAACGGGAAAAAGCCTTGCTCGATCTGGCCAAACGGGCAGTGGCGCGCGCCCAGAACCTCAATACTCAGAAAATGGTTTCTGAATCGGCCCTGGATGAAGCGTTTCAAGCAGTAGAGAAGCAGACGCTAGCGTTGAATACGCGTCAGTTGGAAGTGGATGATCATCCTGCGCGGCTGGCCCAGCTCCAGGCACGCCGTGTTCGTGCTGGGGCGTTACGGGATCAGGCACGGCTGGATCAAACTCGTGCGATGATCACGGCTCCCTTTGCCGGCCGCGTGATCCAAGCGCCGGTTGCGCCGGGCGGCCGGGTGCGGCCAGGTGATTTATTGCTGGAGATGTACCCCATGGATGATCTGGAGATTCGTGCTCAGATTCCGTTTCGTGCGTTGCCTGCTGTGCGTGCTGCCTTGGCTGGAAATCAGCCGCTACCGGCAGTGGCGACTGTCGATGGCCAGCCGGTCACGGCTCAATTAGACCGGTTAGGCGGGGAAACCGGTCAGAACAGCGGCGGGCTGGATGCGCTGTTCCGGATCACCGAAGGCATTCGATGGTTGATCCCGGGCCGCGTGTTGACGTTGCATATGGATTTGCCCCCGGAAGATGGTGTGGTGGTGTTGCCGTTCGAGGCGCTCTATGGCCTGAATCGCATTTACCGCCTGGAAGATGGCCGCATGGCAGCGCTGACGGTCGAGCGTGTCGGTGAACAACGGAATACCGGAGGGCAAGCGCAAGTGTTGGCGCGTAGCCCGGATTTGCAAGCGGGCGACCGCATCATTACCACCCAATTACCGAATGCCATCACCGGTCTCAAGGTTGAAGTGAAAGAAGCCGGGATGGAAGCGGCCGAGGTGAAAAAATAAGCATCATGCCCTTCAGTCACAAAAATGACTTAATTGGCATCTTCGCCCAGCACAAAGTTGCCGCCAATCTATTGATGATCATGATGATTCTGGCGGGCATATGGGCATTGGCCAAGCTCAACACCCAGTTTTTTCCCAACTTCGCTCTGGACGTGGTGACTGTGCGCGTGGTGTGGACCGGTGCCGCTGCCGAGGATGTCGAGGAGTCGATCACCCATCCCCTGGAACGCGAATTACGCTATCTGAATGGACTCAAGAAACTGACCTCGACCTCGTCCAATGGGGTTGCTGTGCTGAGTCTGGAATTTGAGGAAGGCAGTGACATTGGCCAAGCTCTGGACGATGTCAAGCAGGCGGTTGATCAAGTGCGTAATCTGCCAGCCACTGCCGAGAAACCTGTGATCACCCGCGTGATCCGCTACGATTCCATTGCCCGGGTGGTCATTTCTGGCCCTAGCGACCGGGCCGAATTGCGGCATCTCGCACGGCGTTTTGAACGTGAGCTGCTGGCGCGTGGCATCGCGAAAGTGAACATCACCGGTTTGCCTGAGGAAGAGATTGCGATTCAATTGTCGACAGCCGCGTTACGGGAGTTGGGCTTGTCATTGCCCCAAGCCGCGGAGCGGCTGGAGGCGTTGAGTCGTGATCTGCCCGCAGGTACGGTTGGCCGCAACGATGTCGCTCGTCAGTTGCGCAGCCTGGATCAGCGTCGCGATGAGGCAGCTTTTACCACGCTGCCGTTGAAAACCACCCGTGACGGCGCCTTGGTGACTCTGGGCGATGTTGCCACCATCGAGCGCCGCCCTCGCGATGGCGAGGTGCGCCTGAGCTTTCATGGCCGCCCGGCAGTGGAACTGCAATTACAGCGCACGGAAACGGCTGATTCCCTCAAAGCCGCCCGGATTCTGGAAGACTGGGTTGCGGAAACCCGGCCGCAACTACCGGCAGGCGTGGAATTGACCGTCTTTGACGAATCCTGGCGGCTGATCAAGGACCGTATTTTCCTGCTGGTCAAAAATGGCGGGGGCGGTCTGGTGCTGGTCGTGGCTATTTTGTTCCTATTCCTCAATGGCTGGGTTGCTGGCTGGGTCGCATTGGGTATCCCCGTATCCTTCATGGCGACCTTGGGGGTGTTATACGCAATCGGGGGCAGCATCAACATGATCAGTTTATTTGCCTTGATCATGGCGCTGGGGATCATCGTCGATGACGCCATCGTGGTTGGCGAGGATGCTTTAACCCACTATCAAATTGGCGAGCGATCGCTGGAATCCGCTGAAGGTGGCGCTCGTCGCATGTTAGCACCGGTGATAGCTTCTTCGTTGACCACTATCGCTGCCTTCCTGCCGTTGATGCTAGTCGGTGGCCCGATTGGAAATATCCTCCGTGATATTCCCCTGGTGATCGTTTGCGTCATCGTAGCCTCGTTGATCGAGAGTTTTTTTGTGTTGCCTGGTCACTTACGCCATAGCTTTCATCGTCTGCACCATGCGAAGCCAGGCCGTCTGCGCCAGCGCCTGGATGGCGGCTTTAATCGTTTCCGGGATGGCGGGTTCCGGCAGCTGGTGACACTGGCGGTCGGGCATCGTTGGACGACATTAGCTGGAGCAGTAGCGATTCTGATTCTCGCTGCGGGCTTATTGGCGGGCGGGCGGCTCGGGTTCAACTTCTTCCCGACGCCCGAGGGCGCCACCATCAACGCGAATGCCAGTTTTGTCGCGGGCACGCCGCCACAGCGGGTGCGGGCATTCATGGAACAGGTTAACGCGGCATTATGGGAGACCGGGCAGGAATTAGGCGGAAACCTGGTGGTAGCGGCCGAGACCCGCTATGGCCAGGGCCAGCTCGCCAGCGCCGGCAGTTTACAAGGTGATCAGCACGCTTCCATGCTGGTGGAATTAACCCAGCCGGATACCCGCGAGGTGCGGGTAAGCGACTTCCTCAAAGCGTGGCGTGCCAAGGTGCAATTGCCAGCCGGCATCGAGATGTTCACCCTGTTCTCCCGCACCACGGGCCCGCCAGGCCGGGATGTAGATATTCGCCTGACCGGAGAGGATGTTGGCCAGCTTAAAATGGCTGCCAACGAACTGGCGCAATCGCTGTTTACCATGCAGGGTATCTCCGCTATTGAGGACGATATGCCCTATGGCAAGGAGCAATTGATCTACCGGTTAACACCAGCGGGCGAGGCGTTGGGTTTGACCGTCGATATGATCGGCCGCCAGTTGCGGGCGGCTTTTGATGGCCAGCTGGTGCAAATTTTCCAGGATGGCGATGATGAGGTGGAGGTGCGGGTCATACTGCCCGACGCCGAGCGTAATAACCTTATCGGTTTAGAGCATTTCAATGTATTGTTGCCCAGTGGCGAATCAGTGCCATTCAACAATGTTGTGAATCTGCACGCCCGGCGTGGTTTCGAAGCGGTGCGCCATGCTGCGGGCAAGCTGGCGGTGCAGGTTTCCGCAGATGCGGATACAACAGTGGTCAAACCAGGAGAAGTGATCGCCGTTCTTGAACAGGGAGTGCTTCAAGATTTGCGGCAACGCTATGGCATTGATTATTCGCTGGAAGGCCGCAGCGCCGATCAACAAGAAACCTTGGCGGATATGCGGCGTGGTGCTTTGTTTGCGCTGGCGTTCATCTATTTGATTCTGGCTTGGGTCTTCGCATCCTACGGCTGGCCGCTGGTGGTGATGACCGCCATTCCTTTCGGGATCGTCGGGGCCATCGTCGGCCATTGGGTCATGGGTATCGATCTAACCATTCTGTCGCTGTTTGGTCTGTTTGGCCTAGCGGGTATTGTGGTGAACGATTCCATTATTCTCGTAACGTTCTACCAGCAGTTACGAGCCAGCGGGTTGGCAGTGCAGGAGGCGCTGGTCGAAGCCGCCTGTCAGCGGTTGCGGGCGGTCTTGCTCACGTCGCTGACCACGATTGCTGGGTTGATGCCGCTCTTATTTGAGAAGTCGCTGCAAGCCCAATTTTTGATCCCGATGGCGACTTCCATTTCCTTCGGGCTGGCTTTCTCGACGGTATTGGTGTTGTTTTTCGTCCCGGCCTTGCTGTCGGTGCATGAGAGTGTTGCGCAGCGGCTGGGGGGTGCGGTGGCTCAAAAGACCGTAGGGGTTTTAGATAAACTGCCTTGAAGTTAGGGTGAGGTCATCCGGTTGCTGGACGCTTCCATTTTGGTGTTTTATCCCCATGATCTGTTTGTAGCCGTTCAGCCCCCCGCGCCTCCTTCATAAGGGGGAGGGCGTCTTACAAAGTAAATGGGTTGTTTGGCTCCCCTCTCTATCTAAGGGAAGGGGTGAATGCTTACCTTTGTTTAGCCCTTATTAAGTTCGAGATCCGCCATGAATGAGCAATCTTCCCTGTTAAACGGGGCTCGCGAGCGCCCTCCAGGTGTTTCCCCGGTGCTGGTTATTAACACGGCTGGACCACCCCCCATCCCACGCTGGCGGCGATCCCGGTTCTGGGCGGGAATGCTGGCAGGTCTGATCCTGGCGTGGAGCGGTGCGCACTTCTGGCGCGAGCCGCCGGTTCTCGATACAGCTTTGGTGCATCCTGATCGTACCGGAGTGACCACGCGCGTAGAACGGCAAGTGCCAGCCCAGGTAACCTTGGTCTACGAAAACCAGGCCGGTGAATTGGTGCGTGTGCTGGCCGATGCCGGACGCTATTCCGAATTTGTCCGCATTCATACCGCAAATTTGGAACAGGGCCGCCAGCAGTTGCGTGAACGAGCACGCGAGCAACTGGCCGCTGGCCTGGAAACGGTTTTTACGGATCTACGTCAGCGTATTCCGGCTTTTGCCGATTGGTACTACGCCTATGGCACGAGCTATCAATTGCTCTGGGAAGCGCTGACCTCGGCGTTCCATCATCTTGGCGAGGAGCAGATGCCAGCGGCGGTCGCGGCCAGTCTGGAGCAGGTCATTCAACAACATTATGAACTGCTGGTGCTTAAACCTGAGATCACTGATCCACGCTTGCAAGAGGTCTATCAAACAACGCTGGATAATGCCCGCCAATCCTATTTGCTGATGTTGACTGCCATGCAAGCCGAATTTCAAATCTTCGTGGCCCAGCACACCACGCATTTGGAGGCAGGTAAATTGCCGGCTCCTGAGCTGCATCTGGATTGGTCGTCCCAGTTGCATAAGGTGCGTATTGCTTCAGACGCCAACTCGGCACTGGGCGCGTTTCGGGGTATCACTCTCACCACGTTAAGCGCGATGGCTGGTAAGGCCCTAGGAAGCCAGGTCGGGCTGGCGGTTGCTTCCCGGTTGAGTCTGCCGTTTGCCGAACGGGTGTTGCTGGCAATAACCGGCGGCACGACTGGCGGCGTCAGTGGCAGCCTGGGCGGGCCAGTGGGCGCCACGGTGGGCGTCGTGGTCGGCGCAGGCGCGGGTCTGGCGACGGATTGGTTGATCCAGCAAGGAGTTGAATTGCTGTCGCGAGACGCCTTTGAAGCGGAAATTCAGATTGCGTTAGAGAGTACTCAACAAGAATGGCAGCGGAGGCTATTGCCTTCCCTGTTGGATACAGTGGATGTCTGGGTGGATGATACGATCCAGCTTTTGCCGCAGTTTAAGCCGCAATGACCACCTCGATGACGTCGCGCCCGCCGCTCGATTTACATATTGCCCTAAATAGGAGCATTGCCATGCGGTGATGCACTGCTATCAAGCGGTACGCATCAAGCAAATTGTCAAGCCATTAAACTGATTTAATGAATTGATACATGAAATATGTTATGGCTTGGATATTGCTGAGTTCCTAATGAATGTAAGCATTCACCCCTTCTCCCAATTTCTTCCTGCATAGGGGAGCTGCAAGCCTATTGCTTCGCAATAGCGTCTTTCTCTCTTTTGAAGGAAGAGTGGGCGGGGGAGTCTGAATATGCAATTCCTAAGAACATAAGGAATGACCTGATGACCATCCATTGGCAACAGTATGCCTCCCCCGGTTGTTACGACGAACTGGTTGATGAAGGTTCACAAGCCCGGCCTGCTGCTCAGACACTGTGTGAGTACCTTGCCTCTCTGAGCGATGAGGAACTGCACGAGCGCAAGACTGCTGCTGAGTTGGCCATTTTGGTGATGGGTATCACCTTTACCGTATACACCGAAGGTGGCAGCATTGATCGGGCCTGGCCATTCGACATCGTGCCGCGCATCATTCCTAAACATGAATGGGATCGCACGGAAGCTGGACTCAAACAGCGAGTGCAGGCCCTCAATTTGTTCATTGACGATCTCTACCACGACCAAAAAATCATTAAGGACGGAATATTCCCTGCCGAAGTGCTGGCGCAATCCGTTAATTTCCGGCCGCAATGTGTGGGGATCAATCCACGCCACGGTGTTTGGGCGCATATCTGTGGTTCGGACCTGGTGCGCGATAAAGACGGCACTCTCTACGTATTGGAGGATAATCTGCGCGTGCCTTCTGGTGTGTCTTACATGCTGGAGAATCGCGTTGTCACTAAGCGGGTGTTTCCGGAACTGTTCGAGCATCAGCGTATTCTGCCGGTTGATGACTATGCGCCGCGCCTTTACGACATGCTGGCCTCGATGTCGCCACGCCCTGGTGACAATCCAACGGTGGTGGTGCTCACCCCAGGAATCTATAACTCGGCTTATTTTGAGCATTCCTATCTGGCGCAGCAAATGGGCGTGGAACTGGTGGAAGGTAGTGATCTGGAGGTCGGAGACGATGACTGCGTTTATATGCGCACCATCGAAGGGTTGGAGCGGGTCGACGTGATCTACCGGCGGGTTGATGATTTATTTCTGGATCCGGAAGCCTTCCGGCCTGATTCGGCATTGGGTGTTAAGGGGCTGATGCGGGCTTGGCGTACCGGCAAGGTGGCGCTGGCCAACGCGCCCGGTGCTGGTGTCGCTGACGATAAAGTGGTGTATGCCTTTGTTCCGGAGATCATCAAATATTATCTTGACCAGGACCCGCTGATTCCTAATGTCCCCTCCTACTTGTGCATGAGAGAGAAGGATCGGGAATATGTGCTGGCGCATCTTGACCAACTGGTGGTAAAACCTGCTAATGAATCAGGTGGTTATGGGATGATGGTCGGACCGCATGCACCGTCGAGCGAACACAAGCGCTTTGCTGAATTGATCAAGAAAGATCCACGGAATTATATGGCCCAGCCTACCTTATCGATCTCGACCTCACCGACACTGTGCGATGACCAGATGGAACCTCGCCATGTGGACTTGCGGCCATTCATTCTGTCCGGACCGAAGACCTACGTCACCACCGGCGGCTTGACCCGGGTTGCGTTGCGCAAAGGTTCGCTGGTGGTCAACTCCTCGCAGGGAGGAGGGAGCAAGGATACCTGGATCGTCGATACGGAGGGCCTCTAATCATGTTGTCACGCGTTGCTCAGAACATCTATTGGGTGGCCCGCTACCTGGAGCGGGCCGAAGACACCGCTCGTATCATCAATGTCAATACCAATCTGCTGCTAGATTTGCCACGTAACACAACCTTTGGCTGGTTGCCGCTGATCTTTATTGTGGGTGCCGAAGATTTGTTCTTTAAAAAAGATCCAAATCGTCTCGCCGATGAAAACGCTGTAGTCAAGTTTCTGATCAGTGATCGCGATCATCCCGGTTCGATCATTTCCAGCCTCGCTTCTGCCCGCGAAAACTTGCGCACTACTCGTGACACCGTGCCGCAAGAAGCCTGGGAACAGATCAACAGTTTGTATATTTACGCCCGCGACCATGTGCCGACCCGGCGCGGCCGCTTTGAATTCCTGCGCCGGGTGATTCACGGTGTGCAGCAAATTAACGGGATGCTGGCTGGCGCCATGAGCCGTACTGCTGCCTATGACTTTGTGTGGATGGGGCGTCATCTGGAACGGGCTGATATGACGACCCGTATCCTGGATGTGCGCTCGGCCAATCTGCTGCCACGCGCCAATCAGCCGGTAACGCAGACGCAGGACTCACCGGACGGCGGCTTGGCGCAAGGCCAAAGTATGGGTGCCCCTGAACGGGAAGAACAGGATCCATTCGAGAGTATTCAATGGATGAGCGTGCTGAAATCACTCAGCGCCTATCAGATGTATCGCCAACAGGTGCGGTTGCGGGTTGGTGGCCCCGATGTCGTCAAGTTTCTGCTGCAAAATGAATTTTTTCCGCGTGCAGTGGCTTGCTGCCTGAAGGAAGTAGAAATTTGCCTGCTGGAGCTTCCCGGTAACACTGTACCGCTGGCTGGCATCGCTGCTCTCAAGCAATGGCTGAACTCAGCTGCAGTGCCAGATCTGGCGCATGAAGGTCTGCATGAATTCATCGATGAGTTGCAAGTCGGCTTTGGCGAACTGCATGGTCAGATCGCTGCTGCTTATTTCACGCATTGAGACGCTTTAAAGTAATCTGTTGAGCCGACAGTAAAGGACAGACTATGGCCATTCATGTTGCACTTCACCATCAAACCTCTTATCACTTCGACCGTCCGGTCGGGGTATCGCCGCATATCGTTCGCTTGCGTCCAGCGTTGCACACGCGGACCCCTATTCACGCTTATTCGCTCAAGATTGAACCCGCTGGTAAGTATTTTATCAATTGGATGCAGGACCCTTTCGGCAACTTCCAGGCGCGGCTGGTGTTTCCCGAGAAAATCCGGGAATTGAGCCTGACCGTTGATCTGGTGGCTGAGATGACCGTCATCAATCCCTTCGATTTCTTCGTTGAAAGCTACGCTGAAAAGTATCCATTCACTTATGAACTCACCCTGTCCCGGGAGTTGACACCGTATCTGGAGATACAGGAAAACGGTCCGTTACTGAATGCTTGGCTGGCTGGGGTTAATCGTAAACCGCAAACAATCGTCGATTTCCTGGTTGAACTCAACCGGCAGCTGGGCCAGGACATCAACTATCTCATTCGCATGGAATCAGGGGTGCAGACCTGTGAGGAAACACTGAGCAAACGCAGTGGTTCCTGCCGTGATTCGGCTTGGCTGCTGGTGCAAATCCTGCGGCATTTAGGATTGGCGGCGCGGTTTGTTTCCGGTTACCTGATTCAACTGACTGCCGATCTCAAATCCTTGGACGGTCCCTCCGGTCCTGAGGCCGATTTCACCGACCTGCATGCCTGGGCCGAGGTGTTTGTGCCGGGCGCAGGTTGGATCGGGCTGGACCCGACCTCTGGTTTATTCGCTGGCGAGGGTCACATTCCGCTGGCCTGCACGCCGACTCCGCCCAGCGCCGCGCCGGTCACGGGTTATACCGACCAATGCGAAACGAAATTCGATTTCGATATGAACGTGACACGCATCCACGAGGACCCGCGTGTCACTAAACCCTATACCGAGGAACAGTGGCAGGCGATCGAAGATCTAGGCCACAGGGTGGATAAGCAGCTGCGCACTGATGATGTGCGGTTGACTATGGGTGGTGAGCCGACCTTTGTTTCTATCGATGACATGGACGGTGCGGAATGGACGACCGCCGCGATTGGCCCGACTAAGCGCAAGCTGGCCGGCCGGCTGCTGAAGAAGCTCCGCGACCGCTTCGCGCCTTACGGTTTCCTGCATTATAGCCAAGGCAAATGGTATCCGGGTGAATCCTTGCCGCGCTGGGCATTGTCCTGCTACTGGCGTAGCGACGATTTGCCGCTCTGGCATGACCCGCGCTGGATCGCCGATGACGAAACCCCGCAAGATTTCGGTCCTGACCAGGCACGCACCTTCATCGCGGAACTGACCCGGCGGCTGGGCGTGGGAATGAATCATGTCATCCCCGGTTATGAGGACGTGTATTACTACCTATGGAAAGAACGCACGTTGCCGGTCAATGTCGATCCGCTGAAGTACGACCTCAAGGATGACGAGGAGCGCCGGCGGCTGGCAATTCTGCTGGAACGGGGCCTGAATACCATTACTGGCTATGCACTGCCGATTCGCTGGCACGAAGCACCGGATGGCGGGCAATGGATGAGTGGGCCGTGGGTGTTGCGCCGTGAGCATCTGTACCTGATTCCTGGCGATTCACCGATGGGTTACCGGCTGCCTCTAGCAGCCCTGCCTTGGGTTGGGGAAACGGGCCGCGATGTGCCACATCCGCAGTCGCTGTTCGAGTTCCGCGCCGCGCTGGGCGATGTCCACGGTGAGGTAATGCGTCGTTACAGTGAATTTCTGCAAGGCCGGGCGGATGCGTCGCACGGCAATTTTCAGGAACAACCGGCGGCAACAGCGGATACCAGCGCAGTGATCCATACCTCCTTGTGCGTGGAGCCGCGTGAAGGGCATCTCTATGTGTTTATGCCACCGCTGGGGCAGTTGGAGCATTATCTGGATCTGCTGGCCTGCATCGAGCAGACTGCTGCCAATTTGGAAATGCCAGTGCTGATCGAGGGTTACGCGCCTCCATCTGACTGGCGGTTGCGCAAGTTTGCCGTCACGCCTGATCCGGGGGTGATCGAAGTCAATATTCATCCGGCAAGTGATTGGGAGGAATTGAAACGCAACGTTGAAGGATTGTATGAGGATGCCCGGCAATCGCGGCTGGGGACTGAAAAATTCATGCTGGACGGCCGCCATACCGGTACCGGTGGTGGCAACCATGTCACTTTAGGTGGTGCAACGCCGAGCGATAGTCCGTTCCTGCGCCGGCCTGAGGTGCTGCGTAGCCTGATTACCTACTGGCAGCACCATCCTAGCCTGTCCTACTTGTTTTCAGGGCTGTTTATCGGCCCGACCAGCCAGGCTCCCCGGGTCGATGAGGCGCGTAACGATAGCTTATATGAATTGGAAATTGCCTTCCGCGAGATGCCGCCTGGCGAAGCCCCGCAGCCGTGGCTGGTGGACCGCCTGTTACGCAACCTGCTGGTGGATTTGAGTGGTAATACCCACCGTGCCGAGTTCTGCATCGATAAGCTGTACTCGCCGGATTCTGTCACCGGCCGCTTAGGATTGGTGGAGATGCGTGCCTTTGAGATGCCGCCACATGCCCGGATGAGTCTGATGCAGATGCTCCTGCTACGCAGCCTGGTGGCACGGTTCTGGGAGCGGCCTTATCCGAACCGGGAGTTGGTGCGCTGGGGGACGCAGATTCACGACCGCTTCATGTTGCCGCATTATGTTTGGGAGGATATTAAGGATGTCGTCAGTGAACTGAATCAGGCGGGCTATCCTTTTGAAAGTGACTGGTTCCTGCCGTTCTTCGAGTTCCGTTTCCCGCATTATGGCAACATCGTCCAGCGTGACATCGACCTGGAACTGCGCCAAGCCCTGGAGCCGTGGCATGTGCTGGGTGAAGAGCAAGCGCTGGGTGGCACGGCTCGTTATGTGGATTCCTCAGTGGAGCGGATGCAGGTTAAAGTCCGCGGTATGATTGGCGAGCGGCATGTCGTGGCCTGCAATGGCCGGCGGGTGCCGCTACGGCCCACCGGTATTCCCGGTGAGTTTGTCGCCGGAGTTCGTTACCGGGCCTGGCTGCCGCCATCAGCACTGCACCCGACTGTGCCGATTCACGCTCCATTGATTTTCGACATTGTCGATACTTGGAATCAACGTTCTATCGGCGGCTGCACCTATCATGTTCAGCATCCAGGCGGGCGCAATCCCGATACCTTCCCCGTCAACGCTAATGAAGCCGAGGCACGGCGTTTTGCTCGATTTTGGCCTTATGGCCATACCCCGGGCCCGATGAATCCTCCAGCCGAGGAGCTCAGCCCGAACTTTCCCTATACATTGGATTTGCGGCGGCGCGAGGGGTGATCACGGATGGGGCCGGGCGAGACCATGCCCGGCTTTACTTACTAATGAACCAGCTTAAAATCAAATTTTAATGATTAACTTATAGGGTGCTGACATGGACTTTGGTGATCATATCCGGCGGCTTCGCCAGAAGCGTTACCGGGTCAACCGGCGATACTCCATAAAGCGCGTTGCTGAACGCATTGGCCTGGACCCAACGGACCTTGACCGGATCGAACGAAACGATATGCCTCCGCCGGAGGAAGAAGTCATTGCCCGGTTGGCAAGGGATTTAGGAGAAGACCTTGATGTGTTGCTGGCGCTTGCAGGTGAGATGGCCAGCGATGTCCGCCAGACGATTACCCGCCGGCCCATCCTGTTTTCTGAATTGATCCGGGGATTGGGCGACCTGCCTGATAAAAAACTGACCTTGCTAGTGCGCAAGGTTCGCAATAGCAGCGGGTAGGCGCAATTTGACTGTTCAAGAGCGATGAAGTGATGAAGGTCGTACAGAGTTGGGATGACGGGATCGTTGATGATATCCGGCTGACTGAGTTATTACGGCGATATGGGGCCAAGGCAGCTTTTAATCTGAATCCAGGGTTGCATCAAACTCAACGTTCATGCAGTTGGCATTATGGCGATAAGGAAGTCTGGCGTCTTGGCCGTAATGAACTGGCCGATGTCTATGATGGCTTTGAGATTGCTAATCATTCGTTGACCCATCCTTATTTACCCGATTTGTCTCTGACAGATTTAGCGCGCGAGGTATGGGATAGCCGGCATCGCTTACAGGACTGGTTTCAGCAGCCGATTCAAGGTTTCTGCTACCCTTTTGGCGGTTTCAACGCAGCAGTCAAGGATGAGATTCGTGCTGCAGGGCATATCTATGCCCGAACGGTGACTGAGGTGGAACCCGTGTTTCCACCCGTTGATATGCTCGAATTCGGCGTAAATTGCCGTTTTGCCGATCCGGCTTTCTGGGCTCGCTACGAGTGTGCCAAGGCGTCAAACGGTGTGTTTTTCTTCTGGGGTCACAGCTACGAACTGGTCAACGAAGCCATGTGGGCGGATCTTGAAGATAAGATCGCTGGTATCAGCGCTGATCCAGCGGCAGAGTGGGTCAATCTTGAAGCCCTGTTTGTCTAGTTTGGCCTTTGGCAGCAGGCATTACCCAGCTTTTTGATAATCTTGCTAGAGAGGTGCTTGACTGCTTGCTTATTGCCTCATGGCTGAACCAGGCCACGGATATTGTTCAAGTTGATGACACTGCTGGATTATCAGTGATCTGCTGAAAGCGAAGCTAGATCTCTGTTAGATACCCCGTAGTTTTCTATGGGGTCATTTATTGTATTCCTTAATACGCAACTATCAGATAAATCATAATTATTTTTATCAGTATCAAATTTTTGATCGGCTCTGATTTCAATGGTTGAATTTGATTCACAACGTATTCCGCCGATTAAATTGCCATAAAAGATGTTGCCTTCTCCTGATGCGTTATCTCCGCCTAAGCGAATTTTGGAACAGTCGCGTAAATAAATCCCATATCTGTTATTTTCTGAAATTATATTTCCATCAATATCTGCCGAAGAATTATCAATTACGATAGCATAACCTTTGTTTCTATTTATTGTATTTGCATGGATATCAGCAGATGAAGATAATCTCACTACGATTCCGTTACGGTGGGAGTTAATGATCTCTGTTTGTGTGATGCGAGCATAGCTAGATCCGGTCACCTCTACACCAATAGAGTTAGGATTTAATATCCTAGAATCAGAAATATTTAATGATCCAGAACGATATACAACGATACCGCTTTCGCCGCCAAATATAGTTATTCGATTAATCTCTATTTGTCTCCCAGAGATGGCTATTCCGCAATAATTATTTTGAGATAAAACAAATTTTGCTCCGAACATTCCTAGGATAGATAATCTATCCTTTTTTATTTTAATTGGCTCATGACAGGTGCCGTAAAATTTAATCATGCTGTCTTCGGGTATATCATCGATAATTTGCTGAAGAGGTTGAGGAAGATGATCACAATCAATATCAACTTGTGCGCTGAAAACTAAGTAGTGGAAAAGAAGCCCAATTATTACCAATAAAAACTTGCTGTACAACATTTAAAGCTTTCTCCTAAACTATTCCGACTCATTATTTACAAGGTATTCTTCGAGTCTTATCGAGTTAATCTTGAACCGTAGATTCCTAATAAAATTTGAATTATGGAATTATTTTATAAAGTTAAATATCAAAAAAAAGCATTTCATATTTTCTATTTTTCTTTCTGATTTGCCAAAGAATGGGCAGGGTTTTCTTGAAATTTTCTGGAGCTTCAAGACGAGGATTTCCTGGATGATTTTTATGATCTAACTCCAGTATGGCGGTTTCTTGGAATGTTTCACCAAGATCATAGCTTTTCAGTATCTTAACATTAAAATTTAATTTTTCATGGCGCATACATCTGACTGGATAGATAACATAAATTTCGTTATTCTCTGAAATAGAGATTTGCATATAAGGAGGACTGGATTCGGTAGTTATTGAACGTGCCTGATCAATTTGTATAGAGTTGCCATTTTTAATGGATAAATAAATAATTCTTTTTTCAGCACGAGTAACAATATGGATATTATCAAAAGAATCCTTGGCTACATTAAAGTGTGTACCATGCGGATCGTTTTCATCAGACTTGTACTGAAGCAGTTCCCCACCAGTTATCCATTCAGAATTGCTAAGATAAGGTAATGGCATATATGCCCAATTTAGGCTATAGCCATAATCTTCATTTTTTTTCCCATCGTTGATTTTATCCGTGTAAATCAAAACGATTTTATCTTCAAGTGCTAAGATCCTGGCGCTTTTTATTGAACTGGTAGATATAGAAAAAGTGGCTGGCACAGCCTCACAACAATTTAAGCCTCCCATATTACCGTCTAATTTAATTACTTTGATTAAAGTTTGGTTAGTTTTCTGATCTAATTCAGAGAAGGCAACCCAGATTTGATCCCATCGATCCACAGCGAGAGTAGGTCTGTCAGGAACATAACCAGCTTGTTGATAAACTTTGATGGTATTAGTTTTTGCCCACCAGGATTTAGTTTGGAAAGCGTATGATAGTTTATAAAGAAAAATCTCATCATCTGATGAAGGGTAGACGATCCAAAGGATATCATCTTTAAGAAAGCCATCGGGATGGCTCCGGTGATTCGTGTTGCTGAAAGTGATTTGCAGGAACCAATCAATGCCATTAATGCTGGAAAAAAGTTGCAGGGCATTTTGCTTTTTTCCGTTATTAATGAGCGCATGAAAAACGCCATCAGCGGTTATCCAAAAATGTTCCTGATGACGATTAGATATAATTCCTTCTCTTTTACCTTTGAGGTTAGTAAGTGAACCGTAAAATTGCTGATCGGTTGAACACTCAGAATTTGCGGTGGCAGGCTCAATCGTCAGAGGAGAAAGACAGATAATTGCAATCAGCAGGCCTGCCACGCCAATTTTCATTTTAAGAATTCCATGATGCTTTGCGTAACATCATCGCCAGATTGACCAACTTCACGATTAATTTGCGCATGACTTTTATTGACCATTTTTATGCGGGTAGGTATGCCAGCGCTCCTCAAGGATTGATGTAAGCTCTCAGTGAGCATTTGTGAACGGGTGCGTGGGGTGTAAAAGATGAGAAAGGGTGGAATGCTTTTACCAGAAGTTATATGTGTCACTGGAGAAGCATCCTTCCAAATACGCGCATCATTACCGAAAGCATCAACATAAAAATCTGGTTGATTATGTTCTTGCATGAGCCTAGGAATGTCATAGCCAGCGCCGTCTAAAAGGATGACTCCTTTGAGTAATTGCAGGTTTTCACCGGCAGCTTCCAGATAGCGCTGATCCGTGGCTACCAGTGCTGCTAAGTGAGCACCGGCTGAGTGTCCCATAAGATAGATACGAGCAGGATTACCGCTATAGCGGTTGATATTTTTAGCAACCCACGCTAGGGCTTTAGCGACATCCTGCACATGAGCTGGGTGTTTAACCGCTGGCGATAAACGGTAGTTGATGCTGACAAACACATAGCCAGCCTGCGTGAAATGACGGTATTTATTGGTGGCGATATTGGTATTTGCCTTGTCCCCGCGTTGCCAGCCACCCCCATGCACCATGACGATCACAGGATGATTTTGACCTGTAGCAGGGGCGTACACGTCTAGACTTAGCAGGTTAGGATTAACCCCGGGAATGGTTGCATAGGGCAGGTTCAGAAACTTCCGGACTCCACCCGTGTTGCCGGTGTCAATTGGTGTATTGCCAGCGGGCGCATCTTGATCAGCATCAGCGTCAGCACGCGCCAAGCGTAGCCGTCGGGCCGGCACCGGCCTGGGCGCAGCATCATAGCTTATGGTTTCAGACATCCTCCCGTTACGGGTATCCGGCAAAGGCCGCTGGTCAGAAACCAGAGGCTGATAGCGAGGTGCCGGATACGATGCCCAAGCAAGTGCGGTATCCGAATCACTGACCGGGGGGCTGGCAACGGACATGCCCATGTCCGACGAGGTTGAAGCGCTTGGTCTACGTCGTGCTGCCTGTCGCTGATCGAGATAATCACGTGCCTCCTGCAGAGTGATAGACCCATCATTGTTGCGATCTACCCTGTAAAACAGGGTGGGCCGGTTCAATTCATCAATAGTAATCTTCCCATCATGATTACTATCGAACTGGTTGAAACGCTGTTGTATTACTGGGCTGATCAATGAATTTTGCTGTTGTAGATCATCATCATTGCAACCATTCAGACCGGAAATCAGACAAACCGCCAGCAAGCTACTGGACCATACGCGATAATTGATCAGCAGGCACATGACAGTCTTTTCCTGTAGGTCAGTGTTAGAGAGGTGGTTTTGCTGGTTGGTGATCAACCGTAACCAAAGCGGCGAGCCATTGCCAAAGTATCGATAGAAAAACCTTGCGCATTGTTACTTTGCCATTCTAAAGGCCCTTCCAGCCGTTGCGGCGGGATGTGTCTTTTAACATAGCGGGGATTGCGTAAGAAATTAGGGTCATTACCAAACCGCGCATTCGATGGGCCAATACACGCATAGGGCGAATTTTCAGGATGCAGCATGGCTTCGATAGCACTATGAGCATAGCGGCTTAGACCTAACCACTCAGTAATTTGTGCCAGATACCGTTCCGGTTCCGCCAGTAATTGTTCGCCCTGAACCCGCATACTTTGACCCAAGGGAAGCCGTTCAGTGAAATTCAAAATATTGCCGTTGATCTGCAACCATAATTGTTCTGGAGACAGATTTTTTGCTTGAGAATTTTCAGGCGTAGGGGCGGTTTTTTGCTGCAGTTGATGAATAGAGTTGCAAGTTGCCCGTGGATGGCGCACCAAATGCAAGATGCGCGCATTTGGGAAGTAACGATGCAGCCGTTGCAGATTGACTGGATTCAAGCCAGTACTCGGGCTTTTATCGATCAAAATACGCGATCCAGTTCGTTCGTTCACATGATTCAAAAATTGGCGGGCATTCCAATTGGCATGTTGTTGCAGCCAAACATTTGCCTTTTCAATCGTTTCCACTGTTTGGGTTTGATATTCAGTCTGCGCCACTGCACGCGATAGCCCATGCAAACTCTGCGGGCGGACGATTTGCAATTTGCGCATGACACCAGCCAATGTGTCAGCCATAAACAGATTTAATTCTGGCAAACCATACATACCGGGATGCTGGCCCAGCATGGCGCTGACCAGCGAAGAGTAGGAACGCATACAGGTCAGGACAAACAGCGGTGCTTGCATGATCAGCCTATGGTTGACAACCCAGCCAGATTTCCAGACCGCCATCCGGATTATCCTGATAGCGCCATTGCTCTTTTTCGCAACAGGCGACCCGGGGTCCAAATGGGTTGACTGCGCCGACAAATAACCCGTGGCTGGTTGAGACCAGCCCACGCAAGCCATAGTTGTAGGGATTGCCAAAACCGTTCGTTGTGACGGGCAGCCAGTTTTCACCATCGGCACTGCGGTAAAGATCAAAACCGGCTTGCTGTGCAATAATTTTTTCCAGGCCGATCCGGTCGACCGTGCGCCGGAACCAGGCAGGCCAGCGCTCCTGGTCAGCGTAGGACAGCATCCGGCTCCAGTCCAGCGTTCCTAGATACAACCAGCCATCATGCGCGGTCATCCGCCAGAAATAGCCATTGAACAAGTTATTAAAACCGGGCCGGAAACCGGAAAGCGGCAATTTCAAACGATCGAGTACCTTGCGTGGACTGCCCACGATCAAATCCCAGTCACCATCAGGATGGAGCCGGATCAATTCCGGTGCGGCGGGACCCACCTTGTGGACACTGTCGATGCCGCCGTTCTGGATACCCCCGCCGATGTACAGCATGTCTTTAAACTTGGCGAAGCTGACGACGCCCTGGTTCAGTGGTCCACGCCCGGCGCCGTCTGTGATAACGCACTCCCAGCGGTAGGGGGGGGCGCCTTCAGCCAAGGTTCGCCACACTTGAAATCCATGCTTGAAGTTAATGGTACCGGCGTAGAGATGATCACCAAAATCAGTCATTTCAAAAATACTGACGTTATCCGGATCGCCAAATCCAGGCGTATTGACGGGGACCCAGCCGCCTTGGATCGGATCACGGCTCTCATAAATTACCGCGATGTTCGCTGCATTGGGACTACCGCCGGCTTGCCCGGTTGGCGAGGTGAATAGCCTGTCCTTGAACGGTGTCAAAGTACGAATGGTGGTGGTCGGCAACTCCAGCAGACCTGGCTTGGACACCGGTGCAAAATATTCACCGTCGACGCTGCGCAGGATATAAGCGCCTGGGCCTTCCGCAGAGGCGTAAGTGGACACATACAATGCAGGTTCAGGATCTGATTCACCTTGGAATACGGCCATGCCGCGATAGCCCATGTCGCGCGGTATGGTGTTACCCCCGGTGCCGCTGATCCAGGGAGAACGATAAACTTCCCGCCATTCACTGGTGACCGGATCGTAGCGCCAGATCTGGGCGCGCATATCCAGATCATAAAGGTTATCAGGACATTCCACCGGCCAGAAGGCAAACCGGGACGGGATTTTGGAGACCTTGAGCATGCACAGGTTGGCGCGCGTGGTGCCGACGTAGATATAGCCCTTGTAGGCGATCATCGAGTGCGGGTAGGCGTTATAGGGGTCGCCAAAGCCGCGAGCGGCGATCCGGCGGAAATGCTCACTGGATAGACCAGGCGGTGGACCTGGCTCAAAAGGTCGTGAAGAGTGAGGCCGGTTCTTGCTCGTATTCGTGCTCATGCTCGTGATCGGTGTCATGAAAGAGATGTTCAAGATGGGCGGGAACTCCGCTTTGGGTAGCCAAAAAGCGCAGGGCAGTGTTCACCAATCGCCGTGGCCGGGTCAACGGGAAGAAATGTCCGGCATGGCGCACCCGGTGCAATTCGTAATGCGGACACAAACGGTACAAGGCGCGGGCAGTGGGCATGACCGGTGAACGTTCGCCGTAAAGGCCGAGCACCGGCGAGCGAATAGCGCGCAGCACTGCGGGAGACAAGCCATCGGATACCCGTAAATCGCGCCGGATGGAGGTCGTTTCCTGCAATTGCAGCCAGCGATGGGCTGCGCCATTCCGGCGGACGCTGCCAGCAGGGGTCTGAAACAGCGGCAGTAAGGTATTGGTTTCGGGTGAGTGCGCCCGAGCGATAGCAGTCAGTAATTCGTAGCCGCCTTCCGGTTGCGTGTCATTCAGTTCGATACCGGCCTGTTGCAGTATGGGACGCCAGAGTGGCCAGTCGATCCAGTCGCGGAGCCGGTGATAAGGCTGCAAGGCGCGCAGGCGCACGTCCGCCAGAATCAGGCTGTGGACCCGCTCCGGATAACGGCTGGCAAACCGCAAGGCTATCGCGCCGCCAAAACTGTGCCCGAGCAAATGAACGCGCTCCAGGCCAAGATGGTCGAGCAGCGCAGCGAGGTCGTCGGTCATTTGGGGAATGGAGTAGCCGGCAGGCGTTATTTCGCTGCGGCCATGCCCGCGCAAATCGTAGGCGATCAACCGGCAGAGTACGGATAGTGAACGGACGATGCTCAGATGCCAGAATCCTAAACTGGCTGCCAATCCGTGAACCAGCACCAAGTCGCCGCATAATGGCACCTCGGTTTTAGCAGGAAATTGCAAGTAGTTGAGATTGACGGTAGCCAATGAGGCAATCGGCATTATTCCTCCAGATAACCGAGCATAGCGAGTTGCGCCAGGATCTTGTCGCGATCCTCGGCGGGAATCGCTTCCTCCTGTACCTCGCCATCCTTGACAGGGCGGGTCGTCGGCCCGTAACGCACTGGCCGGTCACGTAAAAATTCAGCAGTGAAGGCCTCCGTCATGACGTGGCCGTCGAAATCGGCAGGAATCGGCAGATCCAGACTGTGCAGCAGGGTGGCGGCTACGCTAGCAATGGGAATGGGTTCCGTTTGCCAGCCTGGCTGGATGCCGGCGCCGCCAGCCAGCATGATACCGTCCGGATGGTGGGTGCCAACAGGTATCGGACGGGTGATGATGACCGGCTCCAGGTTGCGGATCGAGACAAAACCGTAGTCGGCGAGAACCAAGGTTAAATCTGGGGCGTTGGCGCTGGCTTGACCGGGGAAGGCTGCTTCCCGGGTCAGAATGTCGCGGATGACCGGTTCGCCGGTCACCGGGTCTTGCAGCGCGTAAAGCTGTTCAATCAATCGAGCGCGGAATCCTAGATAGTCAGCAGGGGCGATTCCAGGCTGGCTGGGCTCCTGGGCGACACGGATGAAAATGGCGTTGCTGGATGGCGTCGGGCAGTAGGCTACGGTTTTTTCCCAGTCCAGGTAGGCAAATGGGCTGGATGCCCGGCGGCGGGCGGCGTCGTTGTCAGCAATCTCGTGATAGGTCAGGTAACCGAGATCCGCCAAATAACGGTTGATACGCACGACACGGTTGGAGGCTGTGAAGCCGTGATCCGAGGCCATGAATATTTGCGCCTCTGGACCGGCCAGCCGCACTAGCTCAGCCAAATAACCGTCCAGCTTACGGAAGTAGTCGAGACAAAGCTCGTGCAGGCGCAGCCAGCCGACATCCGGGTCGGCAGGGTGCAGTTCGGGATCGAGATACGCCCAGGCCTGATGCTGAATTTTATCCGTGCCGTCAAACATTACCGCCATCAGCGCCGGCTGATCTTCGACTAACAGCTTACGCGCCACCTGAAACCAGAGTTCTTCACGCGGCAAGTGGTAGCCGATCCAGGCCGCCAGATAGTCGCTGTCCATGTCCTCGCCGATCTGGTTCTCCCGCTCGAAATCCCAGGCCAGTTCTTTGGGATGAAAACCGGAAATCGCTTGCAACCGTTCGTAGAGCGTATCCGGGGTCATGTTGCGGCGCAGGTGCTTCCACGGTGTGAAGCCAGGAATCAAGCTGCCATTGAGCTTGGGTGGCGGTGCCATCATCGGGAAATTAAGTGAGACGACGGCCCGATCTTGACGGCCCGCGATGCTCCAGATTGTTTCACAGCGGATATCGCGGAAGTCGTAAAGGGTGAAAAATATCTCATGCTGGCGGTCATCGGCTCGCATGAAATCGTAGATCCCATGTTCGCCAGGGTTGCGGCCGGTCACTAGCGTGGTCCAGGCGGGCGGCGTGAGCGGATGTGGCGTCGAGCGTAACGGTGCGCGAAAACCTTGCACCATGAATTGCGCTAGAAATGGCATAACGATCCCCTGGCCGGGCTGGTCGCGAGTCAGGTTATCGAGAATGTGAAAGGTGGCGCCATCCAGGCCGAGAAACAGGGTTCGGGTCACAACAAGCTCCGGCGGGATCGTGGTTTGGGATCGGGAGAGTAAGCGGCAGTTCAATCAATGCTGGCGATGGCATGTTAAATGGTGCCTGAATCCAGCCAGGCTGGAACGGTAGCGCAGGCTGGGAAGGGTTGCAACCGGAGGTGTTGTCAGTCTCCAAATAGCTTAAATAGGCTGGATATCCATTTCATGTCTTTCGTCGGTTTGTCCAGTGCAATCAAGCAAAGCTCTGATAAAGTTATTAGATA
>ERZ795053.526-NODE-526-length-49426-cov-6.698365_pt1 | contig 49426 bp, 44 predicted proteins | sample MGYA00375137_ERZ795053 | MGnify/ENA primary metagenome ERZ795053 (study PRJEB30182, sample SAMN05720284) | activated sludge metagenome | isolation source: Anaerobic digester | place: Hong Kong | collected 2014-12-17 ...
GCAGTGGGGCCGGTCCTGATGATGAAGCTCATCTCCGAGATTACGAGGCCCCGCGGCGTCAAGACGATCGTCAGCCTCAACCCCATCATGATCGACGGGACGGGAATGTGCGGAGGCTGCCGGGTTTTGGTCGATGGAGAGAACAAGTTCGCCTGCGTCGACGGGCCCGAGTTCGACGGCCACAAGGTAGATTTCGATCAGCTCATGCAGCGGCTCGGGGCCTATCAGTCGGAGGAGAGGGAGAGCTCAGAGGCTCACAAGTGCAGGCTCGACAGGTAACCGGCGACGGGGGCTCAAAAGCTCGCCTCATCAGCTCGCCGATCTTTGGTCCGATCTGAAGTTGTATTTGAATTAAGGGGAGCTATGGCGGAAAACGAGGATGTAACCGAGAAGAAGAACCGGGTCGCCATGCCCGAGCAGGAGCCGGACGAGAGGAGGAGAAACTTCCAGGAGGTCCCTCTCGGGTACACTCCAGAGATGGCGGTGAAGGAGGCGTCCCGATGTCTCCAGTGCAAATCGCCAACCTGCATTGAGGGCTGCCCTGTGGAGATCGATATCCCCGCCTTCGTCAGGCTCATTAAAGATGAGAAGTTCGACGAGGCGATCAGGAAGATATGGGAGAAGAACCGGCTGCCGGCAATCTGCGGCCGGGTCTGCCCTCAAGAGAGCCAGTGCGAGGGAAGGTGCGTCCTAAAAAAGAAGGGGCGGCCGATCGCCATCGGAAACCTCGAGAGGTTCGCCGCCGACTTCGCTCGCGAAACGGGCGCGAAGGACGTTTCGCCGAAGCCCGAGCCTTCGGGAAAGAAGGTCGCCATCGTCGGGTCAGGACCCGCGGGCCTGACCGCCGCCGCGGACCTGACCGCCAGGGGACACCAGGTAGTGATCTTCGAGGCGCTCCACAAGCCCGGCGGCGTCCTCGTCTACGGGATACCGGAGTTTCGGCTGCCCAAGGATATCGTCGCCGACGAGGTGGAATCTCTGGAGGAGCAGGGCGCGGATATCAGGTGCAACACCGTCATCGGGCGGACCATCACCCTCGACGAGCTCTTCGAAGAGGGGTACGATGCGATCTTCATCGGGGTGGGGGCCGGCCTTCCCAAGTTCATGAACATCCCAGGCGAGAACCTGGTGGGGGTGCTCTCCGCCAACGAGTACCTGACCCGGGCAAACCTGATGAAGGCCTACCAGTTTCCCGCATACGACACCCCCATACCAAAGGGAAAGAACGTCGTCGTTCTTGGGGCGGGAAACGTCGCCATGGACTCGGCCCGGACCGCCATGAGGCTCGGGGCCGACTCGGTCCGGATAGTCTACCGCCGCTCCCGAGAGGAGATGCCGGCCCGATCCGCCGAGATCCACCATGCCGAGGAGGAGGGGGTCGAGTTTCTCCTCCTCACAAACCCCACCCGATTTCTCGGCGACGACCATGGTCGGGTCGTGGGGATGGAGTGCATCAGGATGGAGCTTGGCGAGCCGGACGCCTCAGGAAGGCGGAGGCCGATTCCAATCGATGGCTCTGAGTTCGAGATCGAGTGCGACCTGGTCATCGTCGCCATAGGGACCGAAGCAAACCCTCTTCTGACCCGCTCCACCGATGGGCTGGAGCTGAACCGCTGGGGCTACATCGTGGCCGACCCCGAGACGGGAAAGACGAGCATCGAAGGGGTCTGGGCCGGCGGCGACATCGTCACCGGCTCGGCGACGGTGATCGAGGCGATGGGCGCCGGGAGGAGGGCCGCAAGGTCGATCCACGAGCGCCTGACCCGCGATCGGCGGCCCACACAGTCCGTCGAAAACTGAACTTAGTTGGTCGAAGCATGCAGACGTTTCTCCCCTACCCCGACTTCAAGAGGTCCGCCGAGGTGCTGGACAGGCAGCGTCTGGGAAAGCAGAGGTCGGAGGCCCTGGTCCTCCTCCGGATCTGCCGGGACGGAAAAAGCCGGTGGAGGAATCACCCCATATGGAAGATGTGGTCCAAAAACCCCGAGGCCCTCGCCCTCTACGGTGTCGTCATCTGCGAGGAGTGGATGAAACGAGGCTACAGGGACACCTGCAAGGAGAAGATCCTGGCCGCAAACCGGGAGATGGGCGGCGCAGAGCTGGAGGAGATGCGCCGGAAGTACGAGGAAAAGGAGGAGGGATTTCTCCCGTCGTGGTTCGGCTCCGAGGAGCTTCACGCATCTCACCGGTCCAACCTCCTCCGAAAGGACCAGGACCACTACTCGGCCTTCGGCTGGACCGAGCCGAAGGATCTCTGCTACTTCTGGCCAGTTCCTGAAGATCCGAAAGGCGAAGATGAAGAGGTAGAGGGCTGAGGCCGGATTCAGCCGCCGCGCTTTTGCTTCCGCGCCGATCATCCCTTCATCTTCCTGATATCGGATCAGGTGACGGGCTGCATCCTGTTTATGGGGAGGGTCTCCGATCCGAGCGAGGAGTAGAAGGACTTCGGCATATCTAGCGTCGCGAGGGGGCGGGGATCGATCAGGCAGGTCTTCGTCCACGCGTCCTTGCGGTGGGCGACTCATATAATTAGCAGAGAATCAGCGGGCAGTTCTTTGATCAGCAGTTAATGGAAGGAGTCAGCTATCAGAGTGCGTCCGAAACAGCCTGCTGATAATGAAAGACATTTTGGCCTTTGTCGGTGAGGGTCAGATCGATGGCTATGACGATTAAAGTCAAACTGGCGGCGGCGCACCCCGCAGCGAGCTGCGGGGCATGCTTCGCGCCGCCGCCTTGGAGTTTCGGTGAATAGGATGGATGGATGAACATGTTAAACTATTTAACCGCATGACATTGCTCCAAAATATGCGAACACAGCAATTGTTTGTTGATTATTTGCTCATCCCCGCAGCAGAGCTGCGGGGTATTCGATAAAAATAAAATGATATAATTATATCTCTAAAGACAAATTATATGAAGTGAATTTTTTATTTTCTTAGAAAAATTTGATGTATTATTCGCTTAATTACTGCAAAGTGAGAGCGATTTGGTCAAAATTAATCTCAAATTTGAGGAATTTTCCTATACAAGTTAAAGTTTGAGCTTTATTCGACATACTTATTTAAATTAGAATTATTGAGTTTATAAACTCAAAGACTTCTGGATTATACCACTGGCTTGAAAAACGAAATCTTTATATAGATTATTGGGAGAACATGATATATATGAAAGATGATGAAAGATGCTTTTTGCGGCAGCTCTTGCGAGAAGTCAATGTAAGGCAGGTACTAAAGTTTAAAATATATATAATTCTATTGATACTTATAGTTTCCGCAGCAATTGGTAATGGGGAAGATGTTGTGGTCGTAGATTATAGAAATAATGATGAAAGTGATAATATATATCGAACTATTTCTGACGGAATAGAACATGTAGATGCTGAAGGGACAGTAATCGTTAAAAATGGAATTTACAAAGAAAATTTGCAAATAAATAAACCTTTGACATTGGCGGGAGAGACAATCGATGATCAAGAGATCGAAATTCAGCCTCAAAGTCCCAGTTTATATGTAATCACAGTTCTCCAGAGAAATGTTGTGATTCGAAATATGACTATCAATGGGGGAAAAGGTGGAATTTATGCTTATGAAGCTGACAAGTTACAAATAATAGATAATAATATTGTAAGTTGTAACCAAGGAATTGTGATGGAGGAAACAAATGATTATCAAATATTTTTAAATTTCTTAGATGATGTAGACATTGGTATAAATTTAAAAGATTGCACGTGCGGAGATATAGAGGATAATGACTTTTCCGTTTCAATCTTAGGTATAATATTGGAGAGTTCACGTGAAAATGGGATATATAACAATAGTATTGGAAGTGATACAGACGGAATAAGTTTGGTAGATAGGTCAGTAGATAATATTATTGAAAATAATACATTAATTTGCGATAAATGTAAGTTGTATTTAAAACAGAATATAAAAGCTAAAAATATATTGCAAGATTTTGAAACAGAAACGCGTATCAAAAATGATGCGGCTGAGGTGCGATTATGCTTAAATTAAAATATATTATTATTTTTTTGACGATTGTATGTGTACATACCTCTATTGGACACTCAATAGAAACGTCACAGGGAGATATTGATATAGATAAAGAATCCGTTGAGACTTCACAAGGTCGATATGATATATCGGACAGCAATAATGATAATTCAAATCCGTCTGATGAATCTGTAGAAGAACCAGTGACATCCTCACTTACGACACACTCCAGTGGGACATATACTGTAAGCCCACAAGGACAAATAAGGATAGATAAATATTTTAAAGGGTTTGCAGAAAATTACGACAAAAATGAAAATATAATCATACAACTTAGAGTTATAAATGGAGAACGAAGAAATCGTTTAGAGAATATAGACATTATTGAAGAAATCCCGGAAGGATTTGAGCTTGTCGACGCACATCCAGACCCAGATTATCTGACTCCGAACGAGATATGGTGGCACCCTGATTACATTGGAAAAAGAAAATATTTTAACTATACGGTTCGAACTAATAAAAGTGGAAAATACGTATTTAGCGGCACGATATTAGGCGCTACAGTGAAAGATCCGAATGGAAGAACTTTCGAAATACTGCAGAGTTACAATAACGATATATTTGTAAATATAATAAATAAAAAACCAGAAGTTAAACTAAATATTACCCCTCAGAACATCAGCAAAGGGTGGGATCTTAATGATAAATCCGAATTTATTATACCTCTGATTGTCACGGACGAGGATAAGGATGTTATCAATGTCCATCTAGAAGACAATTATAAAAACACAAATATTGAAATTCATCCAAAATACGATATTTTAGAACAAGATAATAGTTCAGATTTAAACGTTACTAAACATCGATTCATATTGAATTCTTCAGATTATGAAGATTCGCTAGGTATACATAGATTCAATTCGGTTGCAAAAGACAACGATGAGAGCTCAGATACAGAAACTGTAGAAATAGATATCTATAAAACTATTCCACATAGTATGCAGCCGTCCACCGACACGATGTATAGTATAATATTTGGGATAGTCGGGATTATAATAGGGTTTATTACCGGGGCTAAGAAAGGAGGCTCCAAGAGATCTGATCAAAATGGCGACGGGGCTGCTAGTAGCGGGCTGAGATCCCCCCGTCGAGCCATATCTTCAGTGCATCGGCATTTTCGACGGTCACCAAAGAAGAAAAGTTAAAGCGTTCTTCCACATAATATCATCTCAAATGCTCGAAAATCCGGCCATTTGTCCCTTTTTTTAGCTCTTCCTCACAGTACGCTTCGCTACATTATGAAAATTATCCGTAAAACATAATTATAACAAGCGTACGATCCAAGGCTCAATTAAAACCCAGGGACTTTTGCGACCCATCTTACTTTATGAACGGCCAGAGACGAAGAAGATTATATCCATAAGCCCTCATGGAGGAGGGATGATATCCGAAGACTGCGACCTGGACAGCTTCATCAGCGCCGTAAAAGACCTCACCTACCACGAGGTCCTCACCTCCACCTTGAAGGAGGGGTACGGCACCGACGACCTCATCGTCCACAAGAAGAAGGAGGGCGCCCCCGCCGAGGAGATCGAGCGGATCTCGGAGTACAACAGGGCGCTGCGATCCTTCATCTTCCTCCTCCAGACCGGCCAGAGGCCCGACCTCGCCACCGCTGAGGAGAAGGAGGGGTACAACAAGTTCCGCCATATCGCAAAGGGCCTGGTGGACCGGGGGGAGCTACTCCCGGCGATCCTGGACTACTTCGACGAGTGAGCCCTCTCGTCTCGCGTATCTCATCTTTCTCTTTTATCTCTCAGCTCAGATATTTGTCGGCCCATCTGAACCAGGTTCATACCCGCCATATCTCCTGGGAAAGCCTGGTTAGCCTCGTCGGGCCCCGGTCGGTGGTGAGGAAGGTGTCCTCGATCCCAACGACCCCGACCCCCGGATAGATCATCTTCGGCTCGACGGCGACGGCCATGTTCGGCACGATCTCGTGGTCGACGGGCCCCAGGATCGGGTACTCGTCGATCTCGAGGCCGACCCCATGGCCGACGAAGCCGCACTTGGCGCCGACGGGGCCGCCGAGACTCTCCTGGTAGCCCAGCTCCTCGCCCTTCTCCTCGGAGATCTCGAAGATCTCCCGGCCGGAGTTTCCGGGGCGTAAAGACTCGGCGACGGCCTTCTCCACCTCCAGGGCCGCCTGGTGGGCGTCCTCCAGCTCCTTTGGAAGCCGGCCGATGGAGAAGATCCTCGTCTCGTCGGCGGTGTAGCCGTTGTAGACCCCGCCGTAGTCTACGAGGATCGGCTCGTTCTTCCCGATCTTCCGGAACCCCGGCCCCTGGGGCTGGAGTAGGGAGGGGCCGACTCCCCCGGTGGGGGAGGCGACGAAGCTCGGATACGCGCCGTTCGGCCCCGCCATCAGATGGCCCATGGGAAGCTCCTGGTTGAACCTTCTGAAACGAAGGGAGCCTTGGTGGCCGAGGGCCCGCATCTCCGCCTCGACCTTCGCCGCCAGCTCGATCTCGGCCATCCCCTCCTCCAGGTGGTCGGGTACTGAGCCGATACCGGCGTCGAGGATCCGAGCCGCCTCTCTTATCAGCCGGATCTCAAACTTCGACTTGACCGACCGAACATGCCTGATCCTATCGGAGACGTCCACAAACTCGGCGTCCCCCAGGGCCTGCTTCACCCGGGCGTAGTTGTTGAAGGGAAGGACGTCCAGCTCAAGGCCGATCCGTGCCCCAGAGGGGATTCCGAGGTCTGATTTCAGGTTTCGCAGGCTCCTCAAGGGGCTGACTTCCAGGGGCGACTCCGCCCTCGCTCTATCCAGGCTCTTTCTCACCATGACCACGGACTCGGCCTCCGGGTCCGCGGGGACGTAGACGAGCCCGTCCTGGGCCGTCCCCGAGAAGTAGAGCATGTCCACGGACTGGAAGAGGATCACTCCGGTCAGGTCCTCCATCCGGCTCTGAAGGTTCTTCGTCCTCGCATCGATCTCCGACTTCGGGTGCAAAATTAGCTCCATTCTATCTCCTCCCCCTTCCGATCATCATCTTCCTATTCTATCTTCTCTTCCTTCTGCTATCATCTTTCTATTCTGCCCCTTTCTCCTCTTTTCGTCCCGTTCTTCCCTTCTCTTCCCTTCTCTATTCGTTTACTTATTCCGTCTTGCGTCGGCGCTTCGTCCCTATATCCCTTTCGAGATCTCCTCCTCCAGGTCCGCCAGGTACCTTCTCAAGACCTCGCCCCTCCTTTTTGCGAGCCTCCTCCCCGTCGGGGTGTGCATCCCGTACTCAAGCTTCAAGAGCTTTCTATAAAAATGGTCCAGGTTCCACCTCCCGTCGTCCGGCTCCCGATCTTTGCAGAAGGGGTCCTCGGGGTCGTAGAGAGGTCGTCCGATGGCTCCGCCCGTCAGAAAGACCCTCGCAATCCCTATCGCCCCCATGGCGTCGAGCCGATCGGCGTCCTGGAGGACCTTCGCCTCAAGGGTGGCGGGCTTTATCCCCTTGGAGAAGCTGTGGACCTTCACGGCGTAAAGAACTCCGCCGATGACATCCTCTGAAAGCCCTCTCCTCTTCAGAAGCTCATCTACGGCCGAAAGCTTCTTCGCCTCCGATTCGGCCGACCTCTCCTGGAGCTTCGTCCCCGAACCGGCGTCGTGAAGGAGGGCGGCAAAGGCGACGACCTGCAGGTTCGCCCCCTCCGCCTCCCCGATAACGATGGCGTTCCTGTAGACCCTCAGAGCGTGGGAGAAGTCGTGGGCGGGGTCTTTGCCGTCGTAGGAGGGTGCGATCTCTTCAAGCAGGGTTTTTTCGGCGAAGCCTTCGTCAGGAGATTTCATCGCCAAAAGATTCAGCTCTCGATATAAATAATCGATATTTGGGAGCTGGATCAACAAGCTAATATCACAGTCTCCTTCAAGGTAGTCCCATGAGTCCTTCGAGCAGGATGGGAGGAACGGAGCTGTTCGACCTGTTGCTGTCGCTCGCAGCCCTCGCTTTTGCCTTTTCAATCATCATCGGCGAAAGCGGCGTGCCCGGAGCCGAGATAATCTTCATATCGGCCATGGGCGTGGGGTCGGGATTCCTCTTGCACGAGATGGCCCACAAGGTCGTCGCCCAGCGGTACGGCTACGAGGCCGAGTACAGGGCGAACCGGATGGGGCTCGTCTTCCTCATCGCCATGGCCTTCATGGGCTTCATCTTTGCAGCCCCCGGAGCGGTGGTGATCCGAAAAGACCCTTACAATCCGATCGGATTTCATCGCCCCGAAGGAGACTCCTCTATCGAAGGGATGGAAATGATGCCAGGTCGCGAGGAGCTCTGGATATCTCTCGCTGGCCCCATGACGAACATCCTGCTTACCCTCCTTTTCTTCTCGCTCATCAAGGGCGGGATCGTCACGGGCGGGCTTTTGATGGGCGTTGCTCACTTTGGGTTCTTCATCAACCTGATCCTGGCGGGGTTTAACATGATACCGGCAGGCCCCCTCGACGGCGCCAAGATCTTCAGGGGGAGCCGACTGGTCTGGGCGATCGTTGGAATTCCGACTATACTGGCGGCTCTCCCGGTCTTCTTCGGCATGAGGATAATATGAGGGTACGAAGAATATAGGGTCTGGCTAGAGCGGCCGAGCTACTTCGTCCTTCATTCACAGACCTTCGCCGTCCGGCCCGTCGATCTCAGGCCTCTCCCTCATGGAGAGGGAGATCCTCTTTCTGTCCAGATCCACATTGAGGACGGTGACCTCCACCTTCTGGTGGACCCTCACCACCTCCGCCGGGTCCCTTACGAAGCGATCGGCAAGCTCGCTGATGTGGACCAGCCCGTCCTGATGGACGCCGACGTCGACGAAGGCGCCGAAGGCGGCGACGTTCGTCACAATCCCAGATAGCCGCATCCCTGGCCGGAGGTCCTCGATCGCCGTGACTCCGGGCGAAAACCTGAAGGGCACAAACTCCCGGCGCGGATCCCGGCCCGGCTTTGAAAGCTCTTCGAGGATGTCGTTTATGGTGGGAAGCCCCGCCCTCTCGGAGACGTACCTCTCCGGATCGATCCTTCTCTGGAGGCGGGAGTCCTTCATCAGATCCTCGACGGTGGCGCCGAGGTCTTCTGCCATCGCCTCCACGATCCCGTAGCTCTCGGGATGGACTGCAGAGCCGTCGAGGGGATTGTCACCGCACCTAATTCGGAGAAAGCCCGCGGCCTGCTCGAAGGCCTTCGGACCGAGGCCGGGAACTCTTTTGAGATCTTCCCTCGATCTGAAGGGGCCGTCCTCGTCTCTGCGACGGACGATCGATGCCGCTAGCCTGGGCCCCAGCCCCGAGACGTATGAGAGAAGCTCGATGCTCGCGGTGTTCAGGTCCACCCCCACGCCGTTGACGCAAGTTTCGACGACTTCCTCGAGCTTTCTCTTCAGGGCCGTCTGGTTGACGTCGTGCTGGTACTGGCCCACGCCTATCGACTTTGGGTCGATCTTCACAAGCTCCGCCAGAGGGTCCATCAGCCGTCTGCCGATGGAGACGGCGCTCCTGACCGTGACGTCCTCGTCGGGAAACTCGTCTCTTGCGCACTTCGACGCCGAATAGACGGAGGCTCCTGCCTCGTCGACCGCGACGATCGGAACGTCTGACGGCAAGCTGAGCCCTCTGAGAAACTCCTCGGTCTCCCTCCCGGCTGTCCCGTTTCCAGCGGCGATGTACTCGACGCCGAACCTCTCGCATAAATCAACGATCTTCTTGGCAGCCTCCCGGACCTCTCGCTGGGGCGGATGGGGAAAGATGACGTCTTTTGCGACTAGGGAGCCCTGAGGGTCGAGGACGGCCACCTTGCATCCGGTCCGAAACCCCGGATCGATGGCCATGACCGTCTTCTCCCCCAGGGGCGGCTCCAGGAGGAGCTGGCGGAGGTTTTCGGCGAAGACCTCGATCGCCCTATCCTCGGCCCGCTCCCTCGCAGCTGAGAGGCTCTCCCTCTCCATCGCTGGCGCAAGAAGCCTCTTGTAGCCGTCCTGCAGAGCCAGCAGGAGCTCATCGGCGGCGGGAGAGTTGGGCACCGTCTTCTTCCGTCGCACGAAGAGCGACTCAAGAATTGCCGATGCCTTTTCCAGAGGCGGCTCGACGTGAAGGGTCAAAAACCCCTCTTTCTTCCCCCTCAAGATCGCCATGACCCTGTGAGACGGGGCCCTGGAGAGGGGCTCAGACCAGTCGGCGTAATCCCGGTACTTGGAGCCGTCCCCTTCCAGGGCTCCTGCGGCCTTAGAGCGCAAAATCCCCTGTCTTGAGAAGAGGTCTCGCATCCTGGACCTCGCCTCCGGGTCCTCGCTGACCCTCTCGGCGATGATGTCTCTTGCCCCCGCCAGGGCCTCGTCGACAGAGCCGACCCCCTTCTCGGGATCGACAAACTTCGCCGCCTCGGCTCTGGGGTCGGCATTCCCCTGATCGAGGATCTTCTCCGCCAGGGGCAGAAGCCCCCGCTCTCTGGCGACAGATGCCCGGGTCTTTCGCTTGGGGCGGAAGGGGAGATAGATATCCTCCAGGACCGCCATCGTCTCCGCTGCCAGGACCCTCTTCTCCAGGTCAGCGGTCAGCTCTCCATTCGTTTCAAGAGACTTCAGGATCGTGCTCCTCCTCTGGTCAAGAGCGCTGAACTTTTCGATTGAGTCACGTATGGCGGCGATGGCGACCTCATCGAGCCCACCCGTAGCCTCCTTTCGATACCGAGCTATGAAGGGGATCGTCTTGCTCTCGTCCAGGAGCAACGCTGCAGCCCGGACCTGGCCGCCTTTCAGGCCGAGCTCGCCCGCGATCCTTGAGATGTAGAACTCGTTCATATTCGATTCTCAAAAAGTCTGAATGAAGATCTGCACGAAATTGCAGGCATTCTTAAACTCTCCGCTTGTTGGTCCGCCCCTTCTTGACCTCGAAGATGTAGGTCTTCTCATCTTCGATCTCGTGCCAGAGGTTTCTGTAGTAATCCTCTTTCCACTCCGCAAATCCGTCATCGAACCCCGGATTCCTCTCATCGATGTGTATCAAAAAGCCCCTCTCGGAGTGAGGTGCACAGAGCTTCAGCTTCTCCATACTGCTTTTTATCCTCGATCGATCATAGGGCATCGTCTTACCTCCTTCTCTTGTGATGGTCGCGAACTCTATGACCACAACGCATTCATCTCCCTTGAAGATCGAGATGGCTGGTCTGCACTCGCCCACTGGATGATTTATAAGCATGGTCATTATTTTGTTTTTATCCGTATGGGCTCGGAGGTTGTGATAAAGAGATGCTCCAAAGTCCTCCTCTGTCTCGATCTTTCCGCTCCTGAAGTCCTCTACCGACCCCTTGAACGCTTCTACGACGTTTCTTTCGAACTTGCTCACCCGCGCAACCATCCAGATCCCTCCTGCTCATCATCTCTGCAATCTCTTGGTGTATAAATTAGCAAATACCTTGCGATTGGATGGTATGAGCATTTTTAGATGATCGACTTATCGATCCTCCAATTTTTCGATCAAAGAGCGATATATCGGCAGTCTCGCTAAAAAATTCTGAGATTTGTTTTAGTAGATTATTATTAATAGTTTGTATAGAACCTCAGAATTGTTAGTAATATTTAGCAACTATTTATTAATTGTTATATTTTTTCAAGCAAACTATTTATGGTATGAGTTTGATAAACTGTAAAAGTGTATTTCATCGGATAAGGGTTTTAAGATAATGGAGCGAGCACCGGGCTATGATACTCCTGAATGTAGCTTGCGGTTAAAAATTTGGTTTAAATCAAGGGGGTTAAATAAATTAGGCGAGTCGTATTATGTGAATGTGGAGAGTTTGTAGATGGAGATACTTTTAAAGATTATATAGAGACAAAAGTCAACCCATCCACACCTACCATAGGACATACCAGATGCGGTCTGGTGTTCAATTTCGTGGATGGTGAGTATCAAAAACGATATTCTTCCAAGAAGGAACTGAAGAGCCTGGCTTTGAAGTTTGCAGAAAAAAACAAGTTTGAATATGAGGTCACGGAAGTTTTCCTGCTGGAAGTGGATAGATTAAAATCCCGGGGAACTATGGAGGATGTAGAAATACTGATGAAGGCATACGAAAATATCTTTGAAAATTATTCTCTTAATTCAGGAAGGCGAATACATAAAATTAGATACTAGTCGATATATTCTCACCAATAGTAATAATTTTTCCTCAGCATTAAGTCGATTTTAAAGTTAAGGTATTGGACTTTAAGTTCTTCATTTAAGAAGAGAACATATATCAGAGGATAATCGATGAAATTTTAGAAGTGGGCGAACCCCACGAAAAGAAAGAGAATATCTTTGAGAGACTCGTGCCCTGTGAAGAAAATACCACCGGGAAGGAAAGAAGGTGAAGAATATGCCGTCTGCACTAACATATCCTGGAGTGTATATAGAAGAGATCCCCAGCAGTGTTCGCACCATCACTGGCGTGGCCACGTCGATCGCAGCGTTCGTTGGCTGGGCGAATAGGGGGCCAACAGATAAGGCCCAGCGCATCTTGAGTTGGCCGGATTTTGAGCGCAAGTTTGGAGGAATGGATTCGAGGAGCCTTCTGGGCTATGCCGTCTATAACTTCTTCGCAAATGGAGGAAGAGATGCCTACGTCATCCGACTGGCGAACGAACCCATTGGAGAAGAAGCCGTGGGTGAAAACTCTGCAGTCGCAGCTCAACGGGAGATGGACGGCAAGCTCACTCTGACCGCGGTTAGTCCAGGAGAATGGGGAAACCATTATGGATTCAAGACAGAGCCCAGATCGGATGACACAACGAGGTTTCGGCTGCAGGTACTGTTCTTCAAAAAAGTCGACGATACTGATGAGAAGGGAGCTGTAGTGGAGTCCTTTGAGAACCTCTCCATGGACGAGAACGACCGGAGGTATGCGGTGAAGGTGATCAATGAGGATTCAGCCATCATCAAAACCGCCCTGGTGGGAACGCCTGATCCAAATGATCCCCCAGAAACCGGTTCTCCTCTTCCCAGACTTATTGGCGGCAATGATGGTTCAGTACTTGAACCCAATTCAGGCCCATTTGAGACGAGACTTATGAGCGACACAGGAGGCTACCGGCTACTGGAGAGGGTCGACCTCTTCAATCTCCTGTGTGTTCCTGGGGAGACTGCACCGGCAACGCTTTCCACTCTCGAAGCATTTTGTCGAGATCATCGCGCATTCCTGATTGCGGACTGTGCCGAAAATGCGACGTTTGATAACTTGGATGACGGTCCAGACACCAATCTGACCGGCGATGATGCCATCAACGCCGCATTCTATTTCCCCTGGCTTATGATGCCCGATCCATTGAAGGAGAACAGGCCAAAGAAGATCCCGCCTTGCGGCTTCGTTGCCGGCATCTACTCCCGGACTGATGCCAGCAGAGGCGTCTTCAAAGCACCTGCCGGAATCGATGCAAGCCTTACAGGAGTTCTGGGAGTTACACAAACCCTCACAGATGATGAGAACGGTGTGCTGAACCAGATGGCTGTAAACTGCATAAGGAACTTTTCCGTCTATGGGACAGTCGTCTGGGGGGCGAGGACCCTTAGAGGCAATGATCAGATTGGATCGGAGTGGAAGTACATCCCCGTTCGGCGCATGGCCCTCTTCATCGAGGAGAGCCTCTTCCGGGCAACGAAATGGGTCGTCTTCGAGCCCAACGACGAGCCGCTCTGGGCTCAGATAAGGCTCAACATCGGCGCATTCATGCACAACCTATTCCGCCAGGGAGCATTCCAGGGAGGCACTCCGAGAGAAGCTTATTTCGTAAAATGCGATAAAGAGACCACCACTCAGAACGATATCAATCTCGGAATCGTGAACATCATCGTGGGCTTCGCCCCGCTGAAGCCGGCGGAGTTCGTGGTGATAAAGATCCAGCAGATAGCAGGTCAGATCCAGACATGAGGAGGCGATGAAAATGGCACAGTTCAGCGTCAATACTGAGCGTTTCGATCCCTACAAAAACTTCAAGTTCAGGGTCAAATGGGATGGACGTTACGTGGCTGGCATAAGCAAGGTGGGATCTCTCAAACGAACTACTGAAGTGGTTAAACACCGGGAGGGGGGAGATCCGAGCAGCAGCCGAAAATCACCCGGTAGGACGGAATACGAGGCCATAACTCTGGAGCGTGGAGTCACCCACGACCCGGAATTTGAAAACTGGGCCAAGAAAGTCTGGAACTTCCAGGCAGGGCTTGGCAGTGAGGTCTCACTGAAGGACTTCCGAAAAGACATCATCATCGAGGTCTACAACGAGGCTGGCCAGCTGGCTCTGGCCTACAAAGTCTATCGAACCTGGGTCTCAGAGTTTCAGGCCCTGCCTGACCTGGATGCCAATGCCAACGCCGTCGCCATCCAGACCATCAAGCTGGAGAACGAGGGCTGGGAAAGGGATCTCGATGTTCCGGAGCCGACCGAGCCGACACTGACCTGAGGTCAGATAGTTGGATACACGATCGCCCTCCTCTTCTGAGCTCTTGAGCATATGGGAGCGGGGACAGGCTGAGACACAGTTGCGGCGCGGTCTTATGCTCTTGGGCGCGTTTTGCCCAAAAGAAACACCTGACGAGCTGGCCCGCCTGCCAATAGGTCGACGCGACGACCTGTTGCTGTCCCTGCGAGAACAGATCTTTGGCCCAAAATTTTCAGGGCTTGCCACGTGTCCCAGATGCGGCCAAAGGCTGGAGATGAGCTTCAGCTCGGAGGAGATCCGAGCAATGCCCAGGGCTGAGGCTGAGCCCCAAGATCTCTCGGTCAGCATAGGCGAGTATGTGGTCGACTTTAGATTGGCCAACTCCCTGGATTTGATGGCGATCTCCGATCTGAAAGACTTGGATAGAGCCACTCAAGTCCTGATAGAGCGCTGCCTTCTTGGGGCCAACCATAAGGGTGAGAGAATATCCGTCGACGCGCTTCCAGAGAACGTTATTGAGGCGGCACTGAAACGGATGAACGAGTGCGATCCGCAGGCAGATATCCAGCTAAATCTCTCCTGTCCGGAATGCGAGCATAAATGGCAGGCGGCCTTTGACATTTTATCTTTTTTGTGGAGGGAGATAGAAGCCTGGGCCCTTCATACACTTCAAGAGGTCCATATCCTGGCCTCAGCTTACTGCTGGAGCGAAGCTGAGATTCTGTCCATAAGCAGCCTCAGAAGGCGTGCTTATCTTGAGCTGGTGAGCCAATGAACCATTATCTCAAAAATGTTGTGGCAAGGAATCTCCATCAGACGAATGTAATCCAGCCTCGTTTGACTTCGCGCTTTGAAGCTGAGACACATTATATTCCGCCCTCGAGTGACTGGAGAAGTTCAAACCTGGGCAACATGCGTTCAAATGCGAGAGATGGTGTTGATCAAGGTCGTCATTCAAATAATTCCGTCTTCGTGGAAGGAGACCCGGACTTTCCTTCCCGTCGAGCTCCGGCTGAAACCCAAGGAGCCTTAACTGCAAGCCAGCAGAGCAAGAAGAACAGAGACCAGCCAACGTCTGAAGCCGCTAACATCTCTTTATTACGGGGGCAAACCCAGACCACCATGCCGGACCAGATAGAGACCCTTCACGAATCTGCATCGGTGCCGGAAGAAACAGCATCCGACCGACTATCTAGTGCCTGGTCTTCTGGTGGGGCAAGCGATAGAAAGTTCAAAAAAGATAGTAAGGTGATGGATAGAGACCAGCCGGAATATCAGCTCTCTCCGGAACAATCTATGATTTTTTGTCCGATTGATGAAATACAGAATATAAGCGAGCTAAGCGAGCCGATCTATGAGCGAAAGCCGATACGAGATAAATTACCTGGACAGCGGTATGAAAAAAATATTCCACTCGCATCCGGTGAAGCAGAGCCAGATAACCGGATCTATGGGAGCAAGCCAATAGGAGATGAATTGGATGGCGGGAGGTCAGAAAAAAAAGTTCCACTCGCATCCGGGGAAGAAGAGTTGGGGGAGCCGATCTATGGGCATAAGCCGATAGACCATAAATCGGAGGACAAGCGGTCAGAAAAAAATGCTATTCGTGCATCCGGGCAAGAAAACCGGGGATCGATGGAAAAGAAGGAAGGTCTCAAGGCATTAGACCGACCGGAACCCGGTCCCGAAGAAGAAATCGTCCCCTCAACTGTTGTTGAAGAAGATAATAACGGTATCCTCAGGGAATATGGAATCAGGCATAAATCCGGCGAGCCGATTATGAAAGATCCATTGAAGACGCTTGTATCCTCAGGAATGATAGGTGCTCGGCCTCATATCAAGAGCTATTTTGGACCACAAGAAAATGAAGCATCCCATGACGTGGCAAAACCAAAGACGGATCCCCCAGTTATAGTAACCATCGGCCGCATCGAAATAAGAGCAAACTCGGAGGTGGCCGCGCCTCAAAGAAGACGGACCGTTCCTCCGGCTATGAGTCTGGAAGATTATCTGAAAAATAAGAGAGGACGCTTATGAGCAACTCGTTGGCCATCGAAGCCGTCACCTCTGCTTTACGCAAGCTGCTCGAGGATGGGACCAAATTGATGGACACCGGAGATCAGGACCCGGAATTGACGGACCTGGAGGTGACGACCCAGCCGCCTGATCGAGCAAGAAACACCAGGACCAACAACCAGATCAACCTCTTCCTCTACCAGACGGCGGTCAATGCTGCCCTTCGCAATATGGATATGCCGCGACAGGTGCGGTCCGGGGAGTCCAGCTTTCCTCCACTAGCCCTGAACCTCTATTATCTGATCACAGCTTACGGCAGGAACAATGAAGACACCCTCAGCCACCGTCTCCTGGGAAGAGCCATGCGGATACTCCACGACCATTCCGTTCTCGCGGCCTCCGACCTGCTCAGCCCGACGGAGATTCGGGACCTGTTCTCTGAGAGCGGTCTGGACCTGCAGCCAGAGCGCGTCCGGCTGACGCCCACGCCCATGACTCTGGATGAGATGTCCAAGCTTTGGATGATCTTTCAGACCCAGTATCGCATCTCGGCGGCGTATCAGGCTGCGGTTCTCCTCATAGAGAGCACAAGACCGGTGAAGTCGAGTCTTCCGGTCTTGAAACGCGGCAGCGAGGATCGAGGTCCAGATGTCGTTTCATCGCCATCGCCTTTGCTGAACGAGGTGCTGCCGCCCAACTCTCAGCCCGGAGCACGACTGGGTGATGATCTGATCCTCAAAGGAAGCCATCTGGACGTCCAGGGGCTCATGGTTCGCTTCAGCAGCTTGCGCCTGGATGATTACATCGAGATCGAGCCTCTGCAGAACGGGAATGCCGATCAGATAAGGAATGCCGGTCAGATAACGGTCCATCTGGACGATCAGGTCGAGGACCCTGGAGCCATGGCCAGATGGGTTCCGGGTTTCTATACCGTGTCGCTGGTCATCAGAAGGCCGGATATGCCAGCCTGGACCTCCAACGAAGTTCCATTTGCCCTGGCTCCAACGATCGAAATATCGCCGAATACAGGTACCGAAGGTGACCTTTCTCTGACGGTCACGTCTTCTCCGAGGATAAGAGATGGTCAGCGGATCATCCTGCTCTTCGGCGAATCACAGGTGAAAGTTCAGACCGTCATCAATCCGGCTGATGAGTCTCTTCCAACCACCCTCAATTTCATCGTCCCTGACGTCAAGACGGGCTCGTACCTGGTGCGCCTGCGGATAGATGGGGCTGACAGCCTTCCTGTCATTCGAACAGGAACGCCGCCCGAGCTGGAGTTTGACCCCAGCCAGAAGGTGACCATCACATGAGCGATCTGTCGGACTGGCAGAAGGGAAACGACGAGTATCTCACAGCTGCTTTGGCCTGGTTGAGGCTGATGCTGGAGCTGCTCGACTCAGAGGACGTATCTCCGGCAGATCCAGTCGTGAATGTTCAGCCTTCCCCACCCCCGTCTGCCGGAGGATTGGATCGTGAAGATAGAACCTGGATAAGCCGGATAAGGGGTAAGTCCTCCCCGAGACCGTCTTCAGAGCATGTAAAAGTGGCGCAGCCCAGGTCGGATATTGAGGAGAGGGTGGCCGAAGCCAAGGCATCCGTAAAAGAGGCAGAGAAGCTGGATCCTCCGCCAGCTCTTCTCATACTGAGCCAGCGTTTCGGGCTCTCCCGTTTCGAGAGGGAGCTTCTGCTCCTATGTGCCGCCCCTGAGCTGGATACGCGGATCCCGGCCCTCTGCGCCCGGGCACAGAGGGACCCGGCGCTCAACTACCCCACATTGGCCCTTGCCTTCACCCTATTGGATGAGCCTGCCTGGGATGTCATCTCTCCCGAGAGGCAGCTGCGTTACTGGAAGATGCTGGAGATCGACCAGTCGTCGGGACAGCCCATGATATCCAGTCCGCTGCATCTGGATCAGAGGATATTGGACTATATCAAGGGGCTTAATTACTCAGACGTTCGGCTGGCTCCGATGTTAAGCCCGCTGGACGTCACACCCGGCGAGACGCGGCTTACGCCTTCTCAGCAAAGAGTAGCAGACAAGATCGTGAGCTACATGGAACAGTTCTCAGGATCGATATCTCTGCCCGTCATTCAGCTGCTCGGCCCCGATAAGTACAGCAAGCAGCTCATCGCTTCCCATGCGGCAGAGAGTCTCGGCCTTCATCTCTACCGTATGCCGGCTGATCTTCTGCCAGCAAGCGCCGTCGATCTTGATGACCTGGCGATCCTCTGGGAGAGAGAACGTTTTCTTCTTCCCGTTTGCCTGTACCTGGACGCGGTTGAAGACGGCACGGGCCCTGAAGGGCACACTGCATCTTTGAACCGCTTCTTGGCCCGCAGTCACGGCGTCTTCTTTCTTGATACGAGGGAGCCATTGCCCGGTTTGGCCAGAGCCGACGCCTTCGATGTGATGAAGCCGACCACAGACGAGCAGGAGGAGGCATGGGCTGAGGCTCTGGGAGAGGATGCCGGGGAGAGCCCGGGACGTTTGGCGGGGCAGTTCAACCTGGATCTGTCGATGATAAGGCAGATCGCAACCAACTCATTTGCAGAAAGAGATGATGAACACGACCTTCACGATCGACTCTGGAAGAACTGTCTCGTCAGCACTCGGCCTCGGCTGGACGTTCTGGCAAAGCGGCTCGACCCCAAGGCCACCTGGGAGGAGATCGTCCTCTCACCCACCGAGATCAATCTCCTGCGGCAGATCGCACCCCAGGTCAGAAACCGCAGAAAGGTCTACGATGAAGGCGGGTTCCGGCGGAGGATGAACCGGGGCCTGGGGATCGGAGTATTATTCGCTGGAGAGAGCGGCACCGGAAAGACGATGGCCGCGGAGGTGATCGCCAATGAGCTGCAGATGAACCTCTACCGGATCGACCTCTCCCAGGTTGTCAGCAAATACATCGGCGAGACGGAGAAGAACCTCTCTCGGCTCTTCGATGCTGCCGAGGACGGAGGAGCCATCCTCTTCTTCGACGAGGCCGAAGCCCTCTTCGGCAAACGTAGCGAGGTGAAGGACAGCCACGATCGATATGCCAATATCGAGATCAACTACCTTCTTCAACGCATGGAGTCCTTCCGGGGCCTGGCCATCCTCGCCACCAACATGAAGAGCGCCTTGGACCCGGCCTTCGTTCGAAGGCTGAGGTTCATCGTCGACTTCCCCTATCCCGGCCCTGAGGAGCGAAAGAACATCTGGCTGAAGGTCTTCCCGCCGGAGACCCGGGTGGAGGGCCTCGACTACGATCGCCTGGCTAAGCTGAACCTCACCGGTGGCAGCATCCACAACATCGCCCTGAACGCGGCCTTCCTGGCGGCCGAGGCAAAAACGCCGGTCACCATGCAGCTGGTTTTGGATGCCGCCAGAACGGAGTTTAGAAAGTCCGAGAAGCCTGTCATAGAGGGAGACTTCAAGGCCTGAAAGAAAAATCGAGAGAATTTCATGATAAAGGTTCATATCGAGAGGCTGGTGCTGGATGGGCTGCCCGTCACCCGCGCCCAGGGGCCGCTGGTTCAGGCTGCAGTGGAGGCGGAGCTCTCGAGGCTGCTCTCCCAAGGCGGCCTTGGGCATGAGCTGGCAGCTGGAGGAGCGGTGCCGTCGGTGAGGGCGGATGCTATTAATTCGATAGGCAAGAGCCCGGCCGAGATCGGCACGCAGATTGCGAAGTCAGTTTACGGAGGGATAGGGAGATGAGTCAGATGGCGGCTGCTCAGGCCAGAAAGCCGGCGCAAAGCGCTCCGGCATCAACAGGGGGAGTTTTGCAGCGGAAATGCCGCAAGAAGAAGCCGCTATTGCAGCGTGAGGCTGCAGGGCCGGCTGCGGAGACCGTGCCGCCAATTGTTCACGAGGTGCTCCGCTCGCCAGGACAGCCGCTGGATGCGGAGACGCGCGCGTTCATGGAGCCGCGATTCGGGCATGACTTCAGCCGAGTGCGAGTTCATATGGATGCCACGGCTGCGGAGTCAGCTAGGGCGGTGAATGCGCGGGCGTATACAGTAGGGCGGAATGTGGTTTTTGGTGCGAATCAGTATGCTCCGGGAACGCATGAAGGACGCCGATTAATAACACATGAGCTGACGCACGTAGTGCAGCAAAGCGTCTTGCGAGCCGATTTATCCGGGTCAAACGGAGTTGCTTCAGACTACGGTCTGGAAAGCGAGGCGGAAGAAGTAGCAGACTCATACAAGAATGAACATGCCTTAGTCCTTCGCCAGATCTATACTCCCTCGATCCAGCGTGAAGAGGCAGGAGGAGGCGCTGCCACCGCTCCCACAACTCATCGCTTTTCGGACGAGGGGGTCGCTGTCGTAGTGCGTAGCTCTTGTGCACCAGCAGTCTTCGGTTTCGCCAATGTGGAGACGGCAACTCGCACCGCTTTAGATAAGATCTTTAACACAGAATGCATTGAGGAGTCCCGACGTACGCGAATTCAACGCAACTTAACGGCTCATGGCTTGGATATCCGTTGCCGACGTTCTGCGAACCTGGGAGGGGCTTGTGCTGAGTCCACAGGGTTCTATACTCCAGCTAATTTTTTCACGCTTGGTAGCGAATCGTTTGCGGGGCACCCAGACTCTAATGCGGGTTGCCAGCCCCTCGAATCAACCATCCTTCATGAAATAGTTCATCTCGTACGTGGGTTTGCTCAAGAATCGCTACCAAGTTCTTGTGAAGCATCTTGTTTTGGGGTAGGTGGCGGAAATCCTGAGTTGTGCCGGGATATTGATGTTTTCGGCAGACGACGCACACCATAAAACCACCTTTCTTTTATCGAATACCCCGCAGCTCTGCTGCGGTGCGCGCCGCTGCAATTTGACTCAAGTTCAAAAGCAGGTGCAGAGTTCGATGCCGATGGTCGGAAGTTTCTTGCAGCGGAAATGCGAAAAGTGCCGCAAGAAAAAAACTGGCTTTGCAGAGTGGCTGATGTCCATGATGCTGAATTCGGGCAGGACGATTGGCCTACAAGAAGCGAGGTATGATTAATGCGCATATCTAGCGGCTGGTGCTGGAAGGACTCCCATTGGAGCGAAGCCAGGTGCGGCAGTGGAGGCGGAACTGACGCGGTTGCTGGCCGAGGGCTGGCTGGTCCAGGAGCTGGCCTCGGGCGGGGCGGTGCCTTCGGTGAGGGCGGATAGTATTAATTCGGTGGGCAAGAGCCTGGCTCAAATCGGCAGGCAGATCGCGAAGTCAGTGTACGGAGGAATCGAGAGATGAGCCAGATGGCGGCTGTTCAAGCCAGAAAGCCGGTGCAAAGCGCTCCGGCATCAACAGGAGGAGTTTTGCAGCGGAAATGCCACACGAAGAAGCCTCACCTGCAGCGTTCGGCCGCGGGTCCGACTGCGGAGACCGTGCCGCCCATCGTGCACGAGGTGCTGCGCTCGCCAGGGCAACCTCTGGACCGCGAGACACGCGAGTTCATGGAGCCGAGGTTCGGCCATGATTTCAGCAGGATACAGACGCTAGCCAATAATAAAATTTTGCCTTCAGACTTAAGAATTGGTCCAGCAAACAGTAGCTACGAGCGAGACGCAGAATCAATGGCAATATCTATTACACGAATGTCGCATCCGGAATCGCTTAGAGAAGGTGAGCCGCAAGTAAATTATGATTTCAGTAAAGTGCGGGTCCATACTGGCCGCAAAGCGGCAGAATCGGCACGAGCTGTTAATGCCCTTGCCTACAGTGTAGGGCACAATATTGTTTTGGGAGAAGAACGTTATGGAAAGGGAACTGCAGATTGGCAACGATTAATGGCTCATGAATTAGCACATGTTATTCAACAAGTGGGAGAAAAGAACGAAGAAAGAATTAGCCAGAAGCATATTCTCTGTTCCAGTCAACCTGAAATAAGCATACAACGTGCTGTTACTTATGAAGGTGCCCAAATCCGTATGGATATCGATCCACTGGATCCTAGGACGGCGCCTTCTGGCGATACAACAGCCATAGGTCATACTACATTTGCAGCTAATGGCCAAGACATCAAAGGAGTGCAAAGAGAAGCGCGTCTTAATCTTTTATTTCCCCTTCCTAGTGTCGCAGCACTGGCCGGCACATGCTTTTTGACCAATCGAACAATCAATTTAAGCACACTTAGTAGAGTACGAACACTTACCCCAGGTCCGTGGAATAGGACGATGCCCAGGTCGCAATCAGTTAATTTGTTTGGTTGGGTTTCAAGTAGAAATAGGAGTTGTAGGAATCCAGGCAATGTGGATGTGAATTTCACAGGGCAACCTGATGACTTAGCCTTAAGAGCGTATTCCCTGGAATCCGAAATGCAGCATGCAATGGACGATAGGTGCTTAGTTAATCGCTACCTAAAAAGCTACGAGGCTGATGTTCGAGCAATGCCGGAACAATTCCCTCGAGGCTATTTGGGTCTTGGATCTTGCGAATCTCGATTAGATGATCAATTGAAAAGACGCGAACGACTGCAAGCCTTTTCCCAAGATTATTCCAGATTTGCCGGGATATATGATAGCGGATCCCATCTTGTAAGAGGGCAATTTGCGTCAAATTCTGATTGCAGTAACATTACAATTACTATCCTCACACGATCCCTTCCAGCTGCCCGTCGTAATTGTGAGGGCTGGTCACCTCCTCGATAGTGTTTTAGAATCGCAGTCCTTATTGCATAGGCTTTTTAGGCGGAGATAAGAAAGATGAGCGATCTTAAGGCCGTAAATGTTCAGAAGCAGAGCACGGCCATCGTATCAAGCATCTTGCAGCGCAAATGCGATAAATGCCGCAAGGATCATTCCTCAAAGCGCTCTGTAGGTCGGACTGGATCTGACCTGCTCCACCCGTCCAACCAATCGTTGGGAGCAGAAGCTCGTATCTTCAGGAGCACGGGATTCGAGCAGGATTTTAGCGGAGTAAGGGTGGCCGCTTTGCCGGGTGAGATCCAGACAGAAATAGACCGGCCCACCATCACAGCATCACCTGTTCCAGAAAGCGGAGCCAAAACGCCAAAGGAAGCCGGCAGATCATCGGCTTCAAGTCCCCATCCATTTACTGCTATTGCCTTACATGCATTCATGAGATCAGAAGATTGCAGTGTACCTGCAGGTCAGCATGGCGCATCTAAAGTGATGCGCTTTGCAGTTAGCGATTTCAGGGGCCGCCCTGTAAGGAGCAGCATGGTGATAGATGAGCGCCTCAGTAGGATCGAAGGGCCTGAAAGTCTATATAGGCTGCTTACGCCGATTTCAAATACCTCCGAGCACGGGATCTTCAACGACTGCTACCGCCTTTATCAGCCCGCGCCGCTGCCCAACGATCTGCGCCTGAAGGTGGAGCAAAACCACCTCGTGGATGGCGAGGTGATAAGCAAGAACCACATCACGTACACCCCCAACAGCATCCTGGTGTGCAATTTTCCGCGACCGGCCGGGCAGCGCGATTTCGAGGCGAGCTGCAGGACATATTAGATTGCGCCTGTAGTATCCGGCATCTCCGAAATCGTAACCAGTGCGCGTTCTTTCATGTTTGTAAGATTCTTAGGAGGGCAAAATTGAACATGACCACATTTCCCGGATCCCCGCGCCTGATAAAGGGCGCCATAATCGGGCTCGATCCCGTGAACCCGCTGGCGAGCGTGATAGTATTTCAGTACAACCCGGACACCATGACCCGGCGTATCGAAGCGCGCTCCATGGGAGGAGAGGGCGGAGAGAGATCCGAGGCCTTCCGCCTCACCGGTCCTCCCAAGGAGAACATCACTCTGAATATCGAGCTGGACGCGACAGATCAGCTGGAGGAGGCTAACCCCGTGGCCGTAGCCTCAGGGGTGAGTCCGGCTCTATCCGCTCTGGAGATGCTGATCTATCCCAAAAGCACCGCCGTGATATCCAATGCCGCTCTGGCTCAGATCGGCAACATCGAGATGATACCGCCAGAGGCACCTCTCACACTGTTCGTCTGGGGGCCCCGCGTCCTGCCGGTGAGAATAACCGGCGTCAGCATCACCGAGGAGGCGTATGACACTCTCTTGAACCCCATCCGAGCCAAGGTGGACCTGAGCCTTTACGTGCTCAGCTACGCAGACCTGAAGCTGACCCACCCCGGCTACAGCCTCTTCCTCGCCTACCAGATCACAAAAGAGGTTATTGCCACTACAAATGTCTTCAACAGCGTCCAGAACATAGGCGCATCCCTGAAGCTTTTCTGAGGTGAAGATATGTTCTCCCCTACCAGTCGTTATTATGGAATCGAGACCGCCGTTCTCAAGACTTCAGACGGAAAGGAGATAGCCTACTTGCGGCGCCGTTTCCTCCCCCCGGCAGAGATCGTGACGGTCATGGCCGAGCATTTGGTAACTGAAGGAGAGAGGCTGGACAACATTACCGCCCGTTATCTCGTCGATCCCGAGCAGTTCTGGAGGCTATGCGACGCCAACAACGCCATGCGACCCGATGAGCTGACCGAAGTCATAGGCAGACGACTGATGATCCCGCTGCCCCAGGGAGGCCAATAGGTGCCCGATCTTGGCGTGCGCCTCCAGCTTCTTATCGGCCCTACTGTCCCTCTGCCCGCATCCTATTCCGTAGTGGATGCCCTGGTCGAGGTGGAGGTCGAGAACAATGACAGAGACTTCGACGGGTTCAAGCTCACCTTCAACCTGGGCAAGGACTCTCTTCTCGACTATGGCCTGCTGCAGAGGGGAGAACTCGATCCACCCAGCCGTGCGATAATAGTCGCCATAATCAACGGACTGCCCCAGGTGCTGATCGATGGATTCATCACCAGACACGAGTTCGCTCCCAGCAACCAGCCTGGAGAGTCCAGGCTTTTGGTCTACGGCAAAGACATCACCATGAAGCTCGATCTGGAAGAGAAGAATGAGCCCTATCCCAACCAGTCCGACTCGCTCATCGCCAAAAGGATCCTGACCTCACCCCCATATGCCGCCCTTGGATTGATGCCCCAGGTCACCTCCACCACAGATGTGCCCGTAGAGGTGGAGCGGGTCCCATCGCAGCAGGGAACCGATCTCGCCTTCCTGCGAGAGCTGGCGAGCCGTAACGGCTTCGTCTTCTACATCGAGCCCACAACCGTTCCCGGAGTAAACACCGCCTACTGGGGGCCGGATAACCGGCTGGGCATCCCTCAACCTGCACTCACCATGAACATGGGCTCTGAAACGAATGTGGACACCCCCATCAACTTCAGCTACGATGCCCTGGGACCAGAAGAGCCTCAGATAACCATCGTAGAACCATTGACGAAGCTTGCCATTCCCATCCCCCTGCCAGGGGGGCTTCGCCCGCCGCTGGCCAGAAATCCTGCCAGACCCCTGAGAAGAACTCTTCGCAGAGACACCGCCAACCTCAATCCTGCCCAGGCGGCCCTTCGAGGACTGGCTTCTCAGACCGGCTCGTCCGATGCAGTCAATGCTAGCGGCGAGATTGATTCGCTGCGATACGGCCGGGCTCTGAAATCACGCCGGCTGGTGGGAGTGCGCGGCGTCGGCGAGAGCTATGACGGCAATTACTACGTGCAGACGGTCACACATCGCATAAAGCAGGGCGAATACAAGCAGAGCTTCACCCTGGCGCGTGAAGGGCTCGGCACTCTAGTTCCTCTGGTGGTGGCATGACCAGACAATTCTTCGGCAAATTCAGGGGCGTGGTCACAGATAACCGTGACCCACTCATGCTGGGCAGGATACGGGCCCGGGTGCAGGATGTCCTTGGTGAAAACGAGAGTGGTTGGGCTCTTCCCAGCCTGCCATATGCGGGCAACGGCGTGGGATTGTTCCTGGTCCCGCCTGTAGACGCCTCGGTCTGGATAGAGTTCGAGCATGGAGACCCGGACTATCCAATCTGGACAGGATGCTTCTGGTCTCAAGGAGAGCTTCCGGCAACTCCCGCCGTGGCGGAGATGAAGGTTCTCAAGACCGACCTCGGAACCATCATCATCAACGACCTTCCGGGAGCTGGCGGCATAACCATAGAGACGACTGCGGGCATGAAGATCGTGATCGATATGACGGGTATTGAGATTAACAACGGCATGGGGGGGAGCATCAAGCTCAACGGACCCAAGGTATCCATAAACGAAGGCGCCCTGGAGGTGTTATGATGCCCGGTTTTCTGCTTCACGAAGGAGCTGTGGTTTTATGCATGCATGCAGGTCAGGCGAAGCCGATGGTGAGAAACCCCAGAGTTAAGGTGAGTGGCAGGGCTACAGTAACCCAGACCAGTATTTACTCGGTGACAGGATGCACCCTTCCCCCGCCTTCTGTGGCCAATGGGCCGTGCGTCACCGCCCAGTGGATCAGTGCCTCAACAAGGGTCAGGTCCGGCGGGATTCCTTTACTTCTGCAGGATAGCCAGGCCATCTGTGCTCCCACGGGCACTGGACTGAATATAGTCATAACGCAGTTTCGAGTCAGGGGGATTTGATGAATATCGATTATCCATATCATTTCTCCGGTCTGGGAAAAACCGCCCTCACAGGAGACGAGGATCACATACGCGACATGATAGAACAGTTCCTCTTCACCAGCCCCGGTGAACGGGTCAACCGGCACGATTTCGGCAGCGGACTATTGCAGATGGTCTTCGCCCCCAACAGCCAGGAGCTGGCGGCCGCCCTTCAGTTCACCATCCAGGCCGGACTGCAAAGATGGCTCGGCGACCTGATCGAGGTCCACTCTGTACGGGTGGAGAGCGAGGATGCAACACTGCGAGTTCTTGTGCAGTATCTGGTCCGCAGAACCGGAGAGCAACGCACGGTGACACTGGAAAGAGGTGGCCTCCAATGAAAGAGCCGGAAATAAAGTGCCAGGAAGATATGCGCCGCAAATCTGTTCGCTCGATGCAGCTCAACGGCCTGGATCATCTGGATGAGAGCGAGAACCCCTTGAAGCTATACGTCTACTTCCTGGGAAAGCTGCCGCCGGATTTGACGGAAGAAAACGCCATGGACCACGTGATCATCGATGGCGGCAAGCGTATTCGAGATTTAAGGATCGCAGATATCGACCTCGTCCACAGAGATGAGCCGGATCTGGACGACTACATGGTGGTCCATCTGGATAAACGGGGAGATTTTTCCACCTACACCCTCCGTTTGGTTGATCTGGAGGGGATCGATCCGCGATACGATCATCTGGACTTCAGCTTTCTGGCAGGCTGCCCCAGCGACCTGGACTGCAAGGAGAAGAGAATCTGTCCGCCTCCGAAACGCTCCGAGCCGGAGATCAGCTATCTTGCCAAGGATTATTCGAGCTTCCGCCAGCTTATCCTCGACCGCCTCTCCCTGATCATGCCCCAGTGGCAGGAACGGCATATTCCGGACATTGGAATAGCTCTGGCGGAGATTCTGGCCTATGCAGGAGACTACCTCAGCTACTACCAGGATGCTGTAGCCTCTGAGGCTTATCTGGATACCTCCCGGCAGCGCATCTCCGTTCGCCGACATGTCCGTCTGGTGGACTATCTTATGCACGAGGGCTGCAACTCCAGAACCTGGGTCTGTGTGGAGACCGAGGACCGCACCAGACTCGAGCCGGAAGACTATTTCTTGGCGCCGACCGGAACTGCTCTTCCGATCCCTGGCAATTCTCTGACCGAAGAAGAGCTCATGAGAGTTCCTCCTGACGAGTATCTAGTCTTTGAGCCGCTGGTAAAAGAGTCCAGGGAATTTTATAAAGCTCACAACCGAATAGAGTTCTATACCTGGGGTGGAGAGGAATGCTGCCTGCTGAGAGGGGCGACTTCTGCCACCCTCAAGGACAGCTGGATCCAGGATGAAGAGACTGAAGAAACTGAAGAGATTTTGCCTGAGGAACAACAGCAGATTGAGCAGAAGCATCCAACTCCAACCCCTCCATCTGAAAAAGAGAGATGTCTGCATCTCATGGCCGGAGACGTGCTCATCTTTGAGGAGGTCAGGGGACCCAGGACCGGCAATCGTGCGGACGCCAATCCCAACCACCGCCATGCTGTGCGCCTGACCAGGGTTATGCCCGGCGTGGACGATCTGACCTGCCAGCCGATCGTGAACATAGAATGGGCTCCTGAAGATGCCCTGCCTTTCACGCTATGCATCTCGTCACTCGGCTCGCCCCCGAAATGCGAGCTTCTGGATGACGTCAGCGTGGCCAGGGGCAACGCGGTGCTGGTCGATTACGGCAAAACAACGGATCCCGAATCCATCAACGTGCCAGAAGGCGAGGAGGTGTCAGCGGGCTGCAGGGGAATAGGAGAGCCGAACGAGAGCGTCATCAAGACGGAGATGTTCCGTCCCCGGCTCCAGTTATTCCCAGTTACGCATGCAGTTGCTTTTCCGGAGCCGTCAGATGCCAGCCAGGTCCAGGCCAGGACGCTGACCGGGCTTTTAGATCGGGTCCTGTCCGGGGCTGAAGAGCTCTGGAGGAAGGCCAGATCGGGGATCTGCCTCTCAGAAGAGGAGATCGCCCAGGTGAGACGCATCTTCGGATCCAGGGCGCTTGATGATGTCGATCTTCGGATAGATAAGACGTACAAAAGGCTTGATGATGTCGATCTTCAGATAGATAAGACTTACAAAAGTAATGATCCAGCCTGCAAGAAGCAGGCACGGTCCCTGAAAAAGCTGCTTGATTCCGAGGAGACGTATCTCGCCGGGAAACGAAGGCGAGTGGATCTGCTGGCGAAAAGGGCCAGCTCCGGATATGTTATGGGAATCGCTGAGGCAAAAGAGATAGAAGCGATGTTCGGCGAAAGCTATGCCCTCGAGCTGGAACGCTCCTATAATCACATATCCGCCAGGCTTTCCATCGGCCAGGATCCGAGACTTGCCAGGCCCTGTATAAGCCTCAAGGAGAAGGAGACGGGAGCGGCATGGACGGCCGAACGCGATCTTCTGGCAAGCGGGCCTTTAGATCGCCATTTTGTAGCTGAGATAGAGAATGATGGCCATGCTGTTCTTCGCTTTGGTGATGGCCACATGGGGGAGGCGCCCCTTCCAGGAGTTGAGATGAAGGCCGTTTACAGAGTGGGCAACGGCCCGAGGGGAAACGTGGGCCCGGAGGCGATATCATACCTGGTCTTCCATATCCCCGGCCGGGACGGAATCGAGAGGATCCGAAATCCTCTGCCTGCAGTGGGCGGCACAGATCCTGAGCCGCTTATCGATGTCAAGCTCCTTGCTCCGGGAGCCATCCGCAAGGATCTGCAACGAGCCATCACCGCCGATGATTATGCCCTGCTCGTGGAGAGAGACTTTGAGGACCGAGTTCAGAGAGCCGCCGCCCAGATGCGCTGGAATGGTAGCTGGTATGAGGTGCATGTGGCGGTCGATCCCCGGCAGACGACAGAAATAGACGAGGGACTGCTCGATGAAGTGGCAGGAAGGCTGCAGCGATACCGCCGCATCGGCCATAACCTGGCGGTAAGGCCGGCGGAGTATGTCCCTCTGGATATTGAGATGATCGTATGCGTCCAAGACGATCATCATCGTGGCCAGGTGAAAGCCGATCTTCTGGATGTGTTCAGCAATCGCACCCTGCCTGATGGGAGATTGGGTCTCTTCCACCCCGACAATCTGACTTTTTCCAATGGCATACGCCTGAGCAATCTTGTGGCCACAGCCCAGGCGGTTTCTGGAGTAAAGACCGTTATGGTCACCAAACTTGAGAGGCTCTTCCAAGGGCCTGAACACGAGATTGAGAATGGGATCCTGCCCATAGGTCCTATGGAGGTGGCGAGGCTGGACAATGATCCCAGCTTCCCGGAGAATGGCAGACTGGCGTTGCTTATGCGAGGTGGAATATGAAAGACATTTGTGGATGCTGCGAGGGTCTGGAGAAGGCGGTCCCATTGAGCACTGCCAACAGACCGTATCTTGATGCCCTCACATATCGGGTGGGCACGCACGCCACTTTCCTGGAGACGATGGTGGCCAATCTCACTGACCACAGCCTGGATATCCTTTCAAATACGGGAGAACGGATCCGACCTCTGCAAGAGCTGACCGTTCGCGGCTCAGATGATCCCTCTATTGCCATCCTGGATGCATGGGCGGTTGTGGCCGATGTGCTCACGTTCTATCAGGAAAGGATAGCCAATGAAGGATACCTGCGCACGGCCACCGAACGCCGCTCCATTCTGGAGCTGGCAAAGCTCGTGGGCTACAGTCTGCGACCGGGAGTGTCGGCCAGCGTCTTTCTGGCCTTCAATCTGGAGAAGGGCTACGACCTGACGATCGATCCTGGGATGAGGGTCCAGACCCTGCCGGGTCCCGGAGAGCTGCCCCAGTCCTTTGAGACATCCGAGCCCCTGGAGGCAAGGGAGGTGTGGAATAGTCTTGGGGTGAGGACGACAAAACCTCAGTATATCAACCGGATCAACGCCGACCCTGAAGAAGCGGGTATGGAGGCCATCAACAAGGTCTTCCTGAGCGGGATATCTGCCAGCCTTAATCCTAACGATCCTCTCCTGATGGTCTTTGATCCGATCATTCCTATTGCGGTCTTCAGGCAGGTCGAATCGGCGGAGCTGCAGCCGGCAAAGAACAGGACGATGGTCAAGCTCCAGACTCCTGCTGGCGAAGGGGAACAAAAGAGATCTTCCGTAAGCCCGGACGATCTATCAGTCCCTCTATCCAAACCCGTATCGAGGCTCCAGACTCCTGCTGGCGAAGGGGAACAAGGGATATCTATCGTAAGCCTGGATGATCTTGATCTATTGGCCTCTCTATCCAAACCCGCATCGAGGCCGCCTGCAACACCCAGGCGGCTCGCAAGAAGCATCGAGCAATCATTTGGCTCTGCATCGGATATAGGACCCCAGCTCCTGACGGCGCTGAACCTCCCCCTGAAGCATAACCTTTACGCTGCCTGGGTGGGTGCCAAGGTCGTCGAAGATTCGGATATGAAGAGCCTGGATGCGTTAAGGGTAAAAGCCAGGCCCTTCGGCCACAATGCGCCTTTGAAGCCCATCTACGATGACGGGTGCGTCCCCATAGGCCATGAGGAGTGGCCTCTGACCGAGACCGTGACGGCCAGTGTGAGCATAACCGCATCCCAGATTGTCGTCGCTTCAAGTGGACTTGCAGCAAGAGCTGTTGCCAGCACCGTCAACATCGTCCCCGTCCCCGTCCTCTTCTCTGTCAAGCGGGGAGCTAAGATACAGAGCAGGCTCGTCTGGATGTCACCAGGAATGCTGCTGACAAATCCGACGATTAACCTTGGCGACGAAGTTGTCAGGATTACTCTGACCCCCGGCATTCGCTTCATCAATCTGCTGGAGGGCACATCCAACGTGGACGTCTATGCCAACGGGATCAAGGTCCTGGAGAACGTACCATTCGCCAGTGAGAAGATTGTGCTCCAATTCGTCCTGATGCCGCCCATTGATGGAACGGAATTAAAGCTTCAGGTAACGGAGGCAGGTGAATCGATCAAAAATTCGCTTATAACTCGAGATATAGCTATCGACGAGGGAAAAGCCTATACCATTGTTGCGCTGGGCAAGGATAAGAAAAGACGTCTGACGGTGCTGGCCGATGAACTGCCAGCTTCGGCCGACGAGGCAACCGTTCACTTCGTCCATGCATCCATTGGCACTCCTCAGGTTAATTTCTCCATAGACCGCGAGGGCAATGTGCTTGCGAGTGAAAAAGGGATATCTTTTGCCGGTTCTATAAGCATCATTACGTCGCCCGGCAAGGCCGATTGGACTATCGAAGAAACAAAAACGAAGGAGAATATTCACAATGGCAGTCTTGTTTTAGGCGCTGGAGGCATTTATATTGTTCTTCTAGCGCCAACGAGCGAAAATGATCATACTTCAGTCGCAATAAACGCTGACATCTCGCTCTCGGATAAGACTCCATTGCTGCTTAAATCCATCCTATCCATCGACTTTACAGCGCTCGAGCGAAAATTCAAACTCTCGCTGGAAAAGGGCACGAATGATTATCCATTAGTGAACGTTCGAGTTCTCTCTGGCGGTGCTACGATATTGAGGGACAGCCTCAGCGTCCAAGATATCCTGGAGAGATCGATCGGTGGCCACAGGATCAGGGTGGAGTATTATTCACCGAATTGTCTGATATCCGATGAGTCACCCATCCCCTTATCCCAGGATCAGAAGTATATCGTAGCTCTGGAATCAAAGTTTGATGAGATACTGCCCGGAAGCCTGGCGGTGATAGAAAAGGCAACGATCAGACCACCCGAAGTCGAACGAACCATAGCCAGGGTTCTGGAAGTCCAGACGGTATCAAAGGCAGATTTCGGCATCACCGGCGACGTGACTCAGCTCATCCTCGATCGACCCTGGCTGACGGATTCGGACACAACCTTGGCCAGCCTTCGCAATACCGTTGTTTATGCCCAGAATGAACCCCTCGATATTTCAGACGAAGAGATCGATCCCGTTGAAGGAGCAGTGTGCGGCGACGCTATCGAGCTTGACGGCCTCTACGACGGACTGAAGTCAGGCCGGTGGCTGATAGTCTCGGGAGAGAGGACGGATGTACCGGCCACCAGCGGCGTCATGGCGAGCGAGCTCGCCATGCTCGCATCTGTCACCCAAGGGGTGCAGAATTTGCCTGAAGATGAAGATGACGGAGAAGATCAGCGCTATCTTCCAGGCGACAAAACTCATACCTTCATTAAGTTGGCAGAGAAGCTGGCTTACTGCTACAAGCTGGACACCGTCAAAATCTATGCTAATGTGGCCAAGGCCACCCACGGCGAGACGCGAAACGAAGTGCTGGGAAGCGGAGATGCGAGCCGTGCTTTCCAGAAGTTCCAGCTCCGTCAGTCTCCATTGACCTATCTTGCAGCTGCCACTCCTGCAGGAGCGGAGAGCACTCTGCAGGTGAGGGTGGATGACTTGCTCTGGCACGAGATAGATAGCCTGGCGGAATCGGAGCCGACCGACCGAAGCTACATCACAGCTTCAGATGATGAGAGCAAGACAAAAGTCATTTTCGGAAACGGCGAGCGTGGATCTCGACTGCCTACCAGAGCCGAGAACGTCAGGGCAGTATATCGATCGGGCATAGGCAAACCCGGCAACGCCAGAGCAGGACAGATCAGCCTTCTGGCAACCCGCCCTCTGGGAGTGAAGAGCGTGATCAATCCCCTGCCCGCAACGGGCGGAGCTGATCGAGAGGACAGAGATCAGGCGCGGCGCAACGTTCCTCTGGCCGTCCTGGCACTCGACCGCCTGGTCTCGGTGCAGGACTATGCTGATTTTTCCCGTACCTTCGCGGGCATAGGAAAGGCGATGGCTGCCGAGCTCTCAGACGGGAGAAGACGGGTCGTCTTCGTAACCATAGCTGGAGCGGAGGATATACCCATCGATTATCATTCCGATCTGTACGTCAACCTCCTTTCGGCACTGCATAAGTTGGGGGACCCGCATCTGCAGATCCGGGTCGAGACAAGAGAGCTACTGCTGCTGGTCATTAGCGCCAAGGTTCGAGTGAAATCCGACTACCTCTGGGATAAGGTCGAGCCTTTGATCAAGGCCGAGCTATTGGATACTTTCAGCTTCGAGCGCCGCGATCTGGGACAGGATGTTCTCCTGAGCGAGGTTATCGGCGCCATTCAAGGAGTCCAGGGCGTGGACTACGTGGATGTGGACGTGATCGCCGGGATACCTGAGAAGAAACTGGACGACGGGGTGAGAAGGATTCTGACGCCGGAAGAGATGCTGAGTGAGGTCAAAAAGGCGCTCGAAGAAGGCACAGGACCCCTGCACAGGATTTCTGTGAACCTGGCTGGCAAAGAAGAGGATGGCCTTTTCCGGCCAGATCAGATCGCCTACCTCACTCCTGACGTTCCTGATACATTGATTCTCACGGAGTTGAAAGAATGAGCCAATCCAAGGACCGTCTATATGATCTGCTTCCCGCTGTCTACCGTCAGCGAGATGCTGATCAGGGCTATCCCCTGAAGGCACTCCTCGAGGTGATCTCAGATCAGGTGAAGGTCGTGGAGGACGACATCACCGGCCTCTACGAAAACTGGTTCATCGAGACGTGTCAGGACTGGGCCGTACCCTATCTGGGGGATCTGATCGGCTATCGGCCAGTATCTCATGCCGGCGGGCCAGGAGATGCGACAACGCCCGAAGGCATCGAGCTCAACAGGATACTCTTTCCCAGAAGCGAGATCGCAAATACCATAAGATACCGGCGAAGAAAGGGCACTCTGGCTCTGCTAGAAGAGCTGGCCAAGAGCGCTTCTGGTTGGCCGGCCAGGGCGGTGGAGTTTTATCGGCTCCTCCGTGTAGCTCAGCATATCAACCACCAGCATCTGGATCGAGGCAAAACTGTTGACATGCGCTCAGGAGATGCCCTGGAACGTCTGGGGGGACCCTTCGATGAGCTGGCTCATACTGTGGACGTGCGCCGAATAAAATCGCATCGTACACGCGGGAGGCACAACATCCCCAGCGTCGGAGTCTTCGTATGGAGGCTGAAGTCCTACCCCATCACGCAGGCTCCGGCGTACTACATGGATAGGGACCTGAACCACTTCACTTTCAGCGTTCTGGGGCTCGACACCAACCTCTTCACAAAGCCCGTCGAGGAGCCGAACCCCGTTCATATCGCCGATGAGACGAACGTCCCCACCATCATCAGGCGACGGGCCTTCGAGGAGAGGATGGAGGATTTCTATGGTGAGGGCAAGAGCCTCTGCATCTGGCGAGCCGATCTGGATCATCCGATTCCAATTGAGAACATAATTGCTGCAGATCTCAGCGATTGGTCTTATGCACCCCTGGGGGATGGTGTTGCCGTAGATCCCGAGCTCGGGCGAATAGCCCTATCCAGTTCTTTTTCTCAGGAAAACTCCGATGCTGGGATCTGGGTATCCTATCACTACGGATTCAGCGCCGATATGGGTGGCGGAGAGTATCCGAGAAAGTTGAGAAGGACTACCGGCCGGGAGATCTACCGGGTGGGCCCGTTTGAGAGCTTCCAGAAGATAGGCGATGCTCTGAATCAGTGGAACGACGATAAAATTGAAGACGGGAAAAAGCGCGACGCCATCATAGAAATTGAGGATAGCGGCGCTTATGCGGAGAAGATCAAGATCACACTGGAATCAGGCGACCGGTTGGAGCTGAGGGCCGCCAACGGCAAGAGGCCGGTCATCCGCCTATTGAACTGGGAGACAAACCGGCCGGATTCTCTGAAGATCATCGGCACTGGCGGAGATGGAGGCCCCGCGTCCATAGTTCTGGACGGACTGGTCGTTACAGGAAGGGGCGTAAAAGTAACAGGAGAGCTTACAGAGGTCAAGATCCGTCATTGTACACTGGTTCCCGGCTGGATGCAGGAAGACGAACGTCAATTGCATAAGAGCGCGGCCCCGAGTCTTCGGCTAAAAAACACCACTGCCCGTCTATCAATCGAGAGCAGTATCCTTGGACCCGTATTGATCAATCAGGATGAGGTGCAGACAGATCCGCTTTCTGTCTCCATCACCGATAGCATACTGGACGCGACTGGCCCGGAAAAGAAGGCACTAGACGCTTCAGGATGTCCTGTGGCCTTTGCAAAGCTGACAGTCTTGAGGAGCACCATCTATGGCGAGACCCAGGTCAATTCCATCGATCTTGCTGAGAACTGCATATTCTTTGGCAAAGTAACAGTATGTCGCCGTCAGGAAGGATGTATGCGCTTCTGTTACCTCGGGCCCGGTTCCAGGACGCCGCGACGATATAACTGCCAGCCAGACCTCGTGGAGCATGCAGCAGAAGAGGAGATAAGAATCGACGCCGGAGGGCTGGGATCTGCCCTTTCGACCTTATCCGATGTCGAGCTGAAAGAAGAGATAAAGGCTGCAAAAGAGCGGGAGAGACGACGGGTTGTGCCCCAGTTCAACAGCACCCATTACGGCAGGCATGACTACTTCCAGCTGGCCGATTCCTGTGCTGAAGAGATAAAGAGGGGCGCAGACGACCAGTCAGAGATGGGAGCCTTCCACGACCTTTATCAACCCCATAGGGAGGCGAACCTCTTGACCCGCATTGAAGAGTACACACCGGCAGGGGCAGATGTAGGAATCATTTTCGTGAACTTCTTGGAGGAGAAATATGAAAGGCGAGTTTAGAGGAGATTTTTCACGAGACACCTTCGATCCGAGCAGGCACTTTTTGCGGGTGCTGATGCAGCAGGGAAGGGTCAGCCTGGACGCAGACTGGAACGAGCAGACTGACATACTGCTGCATTATATGCAAACTCTGGCTGAGGATCTCATAGGGCCGTTTGCAGGACCTGAAGATCCTGACAAACGGGGTTTTGCAATAACTGCCACAGCTTCTACCAAAAGCTTCACCATCGGCCGGGGAAGGTACTACGTGGATGGCATCCTCTGTGAGAACGAACCAGACGATCTAGGATACTATGATCAGCCGGATTTTCCCCGCGACGCCAAAGACGGCGATTTCCAGGATAACGAACTGCCCTTGCTGGTTTACCTGGATGTCTGGGAGCGGCATATCAGCTTCATCGAGGACGACTACATAAGGGAGAAGGCTCTGGGAGTGGCGGATACGGCGAGCAGGTCCAAGGTGGTCTGGCAGGTCAAAGCGCTGAAGTTAGCCAGCGACGGGATACTGAGCAAATTTATTAAGATATCTAGAGCGAAGACGCCTTGTGAATCCATCAGGCAAAATTGGAGAGGGATTGTGGAGAATCTGCTGCAAAATCCCCATCGAGGCTGTCTCAGGGCGAAGGCAAAGGAGACGGAGGAGGTGCCGAAAGATCCCTGCATAACACCTCCAGAATCGAGGTACAGGGGAGAAGAGAATCAGCTTTACCGGGTGGAGGTTCACCAAAGCGGATTTGCCCGGAATCAAAAGGATAATTCCGAACAGTCTGCCACATTCAAGTGGTCTCGCGACAACGGCACCGTTGCCTTCCCCATCATCTTCAAGTTGGGCAATAAAGTGATGCTTGAGCACCTGGGGAGAGACGACCGGCTGAGCCTGAAGAAGGACGACTGGGTGGAGGTGCTCGATGACGACTATACGCTGCAGATCCTATCGAGGCCTTCTCCGTTGTCCAAAGCTCGGCCTCTGGTCCAGATTGATAATGTGGACAGGACGGAGATGACGGTGACCCTCAGGCTGCAGGACAGCTCAAAATTGCCTGACTATGCGGAAGACGACCCAAAAATTCATCCGCTGCTCCGCCGCTGGGATCATGAGAGGGGCGATCCAGCAGAGCAAGATGAGCCTGTGCTGGCAGAAGACGATGGAGCTCTCTATGTTGATGAAGGCAAATGGCTCACGCTGGAGGACGGGGTCCAGATCCTGTTCGAATCAAGCGAGTCCGTTCAAAGCTATCAGAGGGGCGACTTTTGGCTGATCCCAGCGCGAACTGCCATCGGAGATGTAGAATGGCCGAAAGATTCGGAAGGGGCGGCATCAGCTCTTCCTCCTCGAGGAATCGATCATCACTATGCTCCTCTGGCGGTCATTGATAAAGACAGTTCCGAGAAGGATAATTGGGTGGTGCAGGAGGACTGCCGCTGTTCAATAGTCAGAGCATTATCCTGCGGAAGCGTAGCGAAGGAGAAAAAAGCCAGGTAGCATCATAGAATAGCCATCGCCCGAGATTGAGAATCCCGGGCTCCATCCCTTTTTCCAAACCCAGCTTTTTTTCATCGGAATAAAGATGATGAGTAAAGGCGAGGAGAAGGTGGAGAGTAGTGAGGGGGAAGAAAGTGGGAGAGGAGGAAACGGAGACATATTGCGCCCCTGGATACCATCGAAAAATTTATTTGGGTTTGAACTCGAATAATAGATGGTTATTATCGCAAGCCATCTAATCGGAAGACGTTTACATCGAGGTGGATTGAATATGATAAAAAATATTCGGGCGTTATCAGTATTGGCGCTGATGCTGATACCACTGGCGACGCTGCCCACAGCCTGCTGCGTAGGAGGGGACGGGGACCCGGAAATGGAGTTCGGCCAGACATATGAAGGAGAGATGGCCTATCTAGAGCTCGATTTTTGGAACCTTTATGTAGCCGGGCCGGGAACTGTGACGATAGATATGGACGTCCAACCTGGATTAAAGGGTTTAATAGTGCTCTATCCTCCAGGTTATCTGATCACCGTTCCAGCTCCAACATTCGCCGAAGCGCCAATGGGTGCCGACGTCACCCTGACGACGTACATATCCGAGCCGGGATGGTGTGATATTACGTTGCAGTACATCGACTATGACGAAGATATTATAGACAGGTCCTCCGAATATCCGTACACCATAAGGCCCATGTTTGCCGCTTAGTGAAAAGTCGAACCTCCGATCCCCAAGTCTGAGTTCAACGTTCTGGTGAGCTCGCCGTGATTCACCGAAAACATACATATCCCCCATCCACAAACCTGAGTAGATAATGACGAACTTCAAGGTCCTTCTGGAGGGCGCCTGGCTGGTCAAGGACGTCAAATCCACCGATGACGCCATCGGGGTCGCGATATCGGAGGCCGGAAAGAGGCTGAACAATAAGAAGCTCGACTTCGTGGAGGTGGAGGTGGGCCAGACGATCTGTCCCGCCTGCGGCGAGTCCCTCGACGGCGTCTTCATGGTGGCAGGAACGGCCCTCGTCGGCCTCCTCTTCGAGATCAAGGTCTACGATGCCGAGAACGAGGAGCACGCCTTCCGGATCGCGAAGTCGACGGTCGGAAGGGCTCTGGGCGCCGTCCCCCTCAGGTTCGTGGAGGCGGAGGAGATCGAGGGTGGCCGGACCGGAAAGCCGGTGAGGTCGCGGTGACTCCAGAATAGAAACCCGGGCTTGAAATTGAGGGCGAAGATTCTGAGCTTCAGCTCCGAAGCTTCTCCCACTTCGCCACCTTGCCCCTGATTATCTCTCTGCTATTTTGGGCGTCGGTGACGATCAGCTCGTCCTGTATCCATCTCGGGAGGAAGGAGAGAACGCCGCCTCGGCCCCCCTCTCTGAACCGCCGGTCGCAGAAGAGGATCACCCCCCGCTCCGAGGCGTCCCTGATCACCCTTCCTGCGGCCTGCAGACCCCGATTTATCGCCGGGAGGGTGTAGGCGATGAGCATCCCTCTATTCTGGCCGTACTTCCTGACGTAGTACTGATTTACCTCCCTCTGGATCTCGTTATAGAAGCCCAGGGGCAGGCCGACGACGGCGACGCCGTTCAGAGCCTCGCCCTTGTAGTCGATCCCCTCGGCGAGCTTCCCTCCGGAGACGCCGAGGAGGACCGCCCCCCTCCTCTTTCCCGCCCTGAAAAAGTCGTCCAGAAGGGCGGGGACGTCCTCGGCGGTTCTCGGCTCGGCGTAGAGCATCTTTCCCGCCCTCCTCGCGGATGCCTTGCAGGTCGCCTCATACTGGTTCATCATCGAGTATGAGGTGAAGAAGACGGCGACGTTTCCGGGAACCTCCTCGATTATCGCCTCGATGTGCTCTGTGATCTCCCTTCTGTTCCCAGCCTCGTCCCTCTTCTCAAGCTGGGTTGTGGCGGTCTTGGCCACCATCAAAAGCCTGTTCTCCGCAGGAAAGGGGTTTGGAAGGCTGATCTTCTTCGCCCGGTCCTCCTCGCCCAGGATGTAGAGCTCGTAGGCGTCCAGGGGCGAGAGGGTGCCGCTGAGCATCACCGTCGCGTTGATGTTGTCGACGACCCTCCTCACCAGAGGGGCCGGGTCGATGTTGTTCACCTCAAGCCACGCCCTCTTCTTGTCGCCGGTTCCGGTGACGGTGATCTTCCTCTGGTAAGAGTCGTCTTTCTCTGCCATCTCCGCGTCGCCGAGAAAGAGAAGGACCTGAGCTAGGCTCGGCTCGATGTCGCCCTGCAGATTTTCACGATCTCCCTCCGCCAGCTCCAGCTCAGCCACCATCACCGCCACCTCCGTCGCCGCCGAGAGGATCTCCTCCACGTCGTCGTACCCCCGATAAAGAAAACTGCGGAAGAGGTCGGCGTCAAGGAGCTCTTCGCCCTCCTGCATCCGGGACTGCCGGCTCTGGATGTACTTTCGAAGCCTGGGGAGGAGGGTCTTTATCACCTCCACCCCTTTCAGCCGCGAAGAGGCGTCGAAGGTGGACTCCTCGAGCCTCGACTGGCCCATCGACTCCTGATACTTCTCCACCTCCTTCTCGGCGAGGTCGATCATCCTCAAAGATAGGACCCTCGAATTGAGGGCCCTGACGGCGTCCCCGAGGTTGTGGGCCTCGTCGACGAAGAGGGTCAACGACTCCCGGTCCAGCTCCAGCCAGTCGAAGATGATCTCCTGGAACTCGGGGCTGAATAGGTGAGAGTAGTTGAGGATCACGACGTCGCTCCCCTTCGCACAGAGGCTCATCACCTCGTAGGGGCAGACCTCCTTGCACTCCTTCTGGAACCGGTCGGGGGACCTGATCCCACCCCTCAATTCGTCCACCAGGTCCAGGACGAGCCCGGAGTGTCTGAAATGAGGCTTTCCGGAGAGCTCGAAGACCTCCCTTGTCATCATGTAGTAGGGGCAGAATGTCCTGTAGCCGGGAACGCTCTGGGGGGCGTTTCTGTCCTGAGAGGGGTCGTAGAACTTCCCCCCCACCTCCCCAAGCCTCGATATCATCTTCCTCTTCGTCCATTCCCGGAGCCTCGCGCAGCCGGCGTAGACGCTCTCTCCGGCGAACTCGTCGGCGATGGGGCACATCTTCTGTTTGCCCACCATGTAGGTTATGGTGGGTCGGTGCCTGGTCTTGGACCAGATCTTCTCGATCTCGTCCAGGTAGACGTCTATCTGGCTTACCGTCCTCACCGCCACCGCTATCTTGGCGGGAGCTGCTGCCAGGGCCGCGGAGATGCAGCTGGTCTTGCCGCTGCCGGTGGGGGCGTCGATCATCAGGACCGCGTGATCCCCATCTCTCACCGTCCCGTAAACGTCGTCGAGCATGGCGTCCTGGTAGGGCCTCAGCGACTCGTAAGGGAAATAGTCCAGATACACGGGAGCTTGGTTTCAGCTTAAAGGTTTTAAATGCTATCCATCTCATCCTGGGCTCAGTCTGCGGCTCGTCAGAGGGGTCATCGACGAAAAAGGTTTAAATATAATAGCATTATATGATATTATGAGAGTAACATGAAACGTGCGATCGCCCTTTTGCTCGTTCTGATCACCGTCGTAGCCGTCCTGGCGACGGCCGGCTCAGCCTCGCCGACGTTCCAGGACGGGTTTGTCACCGGATTTCTCAACGTCAGCGGGGAAGGGGAGACCGAGATCGTGAACACGAATATGGATCGGGTGAAGGGGTTCACGAATACCGAGGTTCTCTACGGCAAGGGCATAATAGACTATTTCGCGACCGGTCGACTAAACCAGTCGGAAGGGGTTTCTCAGATAGACCGGAAGATTGAGTTTCCCAAGGGGCTTCTTGTAAACGTCCAGCATTTCGACTCTTCCCGGATCTTCAACGGGACGGGCCTGGACATATCCAACGTCAACGTCGTCTCGTCTTATTCCGGCATCGACCGCATGGTCATCGCCCCCAACTGCACCACCTTCGACGTCAAGAGCGAGTTCAACGGGATGTGGGACCTGGAGGCTTTCAGGTCGGATTTATATCGGAAGATCGATACCAAGACGATGCTGGACGGAAAGTTCGAGGTTGACAAGCAGCTGGTCTTCAACTGACCTCGACGTCGGGCCTGAGGAAGCTTCAAGGTCGCTTTTGCCCTCGCCCGGATGAGTTTTGAAGTTATGCTATCGGATGAAAGGGAGAATAATCATGGGATTGCTTAACCGCATGAGTACCGTTGTCAAGGCAAAGATGAACACCGTGATGGATAGGGTGGAAGATCCCAACGAGACCCTCGACTACTCTTACCAGAAGCAGCTGGAGCTTCTTCAGAACGTGAAACGAGGCGTTGCTGAGGTGACCACCTCCAAGAAGAGGCTGGAGCTTCAGAAGGCGAAGCTTGCCCAGAAGATGGATCAGCTCGACGTTCAGGCAAGAGAGGCGATAAAGTCCGACCGGGAGGACCTAGCCCGCCAGGCCCTCGAGCGGAAGGCCGCCCTGGCCGCCGAGGCTCAGAGCCTGGACCAGCAGATCGCAGACCTGGAAGGGGAACAGGCGAAGCTGGAGGCGACCGAGAGGAGGCTCTCCGCCAAGGTCGAGTCGTTCAGGGTGAAGAAGGAGACGATCAAGGCTCAGTACTCTGCCGCCGAGGCCCAGGTGAAGGTGACCGAGTCGTTGACCGGGATCAGCGAGGAGATGGCCGACGTCGGCCTTGCGGTCCAGAGGTCCGAGGACAAGATCGAGACGATGAAGGCGAGATCTCTGGCCCTCGACGAGCTGGTGGAGAAGGGGACCCTGGAGGAGTTCTCAGGCACCGACGACGTCGAGAAGGAGCTTGCCAAGATCCGGGCCAAGAGCGGCGTTGAGGCGGACCTCGCTCGATTGAAGGAGGAGGAAGGGAGATGATAATCAGGATCATGGGCGAGGGGCAGTACAGGGTCTCAAGCTCCATCCTCGACGATCTGAACGTCATCGACAACAGGATCGTAGACCAGGTCACAAAAAACGACGAGGCTGGGTTCAAAGAAGAGCTTTCGAAGCTCATCTCAACGATCAAGGCAGAAGGCGAGCCCCTGGACCCGGCGGAGATCGTCGAGTCGGATATCATCGTGCCTCCTGGGGATCTGACCCTCGATGAGGCGAATAGGGTCTTCAGCGGATGCGGCCTGATCGAGGATTAGGATTTGGATAGGATTAGAATCAATCGATTGATCTGATTGAGGATTCGGATAGGATTAGAGTCAATCGATTGATCTGATTGAGGATTCGGATAGGATTAGAGTCAACCGATTGATCTGGTCAAGGATTCGATTCGGGATCGATTGGTCGGATTCGTCAAAATGTGAATGTCAGAGTGGTATCCCCCAGAGGGGGTACCACTTCTCCACGTCCTTCTCGATTGATAGCTCCGGCTCCATCACCGATCTGAGCTTGAACTCCAGAGAATTGTCTCTATTCTGCCCCTCGGCTGGAGCGAAGGGGTAGTAGGCGCCGCCCTTGAAGCTGTAGATCCAGTAGACGCGGCTTTCCTTTCCCCGGAACCGGTATATTGCGCAGAGGAGCTGCTCTCCAAAGCCGTGTTCGGCCATAGTCGTGCTCACCAGATGGACGTTTGCCACAAGGTCGTCGAAGTCGGGGTCTTCCAGGACCACCCAGAGGTAGCGGTACTCGTCCTTCTCGACCCTGTACCTCGTCCCCGTCTCCCGGGCGCTGTACTTGAGGAGCTCCTCGATCTCGGAGCGGGCGGCCTCGTACTTTGAGGACTCGATGGGCTTGAAGCAGATCCCGGCCGCGCCGTCGGGCGAGAGGCCGAGGTTCGCCTCCATGGTGATGCTGGCGGTGGATATGGCGAAGAGCCGGTCGAGCTTGGCCGTCGGAAGCTCGCTTTTTCCCAGGATCGAGTCCAGGATCTTAAGCTTCATTTGGACCTCATTTGAACTTCATTCTACAGACCATATATCGAGCAGATCCTGATGCCACCCTCATTTCATGCCGTCTCCAGCTCCCGTTCGATCCTCTGGAGGGCTGCAATCCTCTTCTCCGTCGGTGGGTGAGTTGAGAGGAGGTTCATTATCGGCGAGCCCGAGATCGCCGGGATGATGAAGAAGGCGTTCATCCCCTCGGCCCTCCGCAGATCCTCCTTTGGTATCCTTGGCATCACCCCGCTGATCTTCATCAATGCCGACGCCAAATTCGATGGCTGGCCCGTGATCACCGCAGATCCCCTATCGGCAGCATACTCCCGGTACCGGGAGAGAGCCCTGATCAACAGGCTGCTGGCGATCCATACGACGACCGAGGCGAAGAAGGCGACCCATACGCTCCCCTTCTGCCTGTCAGATCCCCCGCCGCCGAAGTAAAGGGAGTATCGGACGATGTAGAAGGCGACCGTAGAGAGGAAGCTCGCGATCGTCATCACCATCACGTCCCTGTTCTTGACGTGGGTCAGCTCGTGGGCGAGGACCGCCTCCAGTTCCCCCTGGTTGAGCTGATACCTGATACCCGTCGTCACCGCCACAACGGCGTTTCCGGGGTTTCTGCCGGTGGCGAAGGCGTTGGGCATCGGCGTGTTAACCACGGCTATCTTCGGCTTTGGAAGGTCGGCCATGGCGCATAGCCTGGAGATCATCTGGTGGAGCTCCGGCTCCTCGCTCTCGGAGACGATCTTGGCCCCCATGCTCATGAGGACGAGCCTGTCGGAGAAGAAGTACTGGATGAGCATGAATATGCTGATGAAGGCGATCATCGCCGTCGGTCCCGCGCCCTGGCTTGCGAGTATCGCCAGAAATGCCAGGTAGACCAGGGCCAAGAGGAACATGGTGAAGAGCATCCTCGCCTCCAACCCCCTATCGTGCTGCCATCTTCTTTTCATGATCTATTGACACCTTGAGAGAAGCTTGATCTTGGGTTATATTGCTCTTCTGGGATTTAAGGGGTTTGTTGCGGCCTCGCCCGGGCGCTTGGGCCGGCCGCTCGGGGGAGAAGGATCGCCTTCTTTCCTCTGATCAGATCAGAAATCGGCTTCATGAGCCTCCGCGAAGAATCCCGCTTCACCCGCCGAGATATAGCCCCCGGACGTCGGCGTCCTCTAAGAGCGTCCTTCCGGGCCCTTCGTAGCGGTTCCGCCCCATCTCCAGGACGTATCCCCGGTCGCTTATGGCCAGCGCCTTCTTGGCGTTCTGCTCCACCATCATGATGGCGGTCCCCATCTCGTTGATCTCAACGACCTTGCCGAAGACCTGATCCATCAGCTTGGGGGAGAGGGCGCTGGAGGGCTCGGCGAGAAGGAGGAGATCGGGCTCGGCGATGAGGGCCCGGCCGATGGCCACCATCTTCTGCTCGCCGCCGCTCATCGTCCCCACCTTCTGGTCCATCCTGACCTCGATCTCCGGAAAGATCCGCAGGACCTCGTCCAGGTTCTTGTCCAGGAGATCCCCGTTCGTGAAAGCCCCCATCTCGAAGTTCTCCCGGGCTGTGAGGCTCGGGAATATGTTCCTCTCCTGGGGGACGTAGCCGACGCCCTTTCGGACGATCAGGTCGGGCCTCATCCCCGAGATCTCCTCGCCCCGAAAGACGACCCTCCCGCCCCGGAGCTTTCTGGTCGCTCCTCGCCCGGCGGTCGAGATGGCGGAGGCGAGCGATCTACCCGCCTGGTTTCCGGCGGCGACGGGCTTCCTTCTGGGCGGCCTCTTCCTCAGGGCCGTCGACAGTATGCTTCCCCGCATCCACTGCTGCATCTCAGGCTTTTCAGGTTCAGGCGAAGCTGGGGCGGAGAAGACCGGCGGGCATCGGGTCACCCTCCTCATCCTGGCCATCACTCTCCACAACATACCCGTGGGGCTGGCCGTGGGGATCGCCTTTGGGGCTCTGGCCGCCGGTTATCCTTACGCCACCTTGGTGGGTGCGATCACTCTCGCCATCGGCATCGGGATTCAGAACTTCCCCGAGGGCGTTGCCGTCTCCATGCCCCTCCGGCGCGAGGGGATGTCCCGCCCGAGGTGCTTCTGGTACGGGCAGCTGTCGGCGGTCGTGGAGCCGATCGCCGCAGTCATCGGGGCGGGGGCGGTGATCCTCGCAGAGCCTCTTCTCCCCTACGCCCTGGGCTTCGCCGCGGGGGCGATGATCTTCGTGGTGGTCGAGGAGCTGATCCCCGAGTGTCAGCGGGGCGGGAATGCGAGCCTCGCCACAGCGGGGGCGATGATCGGGTTTGCGGTGATGATGGTCCTAGACGTGGCGTTTGGATGACTGCTGGGCTTGGCTGTCGGCCTTGTTTGGGACCACCAGCAGGTAGTATTCTAAGAAGCTTTTATGATGTTCTTAGCGAGGCCAACCATCCTTCCACCATTTTTTGCTCTGGTGAATCTGACTGCAATTTCTGGAGGGCTTCCTTCCAGCAGGTAACCGTCTTCTCCTTAAGGCCCTTCATATTGTAGACTATGCCCATGTTCATCAGTGTCTGGCCCTCTCGTTGCCTATCTCCCAGATCACGAAAAACTTCTAAGGACTCATCAAAAACATCGATGGCTTCGTTCAATCGACCCTGATGACTATAGACTATAGCCAAGTTATAAAGGGTCAGTCCCATTCCATGACAATCCCCAATATCACGGTAAACTTTTAAAGACGCCTCAAACATCTTTATGGCGTCGTCCCATCGTTTCTGCTGAAGATAGATATTTCCTATATCCATGAGGGTCGTACCCTCGCCTTGCCTGTAATTCAAATCGCGAAAAACTTTAAGAGCCTTATCGTACACCTTTATGGCGTCGTCCCATCTGCCCTGCTGACTATAGACTATTCCCATGTTCGTCAATGTCTGGCCCTCGGTGAATTTGTCCCCCAGATCACGAAAAATATCCACAGAATCCTCGTATACCTTTATGGCGTCGTCCCATCTGCCCTGCAGCCTGCAGAAGTTGCCCACACCCATGAGGGTCTGCCCCTCTCGGTGCTTGTCCCCCATATCACGAAAAACTCTCAGAGCCTTATCGTATACCGTTATGGCGCCTTCTATATGGCCCAGCTCGAGGTAGTCGCTGCCCATGTTCATTAAAGCTAGGCCCTCGTTATGCAAATCCCCACGATCACGAAAAACTTTCAGAGCCTCCTTATACATCTTAATGGCGTCGTTCCATCGGCCCCGCCCACTATAGACCGTGCCAATGTTCATGAGGACGAGTCCCTTGCTGTGCCAGTCCTCTAATTCATGAAAAACTTTCAGAGAATCCTCGTACATCTTGATGGCATCGTCCCAATCGCCCTGTTGACAGTAGACCGTGCCCATGTTCTTTAGGATCTGGCCCTCTGCTTGCCGATTGCCAGCTCTCTGGGCCGCCTCTAAGGCGAGCTTGTGAGTATCTACCCACTCTGCCCACATGGAACGCAGATCTTGGAAACTTACCAAATTTCCCGCAAGCATGTAGGCCTCTTCCCACGATCCAGCCTCATGAGCCCATCGGACCGACTCCAACAGGTTTGCATCTTCCCTTTCAAACCATCCAAGCGCCTCCGAAAAGAGGCTTCTGCTCAACTTATCCGGTTCTTTGCCCTCCTGAACCGCCAAATCTTGAGCAATTTTATGCCTGGTCTCTGCTCTCAGCAGTTTGTCCATAAAGCCTGAACGTTCTACGTACCACCGGACAGCACGTAAGCGCGCGGCTTCTATCTCCTCAGCAGTTTTTTCAGCCTCAATCTTCTCTCGGGCGAAGAGGTGCATAAGATCGTGGAATTTATAACGGCCCTCACTTGAGGGCTCGATCAGCCGCAGGTCAACAAGCTTCTCAGTGGCCTCAAATGCTGATTCCTCGTCGATCTCCAACATGGCGCCCACAACACCCGGTTCGAAATCCTGTCCGGGCAGAAGAGAGAGCAGCCTGAAGATCCGCGCCTCGATCTCGTCAAGCTCCTCGTAGCTAAGTTCGAAGCTAGCCCTGACGTCCAAGTCACCCAGGTGGAGCCGTTCCAGCCTTTTTCTCTCATCCTCCAGAAGATCGGCATATTTAACGAGGGTCCAGTGTTCCTTGTCTCTGATCTTCCCCCCAGCAATCCGGATCGCCAGAGGCAGCCTCCCACAGAGCTCGACAATTCTTCTGGCAGAATCAGCCTCAGCTCGGACCCTGCCGTCTACCGCCGTCTTGGCCAGCAGGTCCAGAGCCTCCTCGTAAGGCATGAGACCCAGCCTAATCGGCAAAGCCCCTTCGAGAGCTGATAAAGCAGGGCGGCTTGTGATCAGAACAGCGCATCTCTTATTTCCGGGTAGCAGAGGGCGAACCTGCTTTTCGTCGTGGGCGTTGTCCAGAAATAAAAGAGCACCTTTCTCAGCCAACAGTGAGCGAAAGAGCCCGGCTCGGCTTGCGATATCTTCAGGGATCGAACCCGGATCAACGCCCAGGCTGCTCAAGAAGCTCCAAAGTACATCTGAGGGGGCTAGGGGCTCGCTCCCGGTTCCGCCCGAGCCCCGAAGGTCAACGTAAAGCTGCTCGTCAAAGAGATCTTTCGAGCTATGGGCAGCGTGGATTGCGAGGGCTGATTTGCCTACTCCACCCATGCCGGATATGATGAGAATCGTCGGAACAGTCCCGCTGCCCTCTGCCACACTTTGGAGAAAATCGGCAGTCATTTTAAGATCATCTTGGCGGCCTGTGAAGTCGGCTACGTCGGGTGGGAGCTGGTGTAGAGGTGGTAGCCTCTTCTCGAACTGCTCAAGGATGAGGTTTCCTGCCACATTATAGAGATCACCCTCAACGTCCTGTTTTCCAATTCGAAAAACGCGCCTGTCCTCAGCCATGTTATCTCCAATTAAAATATCCAGCCCAACTTAGCAGCCGTAGTTCCCAGCCACACAGCAGCCTTGCCGAATAGCGTCCCGATCTCCTTCAAGTTTTCGCCGGTAGTCTTGGCATCTTTCAAGACCTCGTTTGCCTGTCTTATGCTCTCGGCAAATGAGCTTTTATCGGGGTTCTCGTCTTCAAGCTCTATTTTGGCGTTTTCGAGATGATTGCCTATCTTTCGTTTTTCTTTCTCTTCGATATCAAGCTCCCCTACCTTCTGCCGAATGGCTTCAATCACCTTCAAGACGTCCTCTGATGAGGAATCTTTTGAGATATTAAGATCCCTCGCCACATTGTAAATATCCCTTCCAGCGTGCTGTTCTCCAATCTGAAAAACTGGTCCCTCGCTCATTCATCTCGCTCCTAATTGTTGATCCTGGTCGAAAAATGATTTTAACTGATCGTCTATATAAGTGCTCTATAGACTCGTCATAATAAAGCCTAAATAGATGGCCAGGAACCCTTTCCCCGTTGTTGGAGGACTAGGATGATCTCTGAGGTGGCTGGACAATACAACGCGAAAGAGGTTGAGGAGCAGGCGAGGAAGTTCTGGGACGATAAAGGCATCTACGTCAAGACCAGGACGATGAGAACCGGCGGCAGAAAGTTCTTCTTCGTCGACGGGCCGCCCTACACCACCG
>ERZ795053.527-NODE-527-length-49388-cov-11.724201_pt1 | contig 49388 bp, 35 predicted proteins | sample MGYA00375137_ERZ795053 | MGnify/ENA primary metagenome ERZ795053 (study PRJEB30182, sample SAMN05720284) | activated sludge metagenome | isolation source: Anaerobic digester | place: Hong Kong | collected 2014-12-17 ...
GAGCACCAGACTACGAATCTGGGGGTCAGGAGTTCGAATCTCTTCGGGTGCGCCATTTTCTCTCAGCAAAACGGCAATGACGGCGCCTGAAAGGCGCAGCACATGTCGATGGACTACGCCCGTCCCGTGGCAGGCTGCCAGCCAGCGCCGCGACCTTGAACCGACAAGACCTCGCGTGATCCGTCTCGGCCCTGAAGTGGCACGCGTTGTGTTGGCAGATCCGTCTCGGCCCTGAATCAATCCGCCGGTTTCAGTGCGTCGGGCAGCCTGCTGTTGCGGATCAGGTGCCTTGCGCGGTTTGCAAAGGTCGTCTCGAACGCATGTTGGCGGGCGAAGTCGCGGGCGCGGATGGCGGTTTCGGCGATCTCTTCACGGTTGGCGTGGAGCCGCGCCACCGTTGCGGCCAGTCGGGCGGCATCGAACATCGGGGTGACCCACCCGCCTCGGGATTCGCGGACAACACCGCAGAAGGCTTCGTTGTCGTAGCCGGCGATCGGCACCCCGCAGGACATCACCTCGGGGTAGGTGCTGGAGGGGTCGCCCTGCGGGTGACAGCAGATGAAGAGATCCGCGCTTTCCTTCAGATAGGGAATCCAGCCCGTATCGAAATCGAGAACCCCCCGCAGGACCACCCGGTCATTCAGGCCCCGGCTGCGAATCTCGGCCTCCAGCGCATCCTTCAACGGCCCGCCGCCGAAGATATCCATCTGGAACGGCACGCCCAGTCGCGCCAGTTCGCCCGCGACGCGCGGAAGTTCCATCACGCCCTTCATCGCGATCAGCCGCCCGCCGAAGACCAGCCTGAGCGGCGCGGCCTGCCGCAGGCGCGCGATCTTTTCCTCAAGGGCCCCGTCGTCGATCACGCCTTCGCGCCCGACGCGGTTGTCGAAGAAAAGAAGCATGTTGTCGTTCAGTCCGCGATAGTTCTCGAAGGTCGGAGTGCCGCTGCAGTGAAGTCCGGCCGCGATCCGGAGCGCCTGCCGGCGGATGCGTTCGGTCCGCCAGAGCCAGAGACGGCGGCGCAGGCGCACAAGCGGATTTGATACCTCTGCGTCCAGGATCTGTCGTTCGGTGGTCGGGGAATATTCCGCCGTGAACACGATGGGCACACCGAGACGGTGGCAAAGCCTTGCGGTTTCGGCCTCTTCGCGGGACAGGAAGGCAAGGACGGCAGCGGCCTTGGCAAGCCGGGCCGCAAGCGCCTCTGGCGTCGCGGGGCGCACCTCAAGTTCGGTTTCCGCCTCGCCCGGCAGATATTCCGCATGGTCCATGTCGGTCGTCGGCGTATCGGAAAGGCTGACCAGGCTGGTCACCGGCCCCGGCCATGTCCTTGCCAGTTCCGCCGTTCCGGTCATGTATTTGCGGGTCAGGATCAGGCCGCCGCGTGGGCCTCGCTGCGCGCTCAGCGCAGGCAAGAGGACAAGTTCGCCGGGGGTGGCAGATTCATCGGTCATGACAGTCGGTCCACCATCGCAAGTATTTCATCCGTGTCCGCCGCAAAGCCCCCTTCGGCGGGTTCCGCAACGACAAAGCCGAAGCGCATGCCCATGCGATCGGCAAATTCCTTGTAGGGCATCGCGAAGCGGTCGGGCGGCTGGATGACCAGAAAGGCCCCGTTGTCGGCCATCGAATAGATCGCGTGGGACAGATGGCTTCCCTCGACCGCGATCACGATCCGCGCGCCCATGATCTTGCGGGAAATCTCTTCCGGTTCCGCCCGCGAAGGCACGACGATCTCGAAACCCCGGGCGGCGAGCGTTTCGCAAAGTGCTGCCTCGTTGACCAGCCGGCGCGGTACACCGTCATCCCCGCGGGCCAGAAAGACGCCGGGCCGGGAAACCTGCCCTCCGAGCCGCCGGCTCAGCCTGTCGCGCAACTGCCGGTAGCGGCTTTCCTTGAAGGGGTTCTGGGCGAAGTCGCTATAGACGGTCAGATGGCGAATGCGCGCATGACCCGGCATCCAGGGCTGCGGAAGACCCAGCAGATCGCGATACCCCCCCTCGTGACGGTAGGGCTTTCCTGGTGCGCCGATCCGGGTTTCGGCGTCGCCGGGGATCATCTCGAGCGGAAAGCTGTCCAGCAGGAAGTTCCCGAAAAAGTCGGCGCCTGTCCAGGTCGTCGCCAGATGGGCATTCTCGATCTCTTGCCGGGTTGGCAGGGCGGGCGATCCGTGTGAAGGGGCTTCCGCCCCGATGCGTTCCTTCCAGGCACCGCAGTAAACGTATGGCCCGGCAATGACCGCATCGGTCAGGACAAAGGCGCGGGTCGGATGATGGTGCGCCGTGGCGCCGTCGATCAGCGCCTTTTCCACCTGCCAGTCCCGCCAGGGCGACAGACCCCGGATCCTGTCCAGCGCGCCATCGGGAAAGACAGCGGGACGCCCGTCGGTTTCCTGCGCCGGGCTGACTTCCCAGCTTTCGATCGCCACTTCCGAAAGCGTCGCGCCGCGGCCATGCAACAGCCGGCGCCAGCCCCAGCCCAGGTAGGCGGCGTTGGTCAGCATGGCTGGCGAACGATCCCGATGATCCGTTCCTGATCCACGGGATCGAGGTCTGGAAAGATCGGCAGACATAGAACCTGGTTTGCCGCGCGGCGAGCGACCGGCAGCATCGATGGGGCGGCCGACGGCAGGTCGCGGTACATCGGAAGGTCCGAGATCAGCGGATAGAAATAGCGCCGGGCAAAAAGCCCGTCCTGGCGCAGACGTTCGTAAAGCGCGTCGCGGCTGATCGGATAGCCATCGCCGACGAGGATCGGGAAGTGGTAAAAATTGTGCCCCGTGCGGCCCGGCGGGCAGACGGCACGAAGCCCGGGCACATCGCCAAGCGCGTCCGAGTAGTGGTTTGCAAGCCGCGCCCGAGTTGCGATCGCGCTATCCATCTGCGGCAGCAGTGCCAGCCCTACAGCGGCGTTCAACTCGCTCATCTTCGTGTTCAAGCCGGTTTCGAGAACCGTCGTCTCGTCCACGATCCCGTAGTTCCCGAGGCGGTCGATGGCGAGCTTGGTTTCCCGGTCGGGCGATATGATCGCGCCGCCTTCGAAGGTGTTAAAAACTTTCGTCGCGTGAAAGCTCAGGACCGAAAGATCGCCCGAAGTGCAGATCGAACGGCCGTTTTCGCGCACACCGAACGCGTGGGCCGCATCGTAGATCAGCCTTAGCCCGTGGCGGTCGGCGACCCTTTGCAGCCCGTCCGTATCGCATGGGGTACCATAGCAGTGCACCGCCAGGATCGCCTGGGTCCGGCCGGTGATCCGCTTTTCGACTTCCACCGGATCGAGGTTCAGCGTCACAGGGTCGATGTCGGCGAAGACGGGCTCTGCCCCGGCCCAGCGGATCGCGTGACTTGTCGCAACGAAGGAGAAGGCCGGTGTGATGACCTCGCCGGTGATGCCGTGGTGGCGAAGGGCAAGCACGAGGCCCATCGATGCGTTTCCGACCATGGATATGTGATCCACGCCGAGATATTGTCCGAGCGCTGCCTCGAACCGCTGAAGGATCGGTCCGCCGTTGGACAGGATTCTGGTTTGCCAGATTTCCTGCAAGAGTGAATAGACATCCTCAAGGGGGGGAAGGATCGGGCGGGTTACATACACCGGCGGTCTGGTCATCGCCTTGGTCTACTTTCTATCTTGCTTGATGCCTTGCTTCGGTATGCTGCTTGTAGCAGCGCCTTGGCGTTGGCATCTATGGATCGGCGACATTGCCGTCATAATGCGCTGCTGGTCGGGACTTTTGCTGCGACCCGCTTGGCCCACCATCCCCGGGACGAGCCGGAAAGAAGTTCATCTTCGCTAGGCCGATCACCTGAAGCCCCCCTTTCTCCGCTGCGCTGCCGTACAAGGGCCGGAGCCCAGGACATGCCTTCATTTAGAGCAGGGACGGGAAACAACTCAACGAAATCCATTCGCCAATTGATCCCGACGCAATCCGGTGCTCACCGTGGTATCCAATCGATCAGGGTTCACTTGATTGGTGCAATGAACGAGGAAATCGATTCCCTTCATCTATCCGTGCCGAACCCGCAAGACAGCATCCTGAGGCGAACGCCCTGACGGCAGACGAAAGGTCAACTAGCTCACGAATCCTGCCAGCAATTCCAGTTGATCGCGGTGCAACCAGATCGACACGCTGGCGCCAACGGCTGCAAACAATGCCATCGACAGGTCATGTAGCGGATCCCAGGCCCCGTGCTTGACCGCAATGCGGATCACCGCCACATGAGCCAGCAAGTGCCCCAGTGCAAAGCCGAGAAAAGCGCCGGACAGGCCGCCAAGTTGGATCCCGGCCAGGAAGAACGCGGTTTGAAGAACCGCGCGTGTCGCATTCAGGCCGAAGACCGCGCGGGAATCCCCCCGTGCCATTGCCGCGTTCTCGTAGGTCATGCCGACCAGCATCGGAAGGTTCATCAACGCCACCGCGACGACGACGCCGCCAGACGCGTGAAAGCGATCATCATAGAGGATGTCGATGATCATGACACCCAGCAACGAAAGCAGCAATTGCCCGGACATGAACGCAAGGGTGAAACGAAATCGGACACGGCGCAGGATGTCGTAGTCGGCCTTGCTTTGGCCTGGGGGATGATCCCGGCAGAGCGGCAGCATGATCCGGCCATTCATCGAGATGGCGATCATCATTGGGGCGCTCGCGATGAAAAAGCCTACGTTGTAGATGCCGATCCCTTCCATCGTGATGAACTTGCCCAGGATCATCTTGTCGCTTTGTGACAGAAGGAAGCTGCACGCTGTGCTGAGGAAGATCCATTTGCCAAAATGGATCAGTTCCCTACGCGCCTCGGTTTCCCAGCGGAAGTGGTTGCGCGGCCCGGGCAGGAACAGGTCATAGATGACAAGCTTGATGACCGTTCCGATCACGTTTCCGATCGCCATGGCCCAGACGGATTGCAAGATCCACGCGAGGACGATCACGACGGCAAGTCCGAGCGCCTGCGAGATCAAGTCAAGGACGGTCAGCCGTCCAATCAGCAGGTGTCTGCTGGCGGTGTCTTCGCGGGTCGGAAAGAACCCCATCACGACAAGTGAGAAGCTCGCGACCGGAAGAAGATGTGCGAGTTGAGGTTCATTGAAGAACTGACCTGCGGGCCACGACAAGAGACAGCACACGATCCAGAGCGCGAAGCAACGGATTACCTGGATCGTCCATGCGGTGTTCAGAAAGTCGGGATCGTCGCCGCGTTTGCTTTGCTGAATGGACGGCTTGATGCCAACGTCCGAGAACATCGTGACACCCACCACCACGACCGTGACGAGGGTCATCAGGCCGAAGGCCTCCGGAAACAGGATGCGCGAAAGGATCAGGTTGCCAGCGAGCCGAAGCATCTGGCCGCCAAAGAGATTTCCAACGATCAGCGCAGCGCTTGAGCCAATCCGTTCAGTCACTTTCCCGGTGGGAACCTGCCCGCCGTGATCCTTCGCAGAGACGGCAGGGCGGCGATTGAAAAGGAACCTGAAGGCGCGCATGCTTATTGTACACCCTCAGAGACAGAATTGGCTCGATCCGCATCCGGGCAAGACACAAATGTCAGCCCTGCCGCATTGTTCCGCCGATTCAACATTGCTTCTCTCCCGGCCTCCGGATCCGCGTCGCTCGTTCGCAGGCCAGCGACGGGTGCCCTTGCCAAGTCGCCGGCACCGGCACCCTATGACCCGGAGTTGGGGGATTTTCCAACTAAATCCTGCGTGAGGTCCGCAACCTTCCACCGCGAGGCACTATGTGGCCGATTGATCGGGATCGTTCGTGGGGCTGAAACAGCGAATGCAGGTTCCGCCATGGCCCGCGAGGTGCCTGGCAAAGGGCAAGCGATGACAGAGGACTCCCGCGTTGGCGAAAGGATACGAAGCCGTCATCCGGGCGACGGGAATCGCCGATAGTCGCCAAATTGAAAACAGTGCTGGCCTGACGGCGAAATCCTTGGGCGGAAAGGGCAATTGCCGCCCGGTTCCACGCGCCTGCCAACCCTCCCGGCCCTGTGTTGATGGACAGCCGGAAGGAGTCGGTTCATCATGACGAGGTCGCTTGCCGTTTGTCTGGAGGTCGAGGTGCGGTTCTTCTGCAATCCAAGGTTTGTCGCCTTCGTCGCCCTCGGGTCTTGTCTTTCGGGCGCGGCCCTCGCACAGCAGGTCTCCGCGCCACAGGGGGTCGCAGACCCAGTGCTTGCCTTCAACCTTGCCGATGTCAAGGACTGGGGTAGCAACATGCCCTTTCTCGATATTGCCAGGACCATGCGCCCCTTTATCGCGGGAACGGATGACCAATGGGAAACGATGGGCAATGACGACCTGCGGGCAGGCGGTTTTCTTGACGAAGCCGGCTGGCCTTTGCGTCTTCCACCCAAGGCCACGATCTTTCGCGCGGGTTTCGACTGGTCACACGACAGCGGGGCAGCCAAGTCGCGCGCCGGAAGATACCTCCTGACCTACGATGGTGCGGGCCGGATCGCGTTGGGTGGCAGTGCCGAACTGGTCGACCGGGCACCGGGCCGGATCGTTTTCGACAACGCCGACGGGGCAGGTTTCTGGCTGGAGCTTGTCGAAAACGACCCGCAGGGAACCGGCGACAACATCCGAAACATCCGGATCGTACGCGAAGACCGACTTCCGCTGTATCAGGCGGGTGCCGTCTTCAACCCGGACTGGCTGGCCGTGATCCGGGACGCCCGTCATCTGCGTCTCATGGACTGGATGGAGACCAATGATTCCGAGATCGTACATTGGGAAGATCGGCCAAAGCTTGGCGATGCGACCTGGGCGCGGGTCGGGGTGCCGCTGGAGATCATGGTTCAACTTGCGAACGAGACGGGAACAGAGCCATGGTTCACGTTGCCGCATCAGGCGGATGACGAATATGTCCGGCATTTCGCGACCTATGTGCATGAACATCTGGATCCGCGCCTGAAGGTCCGGGTCGAGTTTTCGAACGAGGTCTGGAACGGGGCTTTCGACCAGTCGGATTGGGTGGACGAGCAGGCGAAAAAGGTCTGGCACCGTGACGCGGGGCTATACTACCACGCAAAGCGCGCAACCGAGATGGCGCTCATCTGGGAGGACGTCTTTGGCGCGGATTCATCCGCGCGGTTGGTGAATGTCCTGGCTGGACAGGCAGTAAACAGCTGGCTGACGGAAGAACTGATCACGGCCGGAGGTTGGCGCGAGGAAGAGCCGGATGCCTACGTGCCGCCCGAAGGCGTTTTCGAAGAGTTCGCAGTCACCTCATATTTCGGTGATGGCGTGATGGGTGATCCCGCTGTTCGCGGCGACCTTGTCGCAAGGATGAACCGTTCGCCCGAAGAGGCCGCTTCCTGGTTGACCGCGCGGCTCCGCGATCCCGCGGCAGACGATTCGATACCCGCGCGCCTTGCCGAACTTGCCCAACAGCGAGAGGTCGCCAACAAGCACGGGCTGAAGCTGACGCTCTACGAAGGGGGGCAGCATGTCCATCATCTTTTCGCGATCGACGGGATGAGCAAGGCGGAAGCCGAGAAGATGAACGACTTCATGCAGTCTTATGTCCGCAGCGACAACATGGCGGACCTATATGAGGAGCTTTGGCGCGGATGGCAGAACGTGGGTCAAGGCCCGTTCATGCAGTATAATGCCGTTTCCGGGGCATCGAAGTGGGGGTCATGGGGCCTATACGCCTATCTTGGCGATAGGCCGCCGCGCGCGAAGGTGCTTGAGCATTTGGCAAGCGCCGGCGGTTCATGGTGGGGCGAAGGTGGTGGCCCGCAGTTCCTGCAGGGGGTGACCGTCACGGGTGAAAGCGGCGACGATGTTCTTGCTGGCACCCCTGAGGAAGACTACCTGGTTGGCGGTGCCGGTGATGACCGGCTGATCCCCGGCGCTGGTAACGACGGTCTGAACGGTGGCCCGGGGACAGATACGGCCGAGGTTGACGGGACAGCGGCGGACTATCGGATCCGGCGTGCCGGCGAAGGGTTCCGCATGTCGGGGGCGGACGGCGAGAAGTACCTTTTCTCGATCGAACGAATCCTATTCAGCGATGGATCGGTGGTTGCGCCCGAGGAGTTGGCGCACGAGTGAACTGTTTCCCAAGAAGAAGGCAATGGGCGACGCAGCTGCGCATTGCGCCATCGGCAGGATTTTCGGTGGCTGGTGGTTTGAGCCGCGCCGCAGGACTCGCTAGACACGCTGCACCGGCTATCCGGCATCGAAAGGAACAAGGTGAACGCTCCCGCATCCGCGATTGACGTAAGGCAACCGGTCCGGTTGGCGGGGTTGTTCTGGCTGGCCTGCGCCACTGCCGGTGCTGCCGTGTTCTTCCTTCCCGGGATCGATTCTTTGGTGGAGGCATGGGTCCAGCCGGAATACAGCCATGGGCCGCTTATCCCGATCGTTTCCGCCTTTCTTCTGCTGCGCCAACTCAAGACGGTTCCAGCAGCGCCGGTGGGTTGGACTGACCGCCTTCCGGGTCTCGCGTTGCTGGTCGTTGCGCTGCTTTTGGCGGTGTTCGGGCGGGTCATCCAGATTTCGGATTTCGTCGCCTATGCGATGATCCTTTGGGTTGGCGCGATGCTGCTGATCGGGTTCGGCTGGACGCGCGGGCACGCGTTATGGCCACCGGTCTTTCACCTTGTCTACATGCTGCCACTGCCTGGCGCTCTTTACTACGGTGTTTCGACCTGGCTTCAGGGGGTATCGTCGGAACTGGGGGTCTTCTTCCTCAGGCTCATGGACGTGCCGGTCTATCTTGACGGCAACATCATCGATCTTGGCGTCTACAAGCTTGAAGTCGCGGAAGCCTGTTCCGGACTACGCTACCTTTTTCCGATTCTCAGCTTTTCCTACATCTTCGCGGTCCTCTACCGTGGGCCGATCTGGCACAAGGCGGTGCTCTTGATCGCCGCGGCGCCGCTTTCGGTCCTCATGAACTCGGTCCGTATTGCCATCGCCGGGGTGGTCGTGGATCGCTACGGGCTCGCACATGTGGAGGGGATCACCCACTTCCTTGAAGGCTGGGTCATCTTCGTCACCTGTGTGGCGCTGCTTTTCGGCCTGGCACGCGTGCTTCTTTTCTTTCGCAGCGACCGGCCGCGTCTTGTCGATGCCCTCGATCTTGAGACCGATGGGATTTGGACCCAGTTCCTGCGCCTTGGCCGCGCGCCCGCGATGGTTCTGCCTGCTGTCGTGATGCTGGCACTGGCGGCATCGGTCACTGTCCTGCCCGAAAGGGTGCCTGCCCCGATCGCGCGCGACAGCTTTGCCACCTTTCCTCGTGGGTTGGGCGCCTGGCGCATGCAGTCCGACAGCCGGCTTGATCCGGGGATCGAACGTGTCCTGCGTGCGGATGATTACATGGTTCGTCTGTACGAGGCGCCCGCCTCTGACGCCTGGGTCGAGCTTTTCGCAGCCTGGTATGTAGACCAGAGTCGTGGCGGCACGCATTCGCCCGAAGTCTGCCTGCCAGCAGGCGGATGGGAAATCGCGTCTCTCAGGCAGATCGACGCACCGGGCGCGGACGGCATGTTCACGCTGAATAGGGCTCTGATCCAGAAGGGTCTGGAACGGATGCTGGTCTACTACTGGTATGACCAGCAGGGCCTACGAACAGCTTCGTCCTTCCGTTCCAGGTTCATCCTGACGTTGGCCAAGCTGAAGACCGGGCGCAGCGATGGCGCCCTTGTGCGGCTGACCACCCCGATCCGTGTCGGGGAAACGGAGGCCGACGCCGAAGCGCGCCTGCAGGCACTGCTGAAAGCCGCCGACGGGCCGCTTGCCCAGGCGCTTCCGGGGGAATGACGAACGTGACCCCGGCGCATCCCGCAATCACCGCACACCGTCGAGCGTCGCCGCCTGACCGGGTCGCCGCGCAACCTGTTCCTTGTCCTGCCGTAACGAGTGAAATTCAGAATGACTGAAATGCCCCCGGCCCCGCTCCTGAGCGTCATCATCTCTGCCTTCAACGAGGAACGCTATATCGGCGCCTGCCTCGGATCGTTGCTTGATCAGGACCCCGTCCCCTGCGATGTGGAGGTCATCGTTTCGGCCAATGCCTGCACGGACCGGACCGAGGAAATCGTCGAGGGCTTCGTTCCGCGATTTGCCGCGCGTGGCTGGACCTTGAATTGCCTGTCAAGTCCAGTGCCCGGAAAGCCCGCCGCGCTCAATCGCGCGGACGCGGCTGCGCGGGGCGATCTTCGGGCCTATCTTGACGCTGATATCGTCTGTTCGCCCGGATTGCTGGCCGAGATCGCCAGGCGCCTGGACACACCCGCCGCACTTTACGCGACAGGCCGCCTGCGCGTGGCGCGCGCGGCGTCCTGGATCACGCGGGCCTATGCGCGCCTGTGGTGCCGCCTGCCGTTCATGAAAAGCGGGGCCGTGGGGGCGGGTTTCTTCGCCGTCAACGCGCCCGGCCGTGCCCGGTGGGGCGCGTTTCCCGATATCATCTCCGACGACACCTTCGTCCGGCTGCAGTTCGCGCCCGGCGAACGTGCAGAGGTGGCGGCAGGGTTCGAATGGCCGATGGCCGAAGGGCTTGCCAACCTCGTGCGTGTCAGGCGGCGCCAGGATGCCGGTGTGGTCGAGATCGCCCAGCTTTACCCGAATCTGTTGGCGAACGAGGGCAAGGCCGGCCTGGGCAAGGCGGGCATCCTGAAGCTTGCGATCACAGATCCGGTAGCCTTCGCGGTCTATGCGACGGTTCACCTGCTTGTTCGCACACGTCCCCAGGGCGCGGAATGGAGTCGCGGTCGATGAATGGTCCGTCAATACAGTCGGCGCGCGATCCGCGAGGGCCGGTGCCAACGGCGGTTCCGAAGGGCCGCATCGCCTATCTGACCGGGGAATATCCCAAGGTTTCCCATACCTTCATCCAGCGGGAGGTCGCGGCCCTTCGGGCGCATGGCGTCGATGTCATGACCTGCACGGTGCGCCGCGCGCCCGCCAGGGACGTGGTCGGCGCCGACCAGCAGGAAGAACAGGCGCGCACCTTCTGCATCCTCGATGCCGCGCGAAATCCCTTGCGGCTACTGGGCGCGCATCTGGCGCTGATCCGGCGCAGCCCCGCCCGCTGGTTCGAGGCATTGCGCCTGGCCTGGCGCACCCGCCCGCCTGGCCTGAAGGCTTTGCTCTGGCAGGCATTCTACTTTGCCGAGGCCGGCGTTCTGGCGCGCCATCTGCAAAAGGCGGGCGCAACCCATCTGCACAACCACTTCGCCAATTCGTCCTGTTCGGTCGCGATGCTGACAAGCGTCATGTCCGGTGTGCCCTTCAGTTTCACCGAACATGGCCCGGCGATCTTCTTCGAGGTCGGCAAGTGGCATCTGGGGGAAAAGGTCGCGCGCGCCAGTTTCGTGGCATGTATCAGCCATTTCTGCCGGTCGCAGATGATGCTGTTTTCCGATCCCGCGCATTGGCACAAGTTTTCCATCGTTCATTGCGGCGTCGAACCGGCGCGCTACGGGGCTGTGCCGCGTGGCGATTTTGCGCAGCGCGCGCTTTTCATCGGGCGCATGGACCCGGTGAAGGGGGTGCCGGTCCTCTTGCGTGCGTTCGGCGATGTCGCCCGCGACTATCCCGGCGCCCGTCTGGATCTGGTCGGCGACGGGCCCGCGATGCGCGATTTCACCGCCATGGCGCAGACGACCGGCGTTGCTGACCGCGTTCGGTTTCTGGGCTACCGCAACCAGGACGAAGTCGCGGCGCATCTGGCGGAGGCCGACATGCTCGTCCTGCCAAGCTTCGCCGAAGGCGTTCCCGTCGTCCTGATGGAGGCGATGGCGAGCCGCATTCCGGTCATCGCCAGCCGAGTCGCCGGCGTCGCGGAACTGGTCGAGGACGGGCAAAGCGGTTTCGTCCTGCCGCCGGGTGACGAGCGATCGCTTGCGACGTCGCTGCGGACGCTCTTCGATGCGCCGGAACGTTGCCGCGAGATGGGGCTTGCCGGGCGCGCCAAGGTCGAGGTCGAATTCGACATCAGGACCGAGGCGGCGCGCCTGGCCGGGCAGTTCGCCGCGGCCGAGGACCGGCGGGCCTGACGGGCATGCACGGCCGCTTGTCGGGGCGCGCGAAAACACGGAAAATCAACCAATCGGATGCAGTATCGGCCATATCCGTGGCGGTGTGAGTGTAAGGGTTTGAAATGTATGAAGATTCAGGAAGAAGCCTCGTTCAGGCAGTCCGCTCCGCCTCCTACGCCAGATGCAGATCGCCCCAGAATCATCAACAATGTCTGCACAGTTCCCCCGCTTCTCAGGGATTGTTCAATGTTTGAGGTCTTGAAGCACGACCTGCAAAGCGGCGAATTCCTGGGTGCCCCGTTCCACCGCGTCGACATGGACCGGTCGCTTGCGCTGGCCAACCGGGCCATGCGCGGCCACGAACGTCTGCAGCATTGCGATGTCAACGTCGCCAAGATCATCCAGATGCGGTCTGATCCGAATCTGGCGCGTCATGTTCGCGAAAGCGATATCGTCTGCATCGACGGCGCGGGCGTGATGCTGGGCTGTCGCCTTCTTGGCATCGCGACAGGCGGGCGCGTCACGGGCGTGGATCTGATGATGCGCACCATCGACCTTTGCGAACGTGGCGGCTTCCGACCGTACTTCCTTGGCGCGCGCCAGGAAGTCGTCGAAACCGTCGTCGCGCGGCTGCGCGAAACCCATCCGAACCTCAAGGTCGCCGGGTATCGCAACGGCTATTTCAAGCGCGAGGACGAGGCCGGAATTGTCGCCGACATCCGCGCCTCGGGCGCCGACTGCCTGTTCGTGGGCATCACCAGCCCGATCAAGGAACGCTTCCTCTTCGAACATCGCGACGCACTGAACGTGCCGTTCCAGATGGGTGTGGGCGGCGCCTTCGACGTGCTGGCCGGCAAGGTCCGCCGCGCCCCCCGCTTCGTCCAGGCGATGGGCATGGAATGGCTTTTCCGCGTGCTTCAGGAACCGCGCCGCTTGTTCTGGCGCTATCTTTCGACCAATACCCGTTTCGGGATGCTTCTTGCCGCGGAAATGCTGCGCAAGCGGACCCGCCCTACCCGCAACGGCCAGAACGGATGAACGCGATACCATCATGAAAATCCTTGTCGTCTTCGGAACCCGGCCTGAGGCCATCAAGTGCTTTCCCGTGATCGAGGAGCTTCGCCGCCGTCCGGGGGTTGAGGTCGTCGCCTGCACCACCGCGCAGCACCGGCATATCCTTGATCAGGTTATGGAACTTGTGGGGCTCGTGCCGGACATCGACCTGCACCTGATGCGCGAAAAACCGACGCTGACCGACATCACCACCGATGTCCTGCATCGCGTCGGCGAGGTTCTGGCCGAAGTGCGCCCGGACCGCGTGCTTGTGCAGGGCGACACCACGACGGCGATGGCGACCGCGATGGCGGCCTTCTATCACGGCGTTCCGGTCGGCCATATCGAGGCGGGGCTGCGCACCGATACCATCCTGTCGCCCTGGCCCGAAGAGGCCAACCGGCGGATCGTCAGTGTCATCACCGACATGCATTTTGCCCCGACAAGGGCCGCGCGCGACAATCTCTTGCGCGAAAACATCGACCCCGCCAGCGTCTACCTGACCGGGAATACGGTGATCGACGCGCTGCATTCGGTGCGCGCGCGCCTGGCAGCGGCCAAGACATCCTCCCTGCCGGACAACGCGAAACTGCGCGATCTGCTGGACCAGGGGCGAAAGCTGATCCTGATGACGGCGCATCGCCGCGAAAACTGGGGCGAGGGGATCGACGCGATCTGCCGCGCCGCGCGCCAACTTGCCGACCGCGGCGATGTGGTGATCGCGCTGCCGGTCCATCCCAACCCGCGCGTGTCGGTGCCGGTGCGCGCGGCGCTGGGCGATCATCCCGCGATCTGCCTGCTCGAACCGCTGGGCTATGCCGAATTCGTTTCGATGCTGGGCCGCTGCGAAATCGTGCTGACTGATTCCGGCGGGGTTCAGGAAGAGGCGCCGGCGTTGGGCAAGCCGGTTCTGGTGCTGCGCGACACCACCGAACGCCCCGAGGGGGTCGAGGCCGGCTGCGCCAGGCTCATCGGGCTTGATGCCCGCCGCATCGTCGAGGAGGCGACGCGCCTTCTGGACGACCCGGAAGCCTATGGCGCGATGAGCCATGTCGCCAACCCCTACGGGGATGGAACCGCGGCGCGGCAGATCGCGGACGCCATCCTTTCGAACGCGCGGGGCCAGCGGGCCCGCGCAGTAGGCGCCTGAGTGTCCGAGGTATTACGGTGATTGTGCATTTTCTGGTGAAATCGTTGACCGACACGGTTTCGGGCCTTGGTCCGATCCTGTCCGCGCGTCCCGAACGAACGGACCACGCCGCCCATCTGGCCGCGGCCTCCGGCTGGCTCTTGCGATCGGTCGATGCCTGCGGCGGGCAGGCGTCGTCGAAAGGGTATCGGGTTCTCAAGGGCTGGATGCCGCCCTATCCCGAGACGACCGGCTACATCATCCCCACGCTTTTCGCGCTGGGCGAACGCTTTGGCGACAGACGCCACGGCGACGCTGCCGGGCGGATGGGGCAGTGGCTGACCGGTATCCAGCGGCCCGATGGCGGTTTCTCGGGGTATGAACTTGGGCGTCAGGATGACCCGGACGTCTTCGACACCGGCATGATCCTTCTGGGGTTCAACGCGCTCCTGAGACGCGGCGGCGACGATCGGACGGTCGCGGCGGCGGCAAAAGCCGCCCGCTTCCTGCGCGAAGCGATGGACGACAGGGGGGCCTTTGTTCGCCATGTCAGCCACCAGATGCTTCACTGCTACAACGTGCGTTCTGCCTGGGCGCTGGTGGCCTACGGCCGTATCGCCGGCGACGCCGAGGCCGTGGCGGCCGGCCTTGCCAATGCCGACTGGGCGTTGGCGCAGCAACGCGACAACGGCTACTTCGCCGAGAACGGCTTCAAGCCCGGAGGGAATGCCAATACGCATGGCACGGCCTATGTGATGCGCGGGCTTTTCCAGATTCACCAACTGACCGGGCGTCGAGACGTTCTCGCCGCGGTTGAGAAGGCGGCGGACCAGGTCGCGGCGATCGTCGAGCGCGAGGGCTGGATCGCGGCGGAACTTGGGCCGGACTGGGAGTTCCGCTCCGGGCACATCTGTCTGACCGGCTGCGCGCAGCTGGCGATCATCTTCCTGCGTCTTGCCGCCGTCACCGGCAACGAACGCTATGTTCCGCTGGCCGAACGCCTGATCGCGCAGGTCGCCGCGACACAGACGGTCAGGGGGGAAAAGCGGCACAGCGGCGCGATCGCGGGTTCGTACCCGATCCAGGGTGCCTATGCGCCGTTCCAGTATCCCAACTGGGCAACCAAGTTCTTCGCCGACGCGCTATTGGAACGCGAACGCTGGCACGCGGGCCAGCGCAGCCTGCCGGAAGACGAGCTTTTCGCCGGCTAGGGGTGCCGGATCACTTGTATTCGATGATCCGGCTGGCCTTGCCGCGCAGCCGCCTGAAACGGTACGTCGCCGCGCCCTGGATGTTGCATAGCTTCGAAAGCGTCAGCAAGAGCCCGGATTTCGCGGCGTCGGCGGCGGGAAAGCCCCGGCGCGCGAAACGCCACGAGGATCGACCCGCCGAAGCGGCGTAAAGCGCGGCGGCCAAAAGGGCAGCCGGCAGAAAGAAGACCGCGCCGGCAAGCGCGACCGCAGGCAAGACCGCCCCCCAGAAAACCATCCGTCGGCGCGCGGCAGGATAAAGGGCGGGATGCAGGTCGCCGACCTCTGCAAAGGCATGCCCGGCGCGGACATTGCGTTTCCACCATTGCCCGAAACGGTAGATCGCGGCGTCGTGGTAGCCCATCGCGGCGTCGATCCGCCAGATTTCGGCCCCCTGCGCGATCATGCGCTGGCAAAGGTCGGGTTCTTCCCCGGCGATCAGATCCTCGCGAAATCCGCCCGCCTGCGCGACCGCCGCGCGGCGCATCATGGCGATGCCGCCGCAGGCCTGCGTCCGACCCACCGGCGTGTCCCATTCCCAGTCGCAAAGCCGGTTGTAGACCGAGGCGTCTACATCAACTTCGTGAAGCCTGCCGCAGACGACCGCGGCGCGAGGCGTGGCCTGAAGAAACGATACCGCCTTTGAGATCCAGACCGGATCGATCCGGCAATCGCCGTCGATGAACTGCACAAGATCGCCGCCGTGATCGGAGCCGAGGCGCGCAAAGCCCGCGTTGCGCGCGCGCGCGGCAGTGAAGGGGCGCGACATGTCGAGTTCGACCACCTCTGCGCCCGCGGCTCGCGCGGCGGACACGCTGCCGTCCGATGAACCCGAATCGACATAGACCATGCGGTCGACAAGCGGCGCGACGGAGGCGAGACAAGCGACAAGCCGCGCGCCCTCGTTGCGCCCGATGATCACGGCCGCGACGGATGGCGCTGGGCCGCTCAGATCAGGCTGTACGGTCTTCTCGCTGGTCAAAAAGGGCATCCTCGCACGCGAACTGTCTGATTTCCGGCAAGGAAAAGCTTTGCGCCGGACCTGTCCAGAAGAATCTGTCTCCGTCGCGGGGCTGGAATGGAACCTGCCGCGTTCTTCCTGCGGGTTCACGACCTTGCAGGCTGGTACCACGCGGTTACGGGGCTGGTCTTTCGTTTCCCGAACGGGCACAGTCGAAATGTCCCGATGCACTGTCACCTCCTTGTCGACAGCCCGTAGGCCGATGAAACCGAGGACCGCAGGACGAAGCAATGACGCTCTGCCAACGGAATCATGATGTTCCGTCGCATTCCTGGTGCGGGCGCCCCACCGCAGCGCCGGCAATTCCCGGCCCGACGCTTGGACTCGGTCCTTGGGGTGATAGACTTCCCCCGACTCCGCGAAGTACGAGCGTGTTGACGATATGTCCGAATCTGTCGTGATCGGTGAAAACGACATCGCCATTGTCGGAATGGCGGCGCATCTTCCTGGTGCGGCATCCATCGGCGACTACTGGGAAAACCTGCGTGGCGGGATCGAGTCGATCCGCCAGCTGAGCGAGGCGGAACTGCTGGCGGCCGGCGAAAGCCCGGCGCGCATGCGGGCGCCGAACTATGTGCGCGCCGCCGCGCCGCTTGACGGGTTCGAACGCTTCGACGCGGAATTCTTCGGGCTTTCGCCGAAGGAAGCCGCGATCATGGACCCCCAGCACAGGCAATTTCTTGAAACGGCGTGGGAGGCGATGGAAAACGCTGGCCATACGCCCGAAGGATTCGACGGGCCGATCGGCGTCTATGCCGGCTGCGGAATGGGCAGCTACTTCTACTTCAACGTCTGTTCCAACCCCGATCTGGTCCAGTCGACCGGGATGTTCCTTCTGCGGCACACCGGGAACGACAAGGATTTCCTGTCCACGCGCGTCAGCCATATCTTCGACCTCAAGGGGCCAAGCCTGTCGGTCCAGACGGCCTGTTCGACGTCGCTTGTTGCGGTGCATCTGGCATCGCAGGCGCTTTTGAACGGCGAATGCGACATGGCGCTTGCCGGGGGCGTGACGATCGAGATCCCCCAAGCCCGCGGCTATCTTTACGCAGAAGGGGAGGTGCTTTCGCCCGACGGTCACTGCCACGCCTTCGACCATCGGGCGCAGGGCACCGTCTTCGGGTCGGGCGCGGGGTGCGTCGTCCTGCGGAGGCTGGGCGACGCGATCGCGGATGGCGACCATGTCTGGGCGGTCATCAAGGGCAGCGCGATCAACAACGACGGGTCCGACAAGGCGGGCTACCTCGCCCCGTCGGTGGACGGACAGGCCCGCGCCATCGCCGAGGCGCACGCGGTGGCCGGTGTCAACGCCGATACGATCGGCTATGTCGAATGCCACGGCACCGGCACCTATCTTGGCGACCCGATCGAGGTCGCGGCGCTGACGCAGGCCTTCCGCGAAACAACTGACAAGTCGGGGTTTTGCAGGATCGGTTCGGTCAAGACGAATATCGGGCACCTGGATACGGCCGCGGGCGTCGCGAGCCTCATCAAGACCTCGCTTGCGCTGCATCACCGGCAGATGCCGCCCTCGCTTGGCTACGAAAAGCCGAACCCGGCCATCGATTTCGACACGTCGCCCTTCCGCGTCAACGACCGGTTGTCGGATTTCCCGGCGCTGTCGGGCGCGCCGCGCCGCGCCGCGGTGAACAGCCTTGGCGTCGGCGGCACGAATGCCCATGCCGTCGTGGAGGAGGCGCCAGCGCGCCTTCCGTCGCAAGAAAGCGACTGGCCGTTTCAGCCGATCGTCCTGTCCGCGCGATCCAAGGCCGCGCTGGACGACGCCGGGCGCAACCTGGCCGCTCATTTGCGTACCCATCCCGAACAGCCGCTGGCCGATATCGCCTGGACGCTCAAGGAAGGCCGCCGCGCCTTCGACCGGCGCCGCGTCGTGGTCGCCGCCACGCATGCGGAGGCGGCGGACCTTCTGGAACGCGGCGATACTCGCCGGGTCTTCACCCATACCCATCTGGGCGATGCGCCTGAAGTCGTCTTCATGTTCCCCGGGGGCGGCGCGCAATACGCGGGCATGGCGCGCGATTTGTACGAGACCGAACCGGTCTTCCGCGAATGGATGGATCGCGGCCTGGATCACCTTCAACCCAAGCTCGACTACGACCTGCGCGCGCTCTGGCTGCCGGGGCCCGCGGATCACGACAGCGCGGCAGAAGCGTTGAAGCGGCCGTCGGTCCAGCTGCCGCTGATCATGATCACCGAATATGCGCTGGCCCAGTTGTGGAAAAGCTGGGGTGTGGAACCGGCAGCGCTTGTCGGTCATTCGATGGGCGAAAACACCGCTGCCTGCCTGGCTGGGGTCATGTCCTTCGAGGATTGCATCGGCCTTGTCCACCTGCGCGGCCAGTTGTTCGACACGATCGCGCCGGGGGGCATGCTGTCGGTCCCGATGGGTGAAGACGACCTGCGCGCGATCCTTGACCCCGCGCTTGACATGGCTTCTGTCAACGCGCCCGATCTTTGCGTCGTGTCGGGGCCTCAGGCGGCGCTCGATGCGCTGGAAGCGGAGCTGCGCGACCGCGACGTCGAACCGCAACGCGTCCAGATCGACATCGCGGCCCACAGCCGGATGCTTGAGCCGATCCTGGAACGCTTCGGCGCCTATCTGCGTTCGATCCGGCTTTCGGCGCCGGAACTTCCGATCATTTCGAACCGTACCGGCCAGCCGCTTGCGGCGGCCGAGGCGACCGACCCGGACTACTGGGTGCGCCACCTGCGCAGTACCGTGATGTTCGCGGATTGCGCGCGGACTCTGATGGCAAGGCCGGGCCGTGTGTTCCTTGAGGTCGGGCCGGGGCGCGCGCTCACGTCGCTTGTTCAGGCCAATGGCGTGCCGGCCAACCAGGTGCTGTCATCGCTGCGCCATCCCGAACATGACGTTGCAGACGATGTCTGGTTCGTCACCACGCTCGGGCGCCTCTGGGCACTGGGCGTGCCGGTGGACTGGGCGCCGATCTGGGGCGAGGCGCGGCGCAACCGCGTGCCGCTTCCGACCTACCCGTTCCAGCGCCAGTCCTACTTCATCGAACCCGGGACGGCCGCCGCCACGCCGGCGGAAGATACCTGGCCGGAACGGATCGAGGACGTCGGCGATTGGGGGTGGAAACCCCACTGGCGCCCGCGCGCAGCCGACTGCGAGGTGGAGGCGGACCGGATCGAGGATGCGGACCGGGTCGACTGGCTGGTCTTTGCCGACGACACCGGCCTGTCCGACCGGGTCGTCATGCGGCTCCGCGCGGCCGGTCACCGTGTCGTCGAGGTGCGCGTCGGTTTCTCCTTCGCGCGTCTGGGCGATGACAGCTACAGCATTTCACCCGAACGCGGGCGGGTCGACTATGATCGGTTGTTGCAGGTTCTGGGCGCCGAGGGGTTCACACCTGGCCGCATCGCGCATTTCTGGCTGGCCACCGACCAGCGGACCTTCCGACTTGGGTCGAGCTTCTTCATGCGCAATCTGGAACAGGGTTTCCAGAGCCTCCTGTTCCTTGCCCAGGCGATGGGAGAGGCGGACCTGCCCGGCCCGCTGCACCTGACCTGCGTCACGACCGGCACGCAACAGTTGCGCGACGAAGCGTTGCCTGACCCCGAAAAGGCGACCGTCTTCGGCCCGCTGCGCGTCATCCCGCGCGAATTCCCCGGCGTGACCTGTGCGGCGCTCGACGTGGCTTTGCCGTCCGGTTCCGCGCGGGATGCGGAGATGGACCGGCTGACCGACCTGGTGATCGAGGATCTGCTGGCTGAGCCGTCGAACCTCACGGCGGCGCTGCGCGGGGGCAAGCGCTATGAACTGACCTGGCGGCCGGTCAAGCTTGCGGAGGCCGAAACGCCGGTTCCCGATGGCGCTGTCTGCCTGATCACCGGCGGGTTCGGCGGTATCGGACTGACGCTTGCCGAACGGCTGGTGGAAGAACGCGGCGCGCGGATCGCGCTTTTGTCGCGGCGTCCCTTGCCCGCGCCAGAGGCCTGGGACAGCTATCTGCGATCCGCCCCGCCACAGGACGGCGACGCCGTGCGCATTCGCGCCCTGCGTCGGCTGGGCGAACTGGGCGCAAGCCCGATGGTCGTGGTGGGCGACGTCTGCAACCTTCAGGACATGGAAGCCGCGCGGCGCAAGGTGGAAGAAGGCTTCGGCAGGATCGACGTGGTGATCCATGCCGCCGGCGCCGTCGATGATGCGCCGATCCTCGCCAAGACCGCCGAAAGCGTCGAGGACGTTCTGGCGCCCAAGCTTCACGGCACGATGGTTCTGGACCGGGTCTTCCCGGACGGAAGCCTTGCGCTGATGGTGGTCTTCGCCTCGACCTCGACGGTGATCGCGCCCGCCGGGCAGGTCGACTATGTCGCTGCGAACGAATTCCTGAATGCCTGGGCGCGGTCGCGCGCCGGCGGCAAGACCCGCGTGGTTTCGATCAACTGGGGCATTTGGTCCGACGTAGGGATGGCGGCCGCCGCGCTTGCCGGTCCGGCATCCGCCCCGGAGGAGCCGGTGGACCAACCGATGCTCGACACCGCAACCTTCGATGGCGGGGGCAACCGGGTCTTTGGCGCCGAATGGCCGGTCGAACGCTGGTTCCTCGACGGTCACCGTACCGGCGCGGGGCAGGCGCTGCTTCCGGGGACGGGGTATCTGGAACTGGCGGCAGAGGCGATGCGCGCCCAGGGCGAACCCGGTCCCTTCGAGATCCGCGATCTTTATTTCCTGCATCCGTTGGCGGTGGCAGATGGTGGCAGCGCCTCGGTCCGGGTCAGGCTGGGGCACGCGGAAAACGGCTACCTGTTCGAGGTCCGCAGCGGGCTTGTGCACGAGGGCCGGCCGGCCCTCGGTCTGAACGCCGAGGCGCGGATCGCCCCGATCGATGCGCCCGCGCCGCGCGTCGATGTCCTTGGGTTGCTGTCCCGGTGCAGGGCAAGGGTTGAAACCGGCCAGGGCCTGCGCACCCCGCAGGAAGACCATCTGGCTTTCGGCCCGCGCTGGCGCGTGCTGGGCCGTCGCGCCTATGGCAAGGGCGAAGGGCTGGCCCATCTGTCCTTGCCGCAGCCGTTCCGCGATGACCTGGAGGACGGTTTCCTGATCCACCCGGCGCTGATGGATCTGGCGACCGGCTGGGCGATGGATCTGATCGCGGGCTATGAGCCCACGCATCTTTGGGTGCCAGTGTCCTATGCCTCGGTCCGGGTGTTCCGGCCGCTTCCTGCCGAAATCGTAAGCTGGGTCCGCAACGCCGACGACAACCGCGCCGACGCGCCTTTCGCCCGCTTCGACGTGACGATCATGGATCCATCGGGCGCCGTCTGTATCGAGATTTCGGGCTTCACGATCCACCGGATTGACGGGGCGCTCAATCTTGCCGACGGCTCGGCGGCGCGCGACCTGGAATACGCGGATGCGGCGGCCGACGTCCATCGCCCGATTTCGGCCGCCGAGGAACGGCTGCGCCACAACCTGACGCAGGGCATCCCGGCAAGGGATGGCGCGGTCGCATTCGGCCGGGCACTGGCGTTGAACCTGCCGCAGGTCGTCGTATCCTCGATGGCATTGCCCGCGCTTGTGTCGCAGGCCGACGCGATGCGCCCCGCCGAAACCGGCGGGGGCCAGGGGTTCGAGCGTCCGGCGCTGGACAACGCCTATGTCGAGCCGCGCAACGAGATCGAGCGGACGCTTGTCGGTTTCTGGCAGGATCTGCTGGGCGTCGCGCAGGTCGGGGTGGAGGACAGCTTCTTCGATCTGGGCGGTCATTCGCTGATCGCGGTCCGCCTGTTCGCGATGATCCGCAAGACCTACGCGGTCGAGTTCCCGATTTCGGTTCTTTTCGAGGCGCCGACGATCGCCGATTGCGCGGCGCTGATCGAGTCGCGCGTGGGTCCGCAGGAAAGTGCGGCCGGAACCGCGCCGGCGGCGACGGCCCCGCAACGGCGCTATACGCATCTGGTGGCGATGAACAAGCGGGACGGCAAGGCCAAGACGCCGTTCTTCATGGTCGCGGGCATGTCGGGCAACATCCTGAACCTCAGGCTTCTTGCGAAGATGCTGGGCGACGACCGGCCGTGGTACGGCCTGCAGGCGCGCGGGCTTTACGATGAGGATGCCCCGCATGAATCGCTTGTCGACGCGGCGCGGGACTGCATCGCCGAGTTGCGGCAGGTTCAGCCGCATGGCCCCTATGTTCTTGGCGGCTATTCCGGCGGCGGGCTGACCGCCTGGGAAATTGCTCGTCAGCTGGAAGCCGAGGGCGAGGAAGTCTCGCTACTGGTGCTTCTGGACACGCCGCTTCCCTTGCGGCCGGATCTGAGCCTTGCGGACAGGCTGCGCATCAAGCTGAACCAGTTCCGCGCCCGTGGTCCGGCCTATCTCCTTGACTGGTATCGTGAACGTGCCGCCTGGAAGCAAGAACTGCGCGCCGAGGCCGCAGAGGGGCCGGGTGGCGGGCGCGAGGCGCTGCTGACCGAGGTGGAAAAGGCGTTCCTGCGTGCGGTTGTGAAGCTGCAGCTGTCGCATCGGGACGGGGCAACCGTTCTGCTGCGGCCGCCACCCGACCTGCACTGGAAGGTCGGCGGCGGGCGCTGGGTCGACCGCGATCGGGGCTATGCGGCGATCGACAACGGCCTGGGTGAATTCGCGCCGGGGATCGAGGTGATCGAGGTGCCGGGCGACCACGACACCATGGTCCTGGAGCCCAATGTGCGTGTCCTTGTACAGAAGTTGCGTCAGGTGCTTGATCGTGCTGAACGGTCCACGGTGCCAATGCGCGAAGCGGCGGAGTGAGTGATGACCAGTGTCCTTGTCAGCATCGTCAACTGGCGCACCGCCGAAATGGCGCTTTCAGCCGCCGAGGCGGCCCTGGCCGCGCTTGAGGGGATCGACGGCGCGATCACCATCGTCGACAACGCGTCCGCCGACGGCTCCGAGGCGGTGTTGCGCGAAGGGGTCTTGCGGCATGGCTGGGACCGGGTTCGGGTCATCCAGTCGGGCTGCAATGGCGGTTATGGCGCGGGCAACAACGTCGCGATCCGCGCGGGGCTGCCGGGGGGCGGGCGCCCGGATTTCGTCTATGTGCTCAACCCCGACGCATTTCCCGCGCCGGGCGCGATCCGTGCGCTTCTCGACCATATGGAGCAGCATCCGGAGACCGCTATCGCGGGAAGTTTCGTGCACGGGCCGGGCGGCGATGCCGATGCCTCAGCCTTCAGGTTCTTCAGCATGGGTTCCGAGTTCGAGGACGCCGCCAAGACCGGCCCGATTTCCCGAGTGCTGTCGCGCTGGATCGTGCCGCTTCCGACGCCCTCGGAAACAACCCGGGTAGACTGGGTGACAGGTGCCTCGCTGATGCTGCGGCAAAGCGTTCTGGATCGTATCGGACTTTTCGATGAAGCGTATTTTCTTTATTTCGAGGAGACCGATCTGTGTCTGCGCGCTGCCCGCGCGGGCTACGCGACAGACCATGTCCGCAACAGCGAGGTCACGCATATCGGTTCGGTTTCGACGGGCGTTTCGACCTTGCGACGCCTGCCCGGATACTGGTTCGACAGTCGCTGGCGTTACTTTGCGAAGAACTATGGGCGGTCTTATGCGTTGGCCGCGACAGGCGCGCGCGCGGCGGGCTGCCTGGTTCTTGGGCTGCGCCGTCTGCTTGGCGGGCGCTCGCAGCAGAACCCGCCGCATTTCCTGCGCGACCTGATTGCGCACAGCCTTAGGACCGGTTGGCGATCCGTCGTCCCCGAAAAGGGTACCGCGACCGCCGCCCCGGCACGGAGCGAGCCATGACAGATCAATCGGCCCTGTTCGTCGGCGGCGAATCCCTGACCATCCAGTGCGCCGGGCTGTGGCTTGACGCGGGCCATTCGATCACCGCCGTCGTGACGCGCAACCCGGATGTGGCGCGCTGGGCCGAAGGGCGCGGGCTGAGGGTGGAGGATGCGCTGGCCGGTCTTGCGCGTTCGGGCGCGCTTCCTGTCTATGACTGGCTCTTTTCGGTCGCGAACCTTGACGTGCTGCCCGAAGCCGTGCTTTCGGCGGCGCGCGAGGGGGCGGTCAACTTCCACGATGGACCGCTGCCGCGCCACGCCGGGCTGAACGCCCCGGTCTGGGCCCTTCTGGAGGGCGAGACGCGGCATGGCATCGCCTGGCACCGGATCGAGGGCGGCATCGACGAAGGCGCGATCCTCGCCTCGCGGGACTTCGAGATTGCGGACGCAGATACGGCGCTGACGCTGAACACCAGGTGTTTCGAAGCGGCAATCGACAGCTTTGGCGAACTCGTCGCAGCGATTTCGGCCGGCACCCTTGAACCGAGAGAGCAGGATCTGTCGCGACGGACATGGCATGGCCGCGACGACCGCCCGGCCGCTGCCGCGCGCATCGACTTTTCGCAAAGCGGCGCGGATGTCGCGCGGTGTGTGCGGGCCCTTGACCACGGTGGCTACTGGAATCCGCTTGCGGTGCCGAAGATCGCCGCGGGCGGAGCGGTCCTTGCGGTTGGCGGCGCCGAACCCGCGCCGGGCGAAGGTGTGGCTGGAACGGTGCTTGCCGCAGACGAAGCCGGTCTGACCGTCGCCTGCGCCGAGGGCGCGGTGATCCTGCGCGCGCTCAGGGACATGGACGGGCGTGCGGTCTGCCCCGTTTCGCTTGGGCTTGTCGGGTCCGCCCTCGATCCCCTGGATGCGGCCGAAGCGGAGGAACTGACCAAGGCGATGGCCAGCGTCGTGCGCGGCGATACGCGCTGGCGCGACCGGCTTCGGTCGCTCCGCCCGTCGGACGTGCCGCTTGCCGCGCCCGCCACCGCTGCGCATGACTGGCAGCGGACCGCCTGCGACATCGCCGACGGCGACCTGGCGCGCGGCGCGGTGGCGCTTGCGCTTTTCGCGCGGATGCAGGGCGGTGGCGAGCCGGTCGATCTGGCGTTGCACCACGCCGGGGCGCCAAGGGCGGATGGCTACCTGTCCGGCTGGGTTCCGCTTCGCGCCGGGGCGGAGACGACGGTGGGCGCGTTCCTGCAGGCCTTCCAGTCCGATCTTGCGCAGGCGATGCGCAGCCCTTCCTTCGCCGCCGATCTTGGTTTGCGCGATCCGCAGCTCGGCAAGATCCCCCACCCCGCCATCGCGCTGAACCTTGGCGAGGATGCGCCCGTCGCGGACTGCGTCCTGACGCTGGCGCTTTCGGCCGAAGGCGCTGGCCTGCACTTCGATGCGGCGCGCCTTTCGCCCGCCCTGGCACGGCATCTGGCCGATCGTATTGCCCATCTAGCCGATGTGGTCGGTTCCGCCCATGCCGACATGCTGCTTTCGGCCCTGCCGCAGATGCCGGAAAGCGAACGCAAGCTGCTTTTGGGGGACTGGAACCGCACCGAGGCGGATTTCGACGGCGCCCTTTGCACGCATCAGGCTTTCGAGGCGCAGGTGCGCAAGACGCCGGATGCGGTGGCGCTGATCCATGAAAACGACAGCCTGACCTATGCCGAGTTGAACAGCCGCGCCAACCGGGTCGCCCATGTGCTGTCCGCAATGGGCGTCGGGCCCGGGACACTGGTCGGCCTTTGCACCCGCCGCTCGCCGCTTCTGCTTGTCGGGGCGCTGGCAATCCAGAAGGCGGGGGGCGCCTATGTGCCGCTTGACCCCGCATACCCGGCCGACCGGATCGCGCTTTATGTCGAGGATTCGGGTTGTCCGGTGATCGTGACCGAAGCGGCGCTGGCCGGAACGCTGCCGCAAGGCGACGCGGCGCTTCTGATGCTGGACGACGACCCGCGCATCGCGCGCGCGCCCGCAAGCGATCCCGACAGCGGCGTTACGGGCGATGACCTGGCCTACATGATCTACACCTCCGGTTCGACCGGCAGGCCAAAGGGCGTGATGATCGAACATCGCAACGTCCAGAACTTCTTTGTCGGCATGGACGCCCACATCCGCCACGACCCGCCCGGAACCTGGCTTGCCGTCACGTCGCTTTCCTTCGACATCTCGGTTCTTGAGCTTTTCTGGACGCTCGCGCGGGGGTTCCGCGTGGTCGTCATGGGTGATGCGGATCGCGCGCTGGTTTCGGGTGGCGGCGCGCCCATGCCGGGCCGGGGGATGGCATTCAGCCTTTACTACTGGGGCAATGACGACGGGGCGGGGCCGGCCAAGTACGACCTGCTTCTGGAAGGGGCGAAGTTCGCCGACGCGAACGGGTTCTGCGCCGTCTGGACGCCAGAACGGCATTTCCATGCCTTCGGGGGCCCCTATCCCAACCCCTCGGTGACCGGTGCTGCCGTCGCCGCCGTCACGCGCAACATTTCGGTCCGGGCCGGGTCTTGCGTCGCGCCGCTTCATCATCCTGCCCGCATCGCCGAGGAATGGGCAGTGATCGACAACCTGACCAACGGGCGCGCGGGCCTTGCGATCGCCTCGGGCTGGCAGCCCGACGATTTCGTGCTGCGGCCGGAAAACACGCCGCCCGCAAACAAGCCCGCGATGTTCGACGCGATCGACAAGGTCCGAAGGCTGTGGCGCGGCGAGGCAGTGGAATTTCCGACCGCGTCCGGCAAACCCTTCGCGGTCGTCACGCAACCCCGGCCGGTCTCGGCCGATGTGCCGATCTGGGTCACGACGGCCGGCAACCCGGAAACCTGGCGCGAGGCCGGGGCGGCGGGCGCGAACGTGCTGACGCATCTCTTGGGCCAGTCGGTCGACGAGGTCGCAGGCAAGATCAAGCTTTATCATCAGGCCCTGCGCGAGGCCGGCCACGACCCGGACGACCACACGGTGACGCTGATGCTGCACACCTATGTGGCGTCTGATCGCGACGCCGCGCGCGAAACCGCGCGCGAGCCGATGAAGGACTATTTGCGGTCTGCCGCCGGGCTGATCAAGCAATATGCCTGGGCGTTCCCGGCGTTCAAGAAACCGCAGGGCGTGACAAACCCGATGGACATCGACCTGAGGTCGCTGACCGAAGAGGAACTCGAAGGCGTTCTGGATTTTGCTTTCCAGCGATATTTCGAGGATTCCGGCCTGTTCGGCACGGTCGAGGATTGCGTGGCGCGGGTCGAAGACCTGAAGCGGATCGGTGTGGGCGAAGTCGCCTGCCTGATCGACTACGGCATCCCGGTTCCAACCGTTCTTGAGGGGTTGGTGCCGCTGGCCGAGGTTCTGCGTCGCACGAACGAGCCTGTCGAGACGGTCGAGGAAGACTTCTCGATCGCGGCGCAGATCGCGCGCCACGGCGTGACGCATCTGCAATGCACGCCCTCGATGGCGCGGATGCTGGTGACGAACCCGGAATCGCGTGCCGCGCTGCGTCACGTCCGCGATCTGATGATCGGGGGTGAGGCTCTGCCCGGCGCGCTGGCGGCGGAACTGGCCGAGGCCTGTCCCGGGGCACGGATCCTCAACATGTATGGCCCGACCGAGACGACGATCTGGTCAGCGGTCGCGCAGGCCGAGGCCGGCGCTACGGTGTCCCCCGTCGGCGGGCCGATCGCCAATACCCGGCTCTACGTTCTTGATGACGACGAGGGGCCGGTGCCGCTTGGCGTCGCGGGGGAACTCTGGATCGGCGGCGCAGGTGTCGCGCGCGGCTACTGGAAGCGCGACGACCTGACAGAGGAACGATTCCGTCCCGATCCGTTCCACAGCGGGCGCATGTACCGGACCGGCGATCTGGTGCGGCAGCGCCCGGACGGGCGGTTCGATTTCCTCGGGCGGCTCGATCATCAGGTCAAGATCCGTGGCTACCGTATCGAACTTGGCGAGATCGAGGCGGCGGCCGAGGCAGCGGCGGGTGTCCGTCAGGCGGTCGTTCTCGCGCGCGAGGACATTCCCGGCGATGTCGGCCTGGTGGTCTATGTCACGACCGGTCCGGCCTTCAGCGTGGAGGGCCTTGCGGGGCATCTGAAGGCGAATCTTCCGGCCCATATGGTCCCCGCCCGGATCGTCAAGCTGGCGGAAATGCCGCTGACGCCGAATGGAAAGGTGGATCGCAAGGCGCTGCCCGCGCCGACCGAGGCGACCGAGGCGACGCCCGAGGACGCGGCGTCCTATGTTGCGCCCTCTGCCGGGGCGGAGGAAACGATTGCCGCGATCTGGCGGCGTATCCTGAACCTGCCCAAGGTCGGGGCCGAGGACAATTTCTTTGCGCTCGGCGGGCATTCGCTGCTGGCGGTGCAGGCCCACCGGGAAATTCGCGATGCCCTGGGCGCGACGAAGCTGTCGATCACCGACATCTTCCGCTTTCCGACGTTGTCCGCGCTCGCGCGGCATCTGGACGAACGCCCCGCGCCGGGGCCCCGCATCCACATTGCCGAGGCGACCAACGAACGCGCCAGTGCACGCGCCGACGCCATGTCGCGGCGCCGCGCGCTCAGGGCCGCGCGCGGGGCGTGAGGGTGATGGCGGCGGGCGATATCGCGGCGCGGTTGCGTGCGCTGTTCCCGTGCCCCGTTGCAGTGGCCGCGGTTCCCGTCGGTGCGGGCGGCGGCGATCTGTGGCCGGCCGAGGCCGTGGCAATGCGAAACGCGGTGCCATCGCGGCGCGCCGAATTCACCGCCGGACGCGCCGCGGCCCGTCTGGCTATGGCTTCACTTGGCCTGCCCCCTGCAGCGATACCCATGCGCGTGGACCGCTCACCTGACTGGCCCGAAGCGATTTCGGGATCAATCACCCATACCGATGCTCTTGCGCTTGCGGCGGTCGCGCCCTCTGCCCGGTTGGCGGCGATCGGAATCGACGCCGAGCCTGACGAACCTCTGGCAGAGGATCTGGCTGAACTTGTCCTTCGCCCAGAGGAAAAGGACCTTTGCGCCGCCGAATCCGATCCGGCGCGCGCAGCCAGGTTGTTTTTCGTGGCGAAAGAGGCAGCATATAAATGCCAATTCGCCCTGACGGGCGAACTTCTGGATTTCGACGGGCTTTCCATTTCGGTCAGCCCGGAGGGGGCAGTCAAGGCGATCTGCACCCGACAGACCGGACCTTGGGACGCCGGCGCGAGCCTGGAGGGTCGGTTCACGCGCTGCGGGGGGCACATTGTCGCGGCATTCTGCCTACCTGCGCGGGCATAGGGGGCTGGCGATGATGCGGCGTTCACTGATCTTGTCCGGGCTTACTGCGATGGGTGCAGTGGCTGCGGCTGGCATCGCATGGCGCCGTTCGCGACGGGACCCTACGATGCCAGTGGCGCGGCGCCCGGTCGCGTGGGAGGAGTTTCGCAAGATCTACGACCGCCCGCTGACGCAGCCCGGCGGGCCGCTGCGGATCTTTCACCTGGGTCACAGCCTTGTAGGTCACGACATGCCCGCGATGCTTGCCCAGCTCGCCGGTCCGGGCCACCGCTATGAAAGCCAGATCGGACGCGGAACAACCCTGCGCGCACATTGGGAAGATCACATCCCCATCGAAGGCTACGCCGAGGACAACGCCCATGATCGGTTTCGTCCTGCCAAAGAAGCGCTGGCGAGTGACGACTACGACGCCGTCATCGTCACCGAGCGCGTCGACATCATCAACTCGATCCGGGATGAGGCAGGCCCGGCCTACCTGGCGCGCTGGGCGGCGCTCGCCCGCCGGGGGAACCCCGCCGTACGGGTCTATCTGTACGAAAGCTGGCACTGGCTCAACGATTCCGATGGATGGCTGGAGCGGCTGGACCGGGATGTTGAACCCTACTGGATCGGGCAGATGCTGCGTGGCGCGGCGGCCTGGCCTGATGGCGCGCCTGTCTACCTGATTCCCGCGGGTCAGGTTCTTGCGCATATCACCCGCGAGGCCGAGGCGGGGCGGGTTCCGGGAATTCAGAGTCGCGAGGATTTCTTCGCGCGCACGGATGGCGGCGACATCGATCCGATCCATGTCGGCGATCTCGGCAGCTTTGTGGTGGCGTTGACGCACCACGCGGTTCTATATGGGTCCGAACCGCCCGGCCTGATGGAAAGCATCCGGCGGGCTGACGGCACAATGGCCGATTTGCCTGCCGAACTGGACCGCCAAGCCCTTTGGCGCATGGTCCACCAGGTGGCGGTCACCGTGCCGGAAACGGGACTGGAGCGGGCGTGAACGGCAAGGTGAACGAAGTATTGGCGCCGAATCGGGGGCGTGGCTGATGCCCAACAGCCTTGCCTATGTCGTGCTGTTCTGCTGGCCGCTTCTGATGGTCTGCATCTTCGCCGTCATGCCGCGCGCACAGGCGATCGCGGTGTCGATCATTGGTGGTTATCTCTTCCTGCCATCGCGCGCGGGTTTTGACCTTCCGGTCTTGCCGACCGTGGATAAGACCCTGCTGCCTGCGCTGGTAGCAGCGATTCTTTGCCTCGTCATGCCCGACAGGGCGGCGCGCACCCGGACCTGGGGCAGCGTCGACCACGAGGCCCGAACATCCGGTGCCGAAAGCGGGTCGAATGGCGGTGGCAGGGCGGCGGTCTTCTCTCGCAGGGCGGGTGAAATCAGTCGGCCCGGGGTCGCAGGTGCCAGCCCTGAGCAGACCGTCCATGTCAATCAGCCTGTTCGGACCATTCTGCTGGTGCTGTTCTTCGCAACACTCGCAGCCCCCTTCTTCACCACGATCACCAACACCGAGCCTTTGGGCTTCGGCCCGCGATTTCTGCCGGCTTTGTCACTTTATGACGCTTTCTCGATGACATTGGGCATCGGGATCTACCTGCTCCCGTTTGTTGTCGGTTGGCGCTACCTTGCCGGTCCCCAGGAACAGCGCTCGCTGGTCGTCGTGCTGATCGCGGGCGGTCTTCTCTATTCCGTTCCCGCCCTGTTCGAGGTCCGGATGAGCCCGCAGCTGAATACCTGGATCTACGGTTTCTTCCCGCATTCCTTTGGCCAGCACATGCGCGAAGGTGGCTACCGGCCCATCGTCTTTCTGGGCCATGGCCTTGCGCTGTCCATCTTTCTGACGATGACGGTCCTGGCCGCGCTTGCGATGTGGCGAAGCTTCGGCCGCGAGCGCGGCGGCGGCACATTCTGGCTGCTTTCTGCCGCTTGGCTGTTCATGACTCTTGTTCTTTCCAAGTCACTTGGCGCGCTTGTCATCGCGATTGTCTTCGGGCTGGTTGTTGCCTTCGCCCGCAAGCGCTCGATCATCGTCTTCGCGGCGGTGCTGGCAGTGGGCGTTACAGTCTACCCCGTCCTTCGCGGCAGCGGGCTGTCGCCTGTCGAACAGGTCTACGAGATGGTCAATTCCTTCAACGCAGAGCGCGCGGAATCGTTCAAATTCCGACTGGACAATGAAAATGCTCTGCTTGATCGGGCGAACCTGAAGCCTCTCTTCGGTTGGGGCAGCTGGGGTCGCAACCGCATATTCGATCCAGTGACGGGCGACGACGAGAGTGTCACGGATGGCGACTGGATCATTACGATCGGGGTCCATGGCTGGTTTGGCTACCTGTCTCGCTACGGGCTGCTGGCTGTTCCGCTGATCGCGCTGGCGCGGCGCCGCAAGGCACCCCAGCTTTCCTTCGCGGCCACCGGGCTTTGTATGGTTCAGGCCGCCAATCTTCTGGATGCGATCCCGAATGCGACGATCGTTCCGGTGACCTGGCTGGTTGCCGGTTCCCTTGCCGGACTTGCCTGCCGCGAAGTCGTGGCAATCCCCGAAACAGGGCCGGTGCCTGCCGCAGCCGAACCGGCGTCACCTCCGGAAACTGCCAGACCAGTCATTCGCTACACGCGCACAAGGGGTTGAGCCGCAAAGCTTGACGCCGTTTCCAAGGCCCACGAGAGTGGCCTGCGCCACAACTGGCTGCGGGGGGCAAATCAGTGTCAGACGAACTGTTCGCGCCGGACTTTCGGGCGGAACCCTATTGGTGGGACCGAACGCCGCGCCCTGACCTGCCGCAACAAGATCCCCCGACCCGTGCCGAGGTGGTCATCGTCGGTTCCGGCTATACCGGCCTTCATGCCGCGATCCAGACGGCAAGGGCCGGGCTCTCGACTGTGGTCGTCGATGCGCGTGACGCCGGCTGGGGCTGTTCCAGCCGCAACGGCGGCCAGATATCGACCAGCATAAAGCCGGGCTTCACCGAACTGACACGGCGTTACGGCGATGCGGTGGCCCGCGCGATCCTGGCAGACGGTCAGGCATCCCTGGCCTTCGTCGGCGATTTCGTGAGGTCAGAGGCGATCGATTGCGATTTCCGTGTCGCGGGGCGCTTCCATGGCGCGCATCTTCCGAAATCCTATGACGCGCTGGCGCGTGACTGCGCCATGGGCAATCCGGTCTTTGCCACCGATGCCTTCATGGTCCCGCGCGACGCGATGGCCGCCGAGCTGGGCACAGACGCCTATCATGGTGGCTGCGTCTATCCGAATCACGCAAGCCTGGATCCGGCGCGCTATCATGCGGGCCTTCTGGCGCGCGCAGAGGATGCCGGTGTGGTCGTCGTGCCCCATTGCGAGGCGACGTCGCTACAGACGGGCGGGGGCGCTGTTACCCTCGGTACGGCCAGGGGGACGGTTCGCGCGCGCCGGGTCGTCCTGGCGACCAATGGCTATTCGGGGGCGCTCTCTTCCTGGCACCGGCGCAGGATCATCCCCATCGGCTCCTACATGATCGCGACCGAACCCGTCGCGCCGGCGATCATGGACCGGCTTTTCCCGACCGACCGGGTCATCACCGATACGCGCAAGCTCGTCTACTACTATCGACCTTCGCCGGACCGCCGCCGCGTCATCTTCGGCGGGCGCGTCTCGGTCTCGGAGACTGACCCCCGCAAGAGCGGTCCGCGCCTTCATGCCGAAATGGTGCGGCTTTTTCCCGAGCTTGGGGGCGTCCGCATCAGCCATTCCTGGATGGGTTTCGTCGGCTACACGTTCGACACGCTTGCCCATATCGGCGAGACGGAGGGCGTCCTGCACGCGATGGGTTACTGCGGCTCCGGCGTCGGCATGGCCAGCTATCTTGGCATGATGCTCGGCCGACGCGCGGCAGGGCTGGCTGACGCCGATTGCGGGCATGGCCAGATCGGATTTCCGACGCGGCCCCTTTATGCCGGCAAGCCCTGGTTCCTCGCGCCGATGGTCGGCGCCTATCGTATCCGCGACCGGTTCGGCCTCTAGAGGGCCCGGCCCCGGACGCCCCGCGATTGCATTTCACCACCGACCGGACTATCTGGAACGCCTGAGAACGAAGCGCGGGATCACGAGAGATGAACTGGATCACCAACTACGTCCGGCCCAAGATCAACTCGCTCTTCTCGCGCCGGGAGGTGCCCGAGAATCTCTGGACCAAGTGTTCCGAATGCGGAACCATGCTCTTTCACCGTGAACTGGCCGACAATCTCAACGTCTGCACCAATTGCGATCACCACATGGCGATCACTCCGCGCGAACGCTTCGCCGCGCTCTTCGACGGCGGCATCTACGTCGAGATCAAGGTGCCCGAACCCGTCGCCGACCCCCTGCATTTCCGCGATCAGAAGAAGTACCCCGAACGGATGCGGGCGGCGCAGAAATCCACCGGCGAGAAGGAGGCGATGCTGGTCGCCGAGGGCGAGATCGGCCGCACTCCGATCGTCGCGATTGCCCAGGACTTCTCGTTCATGGGCGGATCGATGGGCATGTATGTCGGCAACGCCATCATCGCCGCGGCGGAGCGCGCGACCAAGCTCAAGCGGCCGCTCGTTCTATTCTCCGCCGCCGGCGGGGCGCGGATGCAGGAAGGTATCCTGTCGCTCATGCAGATGCCACGGACAACGGTCGCGGTGCAGATGCTCAAGGACGCGGGCCTGCCCTACATCGTCGTGCTCACCCACCCGACGACCGGCGGCGTCACCGCCTCCTACGCCATGCTGGGCGATGTGCAGATCGCCGAACCGAACGCGCTGATTTGCTTTGCGGGGCCCCGCGTGATCGAACAGACGATCCGCGAGAAACTGCCCGAGGGCTTCCAGCGCGCCGAATACCTTCTCGACCACGGAATGCTCGACCGGGTGACCCACCGCCGCAAGTTGCGCGAAGAGCTTGTGACCGTGATCAGGATGCTGACAAGGCAGTCGCCCGCGATCAAGGGCGATCTGCCCGCGCCCAGGTCCGAGGCGCCGAAGACGGACGCGAAGTAGCTTCTTCTTTTCACAAATATCCTCGGGGGGTCCGGGGGGCAGACGGCCCCCCGGCTCGTCCGGCAGAACAAAGGCGAGGCCGTCATGTCCCAGGGTTCCGACGTCATCCTGTCGCGGATGATGGCGCTTCATCCCAAGATCATCGATCTGACGCTGGACCGTGTCTGGCAGCTTCTGGACGCGCTTGGCCATCCCGAACGCCGCCTTCCGCCGGTCATCCACATCGCGGGGACGAACGGCAAGGGCTCGACCCAGGCGATGATCCGCGCGGGGCTCGAGGCCGCGGGGGGGCGTGTCCATGCCTATACCTCGCCCCATCTTGCGCGGTTTCACGAACGGATACGTCTGGCGGGAGCCCTGGTCACGGAAGACTACCTGACCGAAGTGCTGGCAGAATGCGAGGCCGCGAACGGCGGCACGCCGATCACCTATTTCGAGATCACGACCTGCGCCGCGCTCCTGGCCTTTGCGCGGACAGCGGCGGACTGGACACTCCTTGAGGTCGGGCTCGGCGGCAGGCTCGACGCGACGAACGTGGTCGACCGACCCCGCCTGACGATCATCACGCCGGTCTCTATCGACCATCAGCAGTATCTGGGCGAGACGCTGGCGGAAATCGCGGGCGAGAAGGCCGGCATCCTCAAGCGCGGCGTGCCCTGCGTCGTCGGCCCGCAGGAGGAAGCCGGGCTTGAGGTGATCGAGGCGAAGGCCGCACGCCTTGGCTGTCCGCTGCTGGTGCATGGCCAGCACTGGCATGTCTGGGAAGAACGCGGACGGCTGATCTTCCAGGACGAGAACGGCCTTCTGGACCTGCCGCTGCCGAACCTGCCGGGCCCCCACCAGATCGACAACGCTGGGGCCGCGCTTGCCGCGCTGCGTCATCTGGGCGCTGACGCGGCCGCCTGCGAGGCGGCTGTGACGCGGGCCTACTGGCCGGCGCGCATGCAGCGGCTGACCCAGGGCCCGCTGGTCGAGGCGGCGGGGGCGTGCGAATTGTGGCTGGATGGCGGGCACAACCCGGCGGGCGGTCAGGCCGTGGCGGCCACGCTGGCACGGATGCCCGCGCGCCCGACGCATCTTGTTCTTGGCATGCTGAACACCAAGGACATCGCGGGTTATCTTCGCCCCGTCGCCGCGCAGGCCCGGTCCCTGACCGCCGTGTCGATCCCCGGAGAGGCAAACACGCTGACGGCCGAAGAAACGCAGGCGGCGGCGGCAAGGTCGGGGATTGTCGCCGAAACCGCCGAAAGCGTTCTGGCCGCGGTCCGCAAGATCGCGGCGGCCGACCCCAGCGCGCGGATCCTGATCTGCGGCTCGCTTTATCTGGCGGGCGGGATCTTGAAGGAAAACGGCTGATCCGGCCTCCCTTCGGGCGTTTTCGCGAACCGGCCTGTGCGCCGATGCACTTCCCTGCGGGGCGCCGCGCCGCTATCCCTTGGCCATGGCCAGCGGAGCGACCGGATGCCCCTTGAATTCGCCCTCGACACCTTCGGAGATGTGACCCTCGATTCCGCCGGGGCGTTGAAGCCACAGGATCAGGTCATTCGCGACGTGATCGAGGAGGCGGTCCTCGCTGATCAGGTCGGGGTCGACTTCTTCGGGCTTGGTGAACACCACCGGGACGATTTCGCGATCTCCGCGCCCGAGGTCGCGCTGGCCGCCATCGCGGCGCGAACCGGCCGCATCAGGCTTGGAACAGCCGTCACCGTCCTGTCCTCGGACGATCCGATCCGGGTGTTCCAAAGGTTCTCGACGCTTCAGGCGATCTCGAACGGCAGGGCAGAGGTGATCCTGGGGCGGGGTTCCTTCACCGAAAGCTTCCCGCTGTTCGGTTTCGACCTTGCGGACTACGAGCGGCTGTTTGACGAGAAACTCGATCTCTTCGCGCGCCTGCTGCGCGACCGCAAGGTCAGCTGGTCCGGAACGACGCGCCCGCCGCTCAGGTCGCAAGCCGTCTATCCGGTGCCGGCGGCGCCGTTTCGTACCTGGATCGGCGTCGGGGGAACGCCCGAATCCGTCATGCGGGCGGTCCACTATGAAATGCCGATGATGTTGGCGATCATCGGCGGCGCGCCGCAGCGGTTCCGTCCTTATGTGGACCTGTACCGGCAATCCCTGGCGCAGGCCGACCGGCCGCCGCTACCGGTCGGCGTGCATTCGCCGGGTTTCGTCGCCGACACCGACGCCGCCGCGCGCGAAGGGATCTGGCCGGGCTACAAGGCCCTTCATGACCGTATCGGACGTGAGCGCGGCTGGCCCGCAACAACCCGCGACCAGTTCGAACGCGAAATCGCCCACGGGTCGCTTTACGTCGGCGCGCCGGAAACCGTGGCGCGCAAGATCGCCGCGACGGTCAGCGCACTGGGGCTCGACCGGTTCGAGATGAAATACTCCTCCGGCCCTGTCCCGCACGGGCTGCTGATGCGGTCTGTCGAGCTTTACGGTGCGCGCGTCATCCCGCTTGTGCGCGACATGCTCAGCTAAGGACGCCGCCCACCGGCCGCACCAGCTCCGGTACGGGTTCGCCCGGCGCAAACTCGGCGCGTCAGCCGCGACCGGCGCCCCAGTCCGCGGCCTGCATCTCCCGCAGGCGGCTTGCGGTGCGCTCGAACTCGAACGACCCCTCGCCTTCCATGTAGAGCCGTTCGGGTTCGTCCGCGGCCGAACAGACAAGCCGCACCTTCGCTTCGTAAAGCGCGTCGATCAAGGTGACGAACCGCTTCGCCTGGTTGTAGTTTTCGGACGAAAGGTGGGGGATATCCTCGAGGATCAGCACCCGGACGGCCCCGGCAAGCGCCAGGTAGTCCGCCGGCCCCAGCGGGCGGCCGCAGAGATCCCAGAACGAGGCGCGCGCGACGCCCGCATGATAATCCTCGATCACGACCTCGCGCCCCTTGACGGTCAGGCGAAGGGCGGCGTCCGCCCCGCCGCCGGTCAGTTCGGACCAGATGCGGCCCAGCGCCTCCTTCGCGGTTCGGTCGGCAGGGGCGAAATAGACCTGCGCGCCCTGAAGCCGGTGTTGGCGGTAGTCGGTTTCGCTTTCGATCTCCCGCACCTCCATCCGGTCCTTCAGGAGCGCGATGAACGGCAGGAAAAGCGGACGGTTCAGACCGTCCTTGTACAGATCGTCCGGCGCGCGGTTCGACGTGGTGACGACCGTCACCCCCCGGTCGAACAGCATCTGAAAGAGCCGGCCGACGATCATCGCATCGGCGATGTCGGTGATCTGCATCTCGTCGAAGCACAAGAGCCGCAGCTTTGCGGCAATCTCCTCGGCCACGGGGCGGATCGCGTCATCGACACCGGTCTTGCGGGCGGCGTGAAGGGCGGCCTGGACCTCTTGCATGAAGGCGTGGAAATGGACCCGCCGTTTCGCGTCGATCGCCACCCCGGCATGGAAAAGATCCATCAGCATCGACTTGCCGCGCCCGACGCCGCCCCAAAGGTAAAGACCGCGGACCGCGTCCGGCGCCTTGCCGAAAAGGCCCCCAAGAAGCCCCTTTCGGCGCCCCGCCCGGTCTTCCAGAGCGGCCCGGATACGGTCCAGTTCGGGCAAGAGCGCACGCTGCGCCGCATCCTGGCGCAGGTCGCCCGCATGGGTCATCCGGTCGTAGATTTCGGTCAGCGTCTCGCGCATGCCCCCCGATAGCGCGCCCTCGCGCGGCTGAAAAGGGCCGCGTTGCGGCGGCCCGCGATCCATAGGGAACTTGAATTGTTCCGATCACAATTGGCGATTTGACGATTGCAGCCCGGCAAGGCATTTTGGCGCGCCAAAGAACCCGGAGCCACCATGCCTTCGCGCGCGCCGCTATTCACGCCTGTCCTGATCGCGGGCTGCATCATCATCATGATCGGCTTTTCGATCCGGGCCAGCTTTGGCGTGTTCCAGATCCCGATCGCCACAGAATTCGGCTGGATGCGCGCGGACTTTTCGCTGGCGATCGCGGTGCAGAACCTGGCCTGGGGTTTCGGGCAGCCGCTGTTCGGTGCGCTGGCGGAACGTTTCGGCGATCGGCGCGCAATCGTTCTTGGCGCGCTGACCTATGCGGCGGGTCTGGTGCTGTCGTCCTTCGCGGTCACGCCGGGCCAGCACCAGATGCTGGAGATCCTGGTGGGCTTCGGTATCGCCGGCACGGGGTTCGGCGTGATCCTGGCCGTCGTCGGCCGCGCTGCCCATCCCGACAACCGGTCGGTCGCGCTGGGTGTCGCAACGGCGGCCGGGTCCGCCGGGCAGGTCTTTGGCGCGCCGGTCGCCGAGCTTTTGCTGGGCCATTTCCCCTGGCAGACGGTCTTTCTGATCTTCGCCGCGGCGATCCTCGTGTCGCTTTTCGCGCTGCCCATGATGCGCGCGCCCGAGCGCGCAAGCCGGGCCGAGCTTGAGGAAAGCATGGGCGAGGTTCTGAAGAAGGCCTTCCGCGACCCGTCCTATTCGATGATTTTCCTGGGGTTCTTTTCCTGCGGCTACCAGCTTGCCTTCATCACCGCGCACTTTCCCGCGATGGTGACAGAGATGTGCGGGGCGATCGCGCCGAACGGCGTTCTGGCGGGGCTTGGCATCACCACGACCTCGGTCCTTGGCGCGATTGCGATTTCCGTCATCGGACTTGCGAATATCGTTGGGACGATCACGGCCGGGTGGCTGGGCAAGCGCTATACCAAGAAATACCTGCTGTCGGGGATCTATCTGGCGCGCACCATCGTCGCGGCAGTCTTCATCTCTCTGCCGATCACGCCGGCCTCCGTCCTGGTCTTCTCGATCCTGATGGGGGCGCTCTGGCTGGCCACGGTGCCGCTGACCTCGGGGCTTGTCGCGCATATCTACGGGCTGCGCTACATGGGCACGCTTTACGGCATCGTGTTTCTGAGCCACCAGCTTGGCGGGTTCCTTGGCGTCTGGCTGGGTGGGCGGATGTACGACGTCTACGGATCCTATACCGCCGTCTGGTGGATCGGCGTGGGCGTGGGCGCGTTTTCGGCCCTTGTCCATCTGCCGATCCGCGAACGCGCACTGACCGCACAACCCGCCTGAGGCCGGCTGGCGCCGCCCCCCCTAGCGGGCGGCGTTCAGGATGTAGCGGGCCGTCATCAGGTCCAGATGGGCGCCGCCACCGTTCTTGCAGACCGTGATCTCGTCGTCCGAGCGGCGGGTAAAGGCGCCGGCCGGAAGATCGTAGAAATCGCCCTGGATATCGGCCTCGGTCATCGCGCCCGAGGCGATGGGATCCATGATCTCTCCGATATGGTGAACGGTCGTCGCGCGGGCATCGACGAAGACCCGGGCGCGGCGCATGACCTCGTCGTCGCATTCGCGCATGTCCTTGCGGTAGGCGCCGATCAAGTCAAGGTGGGTGCCGGGTTTCAGCCAGGAACCCCGGACAAGGGGCGCGGTCGCCATGGTCGCGGTGGCGATCACATCTGCCTTGCGCACCGCTGCCTCAAGGTCCGGCTCGACCGTGGCGCCGGTCGCCTTGGCAAAAGCGCGCGCCGTATCGGCGCTGCGGGTCCAGACATGGAACCGGGCGCCGGGAAAGACCGCCGAATAGGCCTCCACCATCGAAAGGGCGACGGTCCCGCCGCCGACCAGCAGGAAATGCTCCGACCCCTTGCGGGCAAGATGACGCGCGGCTAGCAGGCTGTCCGCGGCGGTCTTCCACTTCGTCACCAGGGCGAAGTCGACATAGGCTTCCGGCATCCCCTTCACATCGTCGAAAAGCGCGACGACGCCGTGAAGGTTCGGGACCTCGTAGCGATGGTTGCCGGGAAAGATCGTCGCCGCCTTTACCGCAAGCCCCATCCCGTCGATCCAGGCCGACCGCGTCAGCAGCGTGTCGGGGCCACGGCGCAGGAAGGTGTCGCCGACCTCGGCGCGCGGAAGGCTGTGGCCGGCCTCGATCGCTTCGGTCAGCGCGACCCAGTCAAGCTTCGCTTCGGCCTCGGGTCCGATGATGTCGATGGTCATGATGCGATGTCCCCTGTTGTCAGCAAGCCTTCGGCCACCAGACGCGCGGCCCAGCCTTCCGGGCCGTCGAAATGATGGACCTGCCAGCCGCGCGTTGCGGCGGCGGTGATATTGTCAGACCGGTCGTCGGTGAACAGAAGCCGATCCGGTGCGATGCCGCAGTCTTCCTCGACCATCTCGTAGATCCGCGGATCGGGCTTGAGCACACGCATCCGGCCCGAAACATAGGTCCGGTCGAATTCGGTCAGGAAGTCATATTGCGTCTGCGCATAGGCAAAGCTGCCGACGCCGAAGTTCGTCAGCGCGAAGACCGGCACCCCGTTCCGGCGCAGCTGTCGCAACAGGGCGACCGCCCCGGGGATCGCCGGTGTCGCCATCCGGATCCAGCTGTCGTGCCAGTGCCGGATCGCCTCGCGCCAGCGTGGATGGCGTTCGGCCCAGGCGTAGACCGTTTCCCTGAAATCCGCCCCCCCGTCGATCAGCGCGTTCATGCGCGCAAGGTCCGCCCCGGCGAACATCGCCTCGCGTTCGGTGCGGGGCATGATGCTGTCGTAAAAACGCTCGGGCTGCCATTCGATCAGAACGTTGCCGATGTCGAAGATCACGGCCTCTGGGCGGGGCATGACAGTCCTTTCTGGGTTCCGGCGCCGAGACTAGCGGTTCGATGCGGAAAGGAAACCCCGCTCAGCCCCGGGCGTTCACCGTTTCGCGCCAGACCATGTAAAGGCCGCCGCCGACGATCAGGAAGATGCCCGCCCAGGCGACGGCATCAGGCCATTCGCCAAAGACGGTGGCCCCCCAGAAGACCGCGATCGGCATCCCGACATATTCGAACGGGGCGACAAGCGCGATGGCGCAGGTCCGGTAGGCATGGCTGACCATCACCGAGCCGACCGCGCTGGTCAGCCCGATGACGATCAGGATCAGCCAGTCGCCCGGCGAAGGCCAGATCCAGGCGCGCAACAGGAAATCGGCCGAAGCGTTGCCGGTGCCAGCAAAACGCCCGTCGCCCACCGACAGACCCATCAGTCCGGAGACGACAAGAAAGGTGAGATGGATATAGAAAGACAGCGTGATCGCCGCTTCTGTCCCGCCCATGCGGCGGGTCATGGTGTTCAGCGCTGCATAGGCGACCGCCCCGGCCAGCGGCAAGAGCGCGACATAGCGGAACGCCTCGGTTCCTGGCCGCAGCATGATGATGACGCCGGCCATGCCGACGGCGACAGCGGCCCATCGCCGTGGGCCGACGCTTTCGCGCAGGAAGATCACCGAGAAGACCGTGATCAGAAGCGGGCTGACGAATGAGATCGCGACGGCCTCTGCCAGCTGCATGGCCGCGAGCGAGGCGAAGAAGAAGAGGTTCGCCGCCACCACGCAGACACCACGGGCAAGATGCATCAAGGGCCGGCGCGTGCGCATCAGCACCCACCCCCCCTGCATCGGCATGATGACGCCGCACAGGATCGTCAGCGCGATCAGCGACCGGATCATGATGATCTGGTGCAGCGCATAGCCTCCCGACAGGAACTTGATCGACATGTCGGTCAGTGAAAACATCACCATCCCGGTGGTGATGGACAGGATGCCTGACAGCCGGTTTCGCGCGGTGTCCGAAGTATCTCTGAGTGCGAGGGTCATGGAGACAGACAACCGCCGCCTGCGCGGGGCGTCTGTCCTGTCTGCGACAACTGCGGGCGTGCGCGGGATAATTCGGCGGGAACGGCGTCCCGCGCGGGGCTTAGCCGGCCGCGCGAAGGACGCGGTCGAGTGCTGCGGAAAAACGCGCGCGATCCTGTCTGGAGAACGGCCGTCCGCCGCCTTGCCGGAACGGATCTGCAGCGCGCAGGTCCGCCATCAGGTCGCGCGTGGCCAGGGCGTTGCCGATGTTGGCCGCGTTCAGCACCTCTCCGCCGTGCCGGAGCACGCGGGCGCCCGCCGCGACGCATCGTGCCGCCAGCGGGATATCGGCGGTGATGACCACGTCGCCTGGCCCTGCGCGTTCTGCAATCCACTTGTCGGCCTCGTCCGGGCCCTCGGTGACGAAGACGGTTTCGACCAGGGGATGCGCGTAGGGGCGGATGCCGCCGTTGCAGACCATCTTGACCGGCACCTTCAGGCGTTCGGCGGCGCGAATGCATTCCTCCTTGACCGGGCAGGCGTCGGCGTCGACGAAAAGCGTCATGTCTGCGGCCTCGGGCGGGCGACCTTGTATTCCTCGGGGATCGGCATGCGATTGAAGGCATCGAGCCCGGCGATCCGGTAGGCTTCGGCCAGGGTGGGATAGTTGAAGGTGTTCTGGACGAAATAGTCCACGGTTCCCTTCAGGTTCAGCACCGCCTGCGCGATGTGGATCAGTTCGGTCGCGCCCTCGCCGACGATCTGAACACCCAGCAGCCGGCGGGTCTTCAGGCTGACCAGCATCTTCAGCATCCCGTGTTCGATCCCCATGATGTGCCCGCGAGAGGTTTCGCGAAACCTGGCGATGCCCACCTCGTAGGGAATGCCGCGGCCTTGCACCTCCTCCTCGGACATGCCGCAGGTCGAAATCTCGGGCACCGAATAGATGCCGTAGGGGAACCAGGGGCTTTCGGCCAGCGTCGGTGTGTCAAGCGCGTGGCAGGCCGCGACCCGCCCCTGCTGGAGCGAGGTGGACGCAAGCGAGGGGTGCCCGATCACGTCGCCCGCGGCGTAGATGTGCGGTACCTTCGTCTGATAGGTCTTGTGGTCCACCTCGAGCCGGCCGCGATGATCCGTCTCCAGCGCGACGGCACCCAGGTTGAGCGTATCGGTCGCGCCCATGCGTCCGGCGGCGTAAAGCAGCATTTCAGAGCGGACATGGCGACCGTTCTTCAGGCTCACTTCGACATGCGTGCCGGCATCCTCGATCTTCTCGATCGGGGAACCGAGCCGAAGATCCAGCCCGTTCTCGCGGATCTGGTGGGTGAACTCGTGGATCGTATGCCGGTCGATGAAATCGAGGAAGCTTTCGCGCGGTTCGATCAGCGTGACATGCACGTCAAGTGCCGTGAACATCGTGGCGTATTCGACGCCGATGACGCCGGCGCCCACCACGCACAGGCTGCGCGGCAACTGGCCCAGTTCCAGGAATTCGTCGCTATCGACGACGGTCCTGCCGTTGAAGGGCACGTCCTTTGGCCGGTAGGTCCGCGTTCCGGTGGCGATCAGGAACTTGTCGGCCCGAAGTCGCGTTGTCTCGCCCGAATGGGTTGCCACCTCGACCTCGTTCGGGCCGAGGAACCGGGCGCTGCCCATAAGCGTCTCGACGTGGTTGCGGTTGAACTGGTGTTCGAGGATGTCGACCTCGTAGTCGAGCGTCTTGTGCAGCCGCGTCTTGAGGTCTTCGGAGCTGATATCCTCCTTCGCGCGGTAGGACCTGCCATAGAACGACCGTTCGCGCCAACCCGACAGGTTCAGAACCGTTTCGCGCAAGGTCTTCGAGGGGATCGTTCCGGTATGAACGGACACGCCGCCCAGCCGGTCCTTGCGGTCGATGACCAGAACCTTTCGCTTCAGCTTGCCCGCCTGGATCGCAGCGGCCTTGCCCGCGGGACCCGAGCCGATGATGATCAGATCGTAGTGGCTCATGGTTCACCTCGCGTAAAGCGCCTCGGCGTGAAAGGCGATGTGGTCGCGCATGAAGGAGGAGACGAAGAAGTAGCTGTGATCGTAGCCCGGCTGCATCCGGAACTGGCCATGCTGGCGGCGCTCGATCATGGCCTGTGCCAGCGCTTCGGGCTTGAGCAGATCAAGGAACTGGTCCTTCGATCCCTGGTCGATCAGGACCGGTCCGTCAAAGCCGAGCCGCCGCATCAGAAGCGTCGAGTCGTGCGGCGCCCAGGTGCCTTCGTCCGTGCCGAGGTAGGCGCCAAGCTGCTTCCTCCCCCAGTCCGATTGTGTCGGATGGGCAATCGGCGCGAAGGCCGACACCGATCGAAATCGTCCCGGCAGCCGCATCGCCATGGTCAGCGCGCCATGTCCGCCCATGGAATGACCGGTGATCGCCTGCCGGTCCTCGGCCACGGCGAAATTTGCAGTGACGATGGCTGGCAGCTCCTCGGCTACATGGTCCCACATTCGGAAATTCGGCGCCCACGGCTTCTCCGTCGCGTTGACGTAGAAGCCTGCGCCCTGCCCAAGGTCATAGGCCTCGTCGTTGGCTACGCCATCTCCGCGGGGCGAAGTGTCGGGGAAAACGAGCGCGATGCCCGCCTCGGCCGCCCATCCCTGAGCCCCTGCCTTCACCATCGCATTCTCATGTGTGCAGGTCAGGCCCGACAGATACCACAGCACCGGAACAGGACCGTCTGCCGCCTCTTCCGGCAGGAAAAGCCCGAAGGTCATGTCGCAGCCGCAGGCTTCCGAGGCATGCTTGTAGACGCCCTGGATTCCGCCGAAGCACTTGTTCTCGGAAATCGTCTGCATGGGTCTTCCTTTCATCATGCGGCGGTGATCCAGGCGACCACCAAGGATACGGTCACGATGCTGAACACCGTGGAGATCAGGATCGAGGCCGATACGCGCTGCGGTGCGACCCCGTAGGTGCGCGCCAGGATATAGACGTTCCCGGCAACCGGCAGCGATGCCGCAGCGATCATGACGCCGGCGGCGAACGGCTCAACCCCGAAGACAAGAAGGGCCGCGACCGCGACGGCAACGGGGTGCAATACCAGTTTCGCGAAAGACAGCCACAGCGCAACCGACAGCCGTTCGGCCGTTTTCGACGCCAGTGACGCACCGATGGCGAAAAGCGCGCAAGGCGTGGCGGCGGCCCCGAGGATCGTCATGAACTCCTCTACCGGGGCGGGCAGGGAAAGCCCCGCCGAAGATACCGCAAGCCCGGCGGCCATCGACACGATCATCGGGTTCTTGACCAGCCCGAAAGCCAGCACCTTGATGATGCGCGGCGACAGATGGCCCTCGCGCGCGCCGGTGATGATCAGCGTGATGAGGCTGGAAAAGACGATCAGGTCGATCGCAAGAACCATCAGGATCGGCCCGGCGGCTTCGGGCCCAAGCAGGACAGTCAGAAGCGGCACACCTAGAAAGCCGGTGTTGCCGATGACGGCGCATTGCGCCTCGACCGCGGCTTCGGTCGCGGGAATGCGGCGCAGGCGGGCGACCAGCGTGGCCAGAAGGTAGACGGCAAGGCACCCGGCGAGGTAGGCGGCGGCAAACCGTGCGTCGAAGATTTCGGCCAGCGACAGGTTGGCGGCAAAGCGGAACAGCATCGCCGAAAGTGCGAAATAGAAGACAAACCGTGTCAGGTATTCGGTGGCGGCGTCAGGAAAAAAGCGCAGCCGGCCCGCGCCCCAGCCAAGGCCGATCAGCGCGAAGAACGGTAGGGTCTTGAGAAAGATCGCCAGCATGGTCCCGTGTTTCGGATATGCAATTCCGGGTCGGCGCATCGCAAGCATGCCTGCCGCAGTCCTGTGCACCTTTGCGGCTGACTAGCATGTGCCCCCGGGGGCGGCCAGCGTTCATCCTTCGCAAAGCGTGAGAATCTCGGGAAGCGTTTTCTTGATCTTCGCGACAGCGGGTACCGTCGCGTCCGCTGCGGGATGGCCGACGGCCAGGATCATCACGGGCTTCTCGCTATCGGGCCGGCTGCAAAGCGCGTTCAGGAACTTCATCGGGTTCGGCGTATGGGTCAGGGTCGAGAGCCCCGCGTGGTGCAGCGCGGCGATCAGGAAGCCGGTCGCGATGCCGACGCTTTCGGGGACGTAGTAGTTCTTGTAGCGGTGGCCATCCCTGGTGACGCCGTAGCGCTGGGCGAAGACCACGACCAGCCAGGGCGCGATGTCCAGATGCGGCTTCGACGCGCCGGTTCCGATCGGTTCCAGCGCCTTGAGCCATTCGTCGCCCGCACCCCCTTCGTAGAAGGCGCGTTCCTCCTCCTCGGCCGCGGCGCGGATCTGCGCCTTCATGGCCGGGTCGGAAATCGCGACGAAATGCCAGGGCTGGTGGTTGGCGCCCGATGGCGCGGTCCCGGCCGCCTCTACGCAGGCGGCGATGATTTCGGCCGCGACCGGATCGGGGCGGAAATCCCGCACCGTGTGACGCTTTCTCATGTAGTCGCGAAACCGCTCGGCGGCCGCGCGGGCCTCGTCTTCCGGCAGGCCTACCCGGTCGGGTAGGGGAAGCGGCTGATAGCTGACCTTGTCGCGGAAATACATGGCGGACGCCTTCTTGCGGGGGGAACCGGCGCCAGTCTATCCGCCACCGATCAGGACGCCAGCGGCAAAGACGAGCGCGCCGCCAAGAACGACCTGGAAGGTGGCGCGCAAGAACGGCGTTTCCATGAAACGGTTCTGGATCCAGACGATCGCCCACAGTTCGACAAAGACGATGGCGATGGCGATGGTCGTTGCGGTCCAGAAGTCGGGGATCAGATAGGGCATCGCGTGGCCAAGCCCGCCAAGTGCCGTCATCACGCCCGATGCGATCCCGCGCTTGACCGGCGATCCGCGACCCGAAAGGACGCCGTCGTCGTGGGCGGCCTCGGTGAAGCCCATCGAAATCCCCGCGCCGACCGAAGCCGCGAAGCCGACAAGGAAGGTCGTCCAGGGATCATGCGTCGCGAAGGCTGTCGCGAAGATCGGCGCCAGTGTGGAAACAGAGCCGTCCATGAGCCCGGCAAGTCCGGGCTGAACCCAGGTCAGGATGAACTGGCGGTGCGCGGCACGGTCTTCCTCCCCCTTGGCTTCGTCATCCAGATGGCGCTCCGCCAGATCGCCCGCCTTCGCCTCGTGCTTCGCTTCTGCGGCCGCAAGGTCGCCCAGGAGCTTGCGTGTCGCAGCGTCTTCGGTCCGCTGCGCCGCGCGGGTGTAGAAGGCCGCGGCGTCCTGTTCCATCGCTTCGGCCTCGCCGCGGATGCGGTCGAGCGTCAGGTTTTCCACCAGCCAGACAGGGCGACGGGCGTAGAAGCCCGCGACATGTTCGCGCCGGATCAGCGGGATCGTGTCGCCGAACCGCGCGCGGTGGCGTTCGATCAGCCAATGGCGGTGGGTGTCCTCTTCCTTCGCCATCGCATCGAATATCGCGGCCGAGGCGGGGTAGTCCTTGCGCAGACGGTCCGCATAGGTCCGGTAGATCCGCGCGTCGTCCTCCTCGGACGAGATCGCAAGCGCAAGAATCTCCTGTTCGCTGAGCTCCGAGAAGCGTCGGCGGTTGGCTAGTCCCGGGATCATGGGGCCCTCCTGTCAGGATCCGGTCGAACCTAGGACGGTGTCAAAGGGGGGGCAAGGGCATTCCCTGCGGACACGGCGTCGCAGGTTCACCGTCAAGAAACGGAAATGCACTGTCGGTGCTTGCCCGGTTGCGAAGGCGGCGACTATCATCGTGATACTGAAAGTCAGGGCAGGTAGATCAGTTGACCGCTGCAGCAAGCGCGATCCGCAAGCGCAGGAAGTTCGATCAGGTGTTGGAGGGCGCGCGGGTCGTATTCCTGCGCGACGGCTACGAGGGCGCGAACGTCGACGATATCGCCCGCGAGGCGCGCGTGTCCAAGGCAACGCTCTACAGCTACTTTCCCGACAAGCGCCGGCTGTTCGTCGAAGTGGCCACACGCGAATGTCGTCGGCAGGCGGACGAGGCGGAAGAGGTCGTCGATCTGTCCGCCCCGCCCGATGTCGTCCTGCCCGAGGCCGCGCGCCGGATCATCGCCTTTTCGCTGTCCGAGTTCGGCAGAAACGTCTTTCGCATCTCTGTCGCCGAATCTGTGCGCTTTCCGGAGCTGGGTCAGGAATTCTATCTGAACGGTCCTGCGCTCTTGCGCGAAAGGCTTGCCAACTACCTTGCCGGGGCGGTTTCGCGGGGCGAATTGCGGATCGAGGATATCGATCTTGCCGCAGATCAGTTCGCAGAGCTTTGCAAGGCCGACATTTTCCCCTGCGTGTGCCTGGGCGTGCAGAAGACCTTTGATCAGGCAGCACAGGATCGCGTCGCAAAGGGGGCTGTCGAGATGTTCCTGGCGCGCTACGGCGTGCGTCCCGTCGACTTGCGCCAATAGCGAAGGGCGTCCGCCGTGGGCCGCACCGGTATCCGGCACGGCCCTGTCGCTTTCCTATTCCTGGATGCTTTCCAGATAGTAGGCCACCGACATCACCCGGCCCCGTGACTCAAGGATCGTGCCATAGGGGTTGGCCGGCCCCGGTTCGGCCGACATGAAGACCCTGCCGAAGACGGGCATCGGTCCGCCATGGGCGCGCACGCCGGTGCGGCCGTCGATGATGTGGATCACCTTCAGCATCGGGAACATGCCGTCGTTGTTCTTGGCCAGAATCGTCAAATTGGTTGCCGGCACGGTCATCAGGTTGGCCATGTCCCCGTCGCCCTTGCCGCCCGCGCCGTGACAGGCGGCGCAGTAGTCCATGAAAAGCTCAGCGCCGATGTCGGCGCTTTGTGCATTCGCCTGAAACGACGCGATCGCCGCCGCTGCAGACAAGGCAAGTGTGCATGTCAGTCTGGTCATCGCAGTCTCCCCCCACAGAAAGCGCGCTTCCTGGGTGCAGGCTGACACATATTCAGCTTGCGGGATTTGATCTGTGTCAGGGCGCCCGATCCGGTTCAGGCAAGCAGCCGCCCGTCGGCAAAGCCGGTGATCGCCGTCTCGACGATTGCGCCCTCGGCACGGTCGGCGGCAAAGACGACCTCCGTGAACTGTTCGGTACGGCCAATGCGCGGGCCTTCGGTCAGGATGCGGTGGACCTTGCCGCGCTGGGCCGCGAGATGGCGCAGAAGCGCGGCATCGCCCGCCTGTCTCAGCCGCGCGGCGCGGTCCCGGATGGCGGGCCCGCGGACCTGCGGCATGCGGGCGGCGGGTGTCCCCTTGCGGGCACTGTAGGGAAAGACGTGAAGGAACGTCAGCCCGCATTCCTCGACCAGCTTCAGGCTGTTTTCAAGCATCGCCT
>ERZ795053.530-NODE-530-length-49191-cov-11.979201_pt1 | contig 49191 bp, 37 predicted proteins | sample MGYA00375137_ERZ795053 | MGnify/ENA primary metagenome ERZ795053 (study PRJEB30182, sample SAMN05720284) | activated sludge metagenome | isolation source: Anaerobic digester | place: Hong Kong | collected 2014-12-17 ...
GCGCCGGACGTCGCCATGCGGGTGGTGGCCGTCTACCGGCGCGAGCAGGAAACGCCGTGCGAGGCCGGCACGCGCGTGCTGCCGGGCGACGAGGTGTTCGTGGTGGTCGATCGCCAGCACGTGCGCGCGGCGCTGCACGCCGTGGCCAACGTGAGCGAGCCGGTGCGGCGGGTGATGATCGCCGGCGGGGGGCGGGTCGGCCTGCGGCTGGCGCGCAGCCTGGTGGGCAAGTGCGAGGTCAAGCTCATCGAGACCGACCGCAGGCGCTGCGAGTATCTGGCCGAGGAGCTGCCGTCCAGCATGCTGGTGCTGCACGGCGACGCCTCGGACGAGGAACTGCTGATGGGCGAGAACGTGGGCGACATGGACCTGTTCGTCGCCCTCACCAGCGACGACGAGGACAACATCATGGCCGCCATGCTGGCCAAGCGGCTGGGCGCGCGCCGCGTGATGGCGCTGATCAACCGCCGCGCCTATGCCGACATGATGCAGGGCAGCGCCATCGACATCGCGGTCTCGCCCTCGCAGGCGGTGATCGGCGAGCTGCTGACCCACGTGCGCCGGGGCGCGGTGGCGGCGGTGCACAGCCTGCGGCGCGGCGCCGCCGAGGCGCTGGAGGGCGTGGCGCACGGCGACCCGAAGACCTCGCAACTTGTGGGCCGGCGCATCGAGCAGCTGCACCTGCCGGCCGGCGCCAGGGTGGGCGCCATCGTGCGGGCCGTGGATGGCGCGGCGCGGGCGCTGATGCCGCACCACGACATGCTGATCGAAAGCGGCGACCACATCGTCATCTACCTGCCGCACAAGCGCCTGGTGCGCGAGGTGGAGCGCCTGTTCCAGGTCAAGGCGACGTTTCTGTGATGCGGGCGGGCTGATCGATCCATGCAGCGCTTCGACGCCGTCTTCTTCATGCTGGCACGGCTGGTCACCGTGTTCTCGCTGGCCTTTCTGGTGCCGCTGGTCTGGACCTGGGCCGATGACGACCTGAAGGAGATCGAGATCTGGCTCGGCAGCTTTCTGGCGACGCTGTGCTGCGGGCTGCTGCTGTGGGCGCTCACGCGGCGCGCGCGGCGCGAGCTGGACGTGCGCGACGGCTTCCTGCTGGTCAACCTGGTCTGGCTGGTGCTGCCGGCCTTCGCCGCGCTGCCGCTGTACTTCGCGGTGCCGGGCATCGGCTGGAGCAAGGCCTATTTCGAGGCCATGAGCGGGCTCACCGCCACCGGCGCCACGGCCATCGCCGGGCTGGACCTGCTGGATCCGGCCGCCAACATCTGGCGCTGCCTGCTGCAGCTGATCGGCGGGCTGGGCATCATGCTGCTGGCGGTGGCGGTGCTGCCCTTCCTGGGCCTGGGCGGCATGCAGCTGTTCAAGGCCGAGATGCCGGGCCCCATGAAGGACACCCGCCTGACGCCGCGCATCGCCGAGACGGCGCGCGGCCTGTGGGGCGTTTACTTCGTGCTGAGCGCCGCCTGCCTGCTGGCCTACCGCTGGGGCGGCATGAGCTGGCAGGACGCCTTCATGCACATGTGCACCACGCTCGGTCTGGGCGGCTTCTCGTCGCACGACCGCAGCTTCGGCTATTGGAACTCGCCGGTGCTGGAGTGGACGGCGGTGGTGTTCATGAGCCTGGCGGGCATCAACTTCGCGCGCTACTTCATGGTGTGGCGCCAGCGCTCGGTGCGGCCGCTCTGGCGCGACACGGAGGTGCGGGCCTACGCCCTGATCCTGCTGGCGGCCACGGTGGTGGTGACGTTCATGGTCTGGCGCGGCGGGCAGTACGACACGTTCGGCATCTCGCTGCGCGAGGCGGCCTTCCAGGTGGTATCGGTGGCCACCACCACCGGCTACGCCACCACGGACTACCTGCTGTGGCCGACCTTCGTGCCCATCCTGCTGCTGTTCCTGGGCTGCTTTGTCTCGTGCGCGGGCTCCACGGGCGGGGGCATCAAGCTGGTGCGCATGCTGATCCTCATCAAGGTGGCGCGGCGCGAGCTGGTGCGCATCGTGCACCCGCGGGTGGTCAACCCGGTGGCGCTGGGTGGCGCCACGGTGCCGGTCAACGTGATCTGGGCGGTGATGGCCTACATGCTGATCTACGGCGGCTCGATGGTCGGGCTGACGCTGCTGCTGCTGGCTTCCGGGCTGGACGTGGTGACGGCGTTCACAGCCATCATCGCCTGCCTCAACAACATCGGCCCGGGGCTGGGCAAGGTGGGGCCGGCCGGCAACTACGCGGTGCTGACCGACTTCCAGGTGTGGGTATGCACTTTCGCCATGCTCCTCGGCCGGCTTGAGTTGCTGTCGGTGCTGGTGCTGCTCACCCCCCAGTTCTGGCGCAGGTAATTTGTCACGATCGACACACTTGTGGGGGGATGTGGATCCACCGGGTGAGGTACAATCCTAAAGTTCTTATATAGACATAGACGGCCCGCGCGCGCACCTCCTACCTCTCGGTTGCGCGCGCCTTTGCGCTGAGACCCTGGTTCCCCCTGGTACATGAGCGTCTGGATTACGGGCTTCGTCGTTCCCTCACCCGCGATACCCAGGAAAGGATAGATCTTGTCTGCACGGTCTCCGCTCATGCTTACCCGTCGTCTGGCCACTGTGGCCGCTCTCAGTCTGCTGGTTGCCGCCTGTGGCGGCGGTGGTTCGGACACCGGCACCGCCACGCCCACGCCGTCCCCTTCGCCGGAGCCGTCTCCGACGCCTTCCCCGAGCCCGACGCCGACTCCTACGCCCAGCCCGACGCCGACTCCGACGCCGAGCCCCACGCCTACGCCTACTCCGAGCCCGACGCCCACACCGGCACCTGTGGCATTCAGTGCCCAGACGCGCGCTGCCACCCAGGGCGCGGCTCTGGAGCAATTGAACCTGATGGGTTCGAGCGGCTACTGCTTCGTGACCGACGGCACGGCCGTCTCCCTGCTGAACACCCAGAGCTTCTCGCTCTACTACCTCGATCCCGCCGCCACCAGTGCGCCGGCGTTGCAATATGCCATCGCCCCCGCTGCGAAGCTGGTTTCGGACTGGGTGGTCCAGGCCAACAGCCTCGGTTCGCTGGGTTACAACTACAAGGGCGCGTTCAGCGTGGGCGGCGTGGCCGGCGACATGTTCGTCAAATACGCCACCACCACGGACGTGTTCATCTACCGTGGCGTCGGCATCTCCGTCGGTTCCACCGTGGACCAGTTCCTCGAGCAACTCAACGCCAGCGGCTCCAGCGGCTACCGTTGGGCCGGCCCGATGAGCATCGCGTCGGGCGGCGTGCACATCTTCGAAACCAAGCTGGGCAGCACCGAGAAGTTCACCTACGCCGCTGAAGGCGTGGCGAGCGATTTCTCGACCCGCATGGCCATCCTCAACCGCTACGGCTCGCAGGGTGCCCAGTCGCTGGGCATCTACTCGATTGGCGGCAAGTCCTACGAGGTGTTCGAGACCCGCACCGGCCAGACGGGAGCGATCAGCTACACCGCCGAACAGGTGGCTGCCACCGAGAGCACCGCCGACGTGCAGACCGCCGTCAATGCCCAGGCCGCCAACGGCTGGCTGTACTGGGACACCACCACGGTGGTCATCAACCAGGTGTCGCAGCGCGTGCGCATCTACTCGCAGGGCGAGACCTACCGGGTCAACCCGACCTACGGGGTCTGGCTGCCGTAAACATCGGCTTTCGACTTGCGCCGCAGGGTTGACCTGCGGCAGGGCAGTGGGGTGGTTGCTTCCGCCCCCTGCCAGACGACAAACCGCTGGCGCGCCTTAGGGTGCACCAGCGGTTTTTTCTTGGCACGCGCAGCTCGTTGAAGGGGCGCGCTGCTGTCGAGGGGGCTTGGGCAGGGCGACTCGCGGCTCGGAGCTTTTCCGCCGCGTTTGCTTCAGCCCGGCAGGCTGTGCAACCCCACTTTGGTCGGGTATCCGGTCAACGGGGGTTCTTCCAGAATCTGGCGCTCATCGATCTGGAGGAGTCTCATGAAGAACAAGGTATCTTTCGCGCCGTGGTTGTGGGTCGCGCTTGGCGTGGCGGGTCTCTCGGCTTGCGGCGGCAACGGCGACGACACGCCGGCATCCGGTGGCTACACGATCGGCGGCGCGGTGTCCGCGCTTGGTGCCGGCAAGACCCTGGTGCTGCAGAACAACGCCGCCGACGACCTGACGGTCAGCGGCAACGGCAGCTTCAGCTTCCCCACGTTGCTGGCCAGCGGCGCGGCCTACACCGTCACCGTCAAAACCCAGCCCGACGGCCAGACCTGCAGCGTCACCAACGGCACCGGCACGGCCTCGGGCGATGTGACCAACATCGCCGTGGCCTGCGTCACCGGCACCACGCCTCCGGGCAACGGTGGCGGCACGACAGGGCCCACTCAAGGCGCCGCAGGCTTGGCCGGCACCTGGGCGCAGGATACCTGCGTGTCGAGCAACGGCAAGGGCAACCGCAACTACCTCCAGGTGACGCAGACGGGGGCCAGCAGCGTCACGCTCGAACAGGGTGTGTTCCAGTACCCCGCCACGAACTGCACCGGCTCGCCCACGCCGTATGGCCCAGCGACCCCGGCCGGCACCGTGAGCTTCTCACGCAGCGCCGCCACCGCCACCCTGGCGGCCAACTGGGGCTCGTGGTCCAGCGTCGCCGGCCAGAACTACGTCATCCTGGCCAAGAAGGGTGAGACCGTGCTGTGCCTGATCGGCGACGTGAACCCGAGCGCGCTGCCCACCGCCGCGGACGTGGAAGGCTACGCCGACCTGTCGATCGCCGCCGGCGGGTGCTACACCAAACAGTAGCGGTCTGGGCGGGGCCCGGTTGAACCGGGCCGGCCCGGCGCGGCAGCCACCGCCGCGCAGCGGGCGCGTTGGCACGACAATGCGCCATGCCCTTCCAAGCCATTCTTTTCGACTGCGACGGCGTGCTGGTGGACAGCGAGCCGATCACCATGCGCGTGCTGCGCGACTGCCTGGCCGAAAGCGGGTGGGACATGCCTCTGGCCGAATGCATGGCGCGCTTTGTCGGCGTCACCGTGCGCAGCCGCACCGAGCAGATCGAGGCGCGCACCGGCCAGCCGCTCACCGACGGGTGGATGGACGATTTCTACGCCCGCCGCAACGCTGCGCTGGCCGCCGAGCTGCAGGCGGTGCCCGGCGCGGTGCCGGCCGTGCAGGCCCTGCATGCCCGGCTGGACGGCCGCCTGGCCTGCGCTTCCGGCGCCGACCGCCACAAGGTCGAGATGCAGCTGCGCCAGGTGGGCTTGGCGCCGTACTTCGGCCCGCACGTCTTCAGCGGCCACGAGATGCCGCACAGCAAGCCCGCGCCGGATGTCTATCTGGCCGCCGCCGCCGCACTGGAGGTGGCACCCGCGCGCTGCCTGGTGGTGGAAGACACGCCCACCGGCGTGCAGGCAGGCGTGTCCGCCGGCGCCGCCGTCTGGGGCTACTGCCCGCCCGGCGCCGATGGCGCGGCGCTGCGGGCGGCCGGCGCGCTGCAGCTGTTCGACGACATGGGTGCGCTGCCGGCGCTGATGGCCGCGGCGACGCTGCAGAATCAGTAAGAAATCAGGCGCTGGCCCTTTTGTGACGGGCGCAGGCAGCTATTGAAATCATAGTATTCTGGCGGGCAGCCCAGGCGCCTGCGCTCAACCCCCGCGCTCGCGCAAGGCCTGCGGCGTGAGCCCGGTCCAGCCCTTGAAGGCGCGGATGAAGCTCTTGTCGTTCTGAAAGCCGGCTGCGCGCGCCACGCGGCCGATGGGCTGGCGCGTGCGCAGCAGCAGCTCGGTGGCGCGGGCCTGGCGCACCTCGTCCTTCAGCTGCTGCAGGCTGGTGCCTTCGGCGCGCAGCTGGCGGTGCAGGCTGCGCGGCGACAGCGCCAGCGCACCCGCCAGCGTCTCGGCCGTGTGGGCGGTGCCGGGCTGGCGCATCAGCTGGCGCAGGCGGCGCGACAGCAGGCGGTCGCGCCGGTACGGCCACACCAGGATCGGCAGGGCGCGGCGCAGCATCTGGTCCAGTGCCGTGGCGTCGCGGCGTAACGGCAGTGCCAGCGCGTCGGCGTCGAAGCGCAGCCCGGCCTGCGTGGCGCCGAAGCGCACCGGGCCCGGGAAAAGACGTTCGTACACGTCGGCATGCGGTGGAGCCGGGAAGGGGAAGCCGGCCTCGCGCAGCGGCATCTGCGAATCCGCCAGCCAGCACGCCAGCCCGTGCAGGTTGCGCAGCAGCGAGAGCAGGGCGAACTCGCGCAGCGCGCCCAGGGGGCGGTGCTCGGCGATGGTGACGGCGGCCTCGTCGCCCTGGGTGGCGAGGGTGAGCGTCACGTCCTGCGTCAGCAGCCCATGGTGGCGGCACCAGCGCGCCAGCGCCACGCCGAGCGAGGGCGCGCTGATGGAGGCGCGCGCCAGCATGCCGTAGCTGCCCCAGGGCAGCCGGCGGCTGAACCAGCCGGGCGCCTCGTCGTCCAGCTCCTGCATGGCGGCCTGGCACAGGCGCTCGAACTGCGCGGCGGTGACGCGCCGGTTGGCATCTTGCGCGTCAGATGGCGGTATTTGTGCTCTGGCCAGCGCCCCGGCCGGGTCCAGCCCGCGCTGCGCGTAGGCTTGCAGTACAGCCTGCACGAAGGCCATGGGCGTGCGCGCGCTGGCGGAAGAGCGATCGGGTGGCTGGCGTGGCATGGCCGGAGTCTGATCCAGTGTGGCGCAATTTGCAACCAGACTGACCACCCATGCGCGCCGCACGGGCGTAAGCTGGCGGTTTCGAGCGCCGGCCGCGCGGTGTTGCCGCGGATGCGCGGCGCGGCGTACGCCAGGAACCAGGAGACAAGCAGCCATGAGCGCCCAGCCAGCCGCCAGCCACGCGCGCGGCACCACCGACACGCCGCTGATCGAACAGACCATCGGCGCCTTCTTCGACGCCATGGTGGAGCGCTTCCCCGAGCGCGAGGCGCTGGTGGTGGTGCACCAGGGCCGGCGCTACAGCTACCGCCAGCTGCAGCAGGCCTCGCGCCAGCTGGCCAGCGCGCTGTTGAAATTGGGCCTGACGCCGGGCGACCGCGTGGGCATCTGGTCGCACAACAACGCCGAATGGGTGCTGATGCAGCTGGCCACCGCCATGACGGGGCTGGTGCTGGTCAACATCAACCCGGCCTACCGCACGGCGGAGGTCGAGTACGCGCTGAACAAGGTGGGCTGCCAGGCGCTGGTGGTGATGCCGCGCTTCAAGACCAGCGACTATCTGGGCATGCTGCGCGAGCTGGCGCCCGAGTGGGCGCACGCCAAAACCGGCGAGCCGCTGCAGTCGGCCACACTGCCGCACCTGAACCACGCCATCTGGATCGACGTGGCGGGCGAGGGTGCCGAGGAACCCGGCTTCCAGCGCTTCTCCGACCTGATGCAGACCGGCGACGCCGCCGACCCCCGGCTGGCCCAGACCGCGCGCCTGCTGCACAACACCGACGCCATCAACATCCAGTTCACCAGCGGCACCACGGGCTTTCCCAAGGGTGCCACGCTGACGCATCGCAACATCCTGAACAACGGCTTCTTCATCGGCGAAGCCATGCGCCTGACCGAGGCCGACCGCCTGTGCATCCCCGTGCCGCTGTACCACTGCTTCGGCATGGTGCTGGGCAACCTGGCGGTGCTGACGCACGGCGGCTGCATCGTCTACCCCAACGACGCGTTCGAGCCGCTCTCGGTGCTGCAGACGGTGCAGGCCGAAAAATGCACCGGCCTGCATGGCGTGCCCACCATGTTCATCGCCGAGCTGGACCACCCGCGCTTCGCCGAGTTCGACCTGTCCACCCTGCGCACCGGCATCATGGCCGGCAGCCCCTGCCCGATCGAGGTGATGAAGCGCGTGCAGCGCGACATGCACATGGACGAGGTCACCATCGCCTACGGCATGACCGAGACCAGCCCGGTGAGCTGCCAGAGCAGCACCGATACGCCGCTGGACAAGCGCGTGGCCACCGTCGGCCTGGTGCAGCCGCACCTGGAGGTGAAGATCGTCGACCCCGAAAGCGGCGCCATGGTGCCGCGCGGCGCCACCGGCGAGCTGTGCACCAAGGGCTATTCGGTGATGCAGGGCTACTGGGACGACCCGGCGCGCACGGCCGAAGCGATCGACGCCGAGGGCTTCATGCACACGGGCGATCTGGCCACCATGGACGACGAGGGCTACGTCAACATCGTCGGCCGCAGCAAGGACATGGTGATCCGCGGCGGCGAGAACGTCTACCCGCGCGAGATCGAGGAATTCCTCTACCGGCATCCCAAGGTGCAGGACGTGCAGGTGGTCGGCGTGCCTGACCAGCGCTTCGGCGAGGAGCTGTGCGCCTGGATCGTCGTCAAGCCCGGCCAGCAGCTCGATGAAGACGAGGTGCGCGCCTTCTGCAAGGGCAGGATCGCGCACTACAAGGTGCCCAGATACATCCGCTTCGTGGCCGAATTCCCCATGACGGTGACCGGCAAGATCCAGAAGTTCAGGATCCGCGACGCGATGAAGGAAGAGCTCGGCATTTCAGAGCAAAAGACCGCCTGAGCCCATATCTGACGGCTGCAACCAGCTACATTAAACAGAGCAAAAGAGATCGAGGAGCCCTTCGCCATGACCGTCCTGCAAAGCCAGCTCAACCCGCGCTCGGCGGAATTCCAGGCCAACGCGGCGGCCATGCGCGCGCTGGTGGAAGACCTGAAGGCGCAGCTGCAATCCGTCGAGAAGGGCGGCGGCGACGCCGCTCGCAAGAAGCACATGGACCGCGGCAAGCTGCTGCCGCGCGTGCGCGTGCAGATGCTGCTCGACCCCGGCACGCCCTTCCTGGAAGTGGCGCCGCTGGCCGCGCTGGCCATGTACGACGGCGATGCGCCGGCGGCCGGCATGGTGGCCGGCATCGGCCGCGTGAGCGGCGTCGACTGCATGATCGTCTGCAACGACGCCACGGTGAAGGGCGGCACTTATTACCCGATGACCGTCAAGAAGCACCTGCGCGCGCAGGAGATCGCCGAGCAGAACCGCCTGCCCTGCATCTACCTGGTCGATTCCGGCGGTGCCAACCTGCCGAACCAGGACGAGGTCTTCCCGGATCGCGAGCACTTCGGCCGCATCTTCTTCAACCAGGCCAACATGAGCGCCCAGGGCATCGCGCAGATCGCGGTGGTGATGGGCAGCTGCACGGCCGGCGGCGCCTACGTGCCGGCGATGAGCGACGAAAGCATCATCGTGCGCAACCAGGGCACCATCTTCCTCGGCGGCCCGCCGCTGGTGAAGGCCGCCACCGGCGAGGTGGTGAGCGCCGAAGACCTGGGCGGCGGCGACGTGCACACGCGCCTCTCCGGCGTGGCCGACCACCTGGCCGAGAACGACATGCACGCGCTGGCGCTGGCCCGCCAGATCGTCGCCCAGCTCAACCTGAAGAAGCAGTACGCCGGCGACCTGCAGGCGCCGGTGGCGCCGAAGTTTGCCGCCGACGAGCTGTACGGCGTGATCCCCACCGACACCCGCAAGCCCTTCGACGTGCGCGAGATCATCGCCCGCATCGTCGACGGCAGCGAGTTCCACGAATTCAAGTCGCGCTTCGGCACCACGCTGGTGTGCGGCTTCGCGCGCATCGAGGGCATGCCGGTGGGCATCGTGGCCAACAACGGCATCCTGTTCAGCGAATCGGCGCAGAAGGGCGCGCATTTCATCGAGCTGTGCTGCCAGCGCAAGGTGCCGCTGGTGTTCCTGCAGAACATCACCGGCTTCATGGTCGGCCGCAGGTACGAGAACGAAGGCATCGCGCGCCACGGCGCCAAGATGGTCACGGCCGTCGCCACCGCCAACGTGCCCAAGTTCACCATCATCATCGGCGGCAGCTTTGGCGCCGGCAACTACGGCATGTGCGGCCGCGCTTACAGCCCGCGCTTCCTCTGGATGTGGCCCAACGCGCGCATCAGCGTGATGGGCGGCGAGCAGGCCGCCAGCGTGCTGGCCACGGTGCGGCGCGACGGCATCGAGGCCAAGGGCGGCAGCTGGACCGCGGACGACGAGGAAGCCTTCAAGGCCCCGATCCGCCAGCAGTACGAAACCCAGGGCCACCCCTACTACGCCACCGCCCGCCTGTGGGACGACGGCATCATCGATCCGGCCGACACCCGCCGCGTGCTGGCGCTCGGCCTGTCGGCGACCCAGAATGCGCCGGTGCCGGACGTCAAGTTCGGCGTTTTCCGCATGTGAACCCCGCAGCTGCCCACCCAGCCCCATGAACCCGTCCACCCACTTCGCCACCCTGGCACGCTACAACGCCTGGGCCACGCGGCGCCTGCTGGACGCCGTGGCGCAGCTGCCCGAGGCCGACTACCGGCGCGACGTGGGCCTGTTCTTCAGGAGCATCCACGGCACGCTGAACCACCTGCTGGTGGGCGAGCAGCTGCTGTGGTTCCCGCGCTTTGCCGAAGGCGTGTCGCCCAGGCTGGCGCTGGATGACGAGGCCGAACCCGACCGCGCGCGTCTGGCGCAGCGCCTGTCCGAAGGCACGGCGCGCTGGGCGCCGCTGATCGCCAGCTGGCCGGCCGGGCGTTTCGACGGCGTGCTGAGCTACACCACCACGCGCGGCGAGCCGGCCGCGCTGCCCTTCGCCGCCACGCTCACGCACGTGTTCAACCACGGCACGCACCACCGCGGCCAGATCACCGCCGCGCTGACGGCGCTGGGCCAGCCCTGCCCGGTCATCGACCTTGTCTACATGCTTCAGGAAGAATCCCGCCCATCATGAGCCCAGCCATCCGCATCAGCACCCAGGGCCAGGTGGCCACGGTGGTGCTCAACCGCCCCGAGGTGCGCAACGCCTTCAACGACGAGGTGATCGCCGAGCTGACCCAGGCCTTCGTGCAGCAGGGCAACCAGGCCGACGTGCGCGCCATCGTGCTCATGGCCGAAGGCCCGGCCTTCTGCGCCGGCGCCGATCTGAACTGGATGCGCCGCATGGCCGACTACACGCGCGACGAGAACCTGGCCGACGCCGAGAAGCTCGCCTTCATGCTGCGCACGCTGTACGAATGCCCCAAGCCGGTGATCGCGCGCGTGCAGGGCGACGTCGTCGCCGGCGGCATGGGCCTGGTGGCCGCCTGCGACATGGTGGTGAGCGTGGACACGGCCCACTACTGCCTGAGCGAGGTCAGGCTCGGCCTGATCCCCGCCACCATCAGCCCCTACGTGATCCGCGCCATGGGCGCCCGCGCCTCGCACCGCTACTTCCTGACGGCCGAGCGCTTCACGGCGGCCGAGGCGCTGCGCATCGGCTTCGTGCACGAAGTGGTGCCGGCCGACCAGCTCGACGCCAGGGTGGGCGAGCTGGTGGCCGCGCTCACCGGCGCCAGCCCCAACGCCGTGCGCGAATGCAAGAAGCTGCTGCACGACGTGGCCGGCCGCGACATCACCCGCCTGCTGATCGAGCGCACGGTGGAGGGCATCGCCGACATCCGCGCCTCCGACGAAGGCAAGGAAGGCGTGCAGTCGTTCCTGCAGAAGCGCAAGCCGAACTGGCTATGACCCCCCTGAGTCGCTTCGCGCCACGTGCTCGCCGCCAGAGGCGGCGGCGCTTCGGTCCGTCCAGACCTGCACAGGCAGGTCTGGAGCCGCGGACCTCAGCTCCCCTCTCTCTGCGGGAGGGGGGACGACGCCAGTGGTCGGGGAGAGCCCGACCACGCCGTCCGCTGGGTTGGCCTGCTCCGCGGCCAGCTGCGGCGCCCAGGCGCTGGGATGGTTCGGGTACTTTCTCGGCTGGAGATTTTGAGTCTTTTGGGCCTCCAGCCCTTTGTTGGCGGGCGCAGCCAGCTATCAAAATAAAAGTAATCCTGAGTTTTGCGGAGGCGCCTCGCTGAGGCGGCATGGGTCATGCAGGAACTCATCCAGCACCTGATGCAATGGCTGCAGAGCCTGGGCCTGCACCCGGACGGCGCCACGGCGGCGGTGGGCGAGGCGGCCGGGCACGTGGGGGACGCGGTGAACAGCGCGGCCGCAAAGCTGGACATGCCTTCGCTGCTGGCGCTGGCCGCGGCGCTGGGCTGGGCCAGCGGCTTCCGGCTCTACGCGGTGGTGTTCCTCACCGGCGCCATGGGCTACGCCGGCTGGATCGCGCTGCCACCCGGGCTGCACATCCTGGAACACCCGGCGGTGCTGGCGGCCAGCGGTTTGATGCTTCTGGTGGAATTCTTCGCCGACAAGATCCCGTGGGTCGACAGCGTGTGGGATTCGATCAACGCCTTCATCCGCATCCCCGCCGGCGCGCTGCTGGCCGCCGGTGCGCTGGGCGCCGATTCGGCCACCATGGGCATGGTGGGCGCGCTGCTGGGCGGCTCGCTGGCCGCCACCTCGTTCGCCACCAAGGCCACCACGCGTGCCGCCATCAACACATCGCCCGAGCCGTTCACCAACTGGCTGGCCTCGTTCTTCGAGGACGGCCTGGTGGTCGGCATCGTCTGGCTCGCCACCCAGCATCCGCTGGCCTTCGGCATCGCCCTGGCAGTGATGCTGGTGGTGTCGGTGCTGCTGCTGGTGGTGCTGTTCAAGTTTCTGAAACTGGTGGTCCGCAAGCTGCGGGCCTTCGTGGGCCAGGGCGCCGCCGAACCCACCGGCGCCTGAACCCGAAAAGCATCTGGAGGAGACGGCTGTGTTCAAGAAGATCCTGATCGCCAACCGCGGCGAAATAGCGTGCCGCGTGGCGGCCACCGCGCGCCGGCTGGGCGTGAAGACCGTGGCGGTGTATTCCGACGCCGACGCGCACGCCAAGCACGTCATGGCCTGCGACGAGGCGGTGCACGTGGGTGCCAGTGCACCCAAGGAGAGCTACCTGCAGTGGCAGCGCATCATCGACGCCGCCAAGGCCACGGGCGCCGAGGCCATCCACCCCGGCTACGGCTTCCTTTCCGAGAACGAAGACTTCGCCAAGGCCTGCGCCGACGCCGGCTTGGTGTTCATCGGCCCGCCGGCCAGCGCCATCCAGGCCATGGGGCTGAAGGCCGAGTCCAAGCGGCTGATGGAAGCCGCCCAGGTGCCGTTGGTGCCGGGCTACCACGGCGCCGACCAGAACCCCGAGCTGCTGCAGCGAGAGGCCGACCGCATCGGCTACCCGGTGCTGATCAAGGCCAGCGCCGGCGGCGGCGGCAAGGGCATGCGCGCGGTGAGCAAGGCCGAGGACTTCATGGCCGCGCTGGAAAGCTGCAAGCGCGAGGCCATCAACAGCTTCGGTGACGACGCGGTGCTGGTCGAGAAATACGTGCAGCGGCCGCGCCACATCGAGATCCAGGTGTTCGGCGACACGCAGGGGAATTGCGTCTATCTGTTCGAGCGCGACTGCTCGGTGCAGCGGCGCCACCAGAAGGTGCTGGAAGAGGCTCCCGCGCCCGGCATGCCCGAAAGCCTGCGCCAGAAGATGGGCGAGGCCGCGGTGGCGGCGGCGCGCGCCGTGGGCTACGTGGGCGCGGGCACGGTGGAGTTCATCGTCGAGCAGCCGGGCGGCTACGAGCAGCCGGAGGCGATGAAGTTCTACTTCATGGAAATGAATACCCGCCTGCAGGTGGAGCACCCGGTGACCGAGGCCATCACCGGCCAGGACCTGGTGGAGTGGCAGCTGATGGTGGCCAGCGGCGAACCGCTGCCGCTGGCGCAGGACGAGCTGGTGCTCGATGGCCACGCCATCGAGGCGCGCATCTGCGCCGAGAACCCGGACAAGAACTTCCTGCCCGCCACCGGCACGCTGCGCGTGTACCGCAAGCCGCCGGCCGTGAGCTTCGACTACGGCGAGGTGCGCATCGACGACGGCGTGCGCGAGGGCGACGCCATCAGCCCCTTCTACGACAGCATGATCGCCAAGCTCATCGTGCACGGCGCCACGCGCGAGGAGGCGCTGGCCAGGCTGGATGCGGCGCTGGCCGAGGTGCGCATCGTCGGCCTGCAGACCAACGTGCAGTTCCTGCGCCGCGTGCTGGCCACGCCCTCGTTCAGCCAGGCCAGGCTCGACACCGCGCTGATCGAGCGCGAGCGCGCCAGCCTGTTCGAGCAGGACCCGCTGGGCACCGGCCTCACCGTGGCCGCCGCCGTGGCGCAGACGCTGCTGGAAGAGCGCGCCAGCGAGACGCACGACCCGTTCAGCCGCCGCGACGGCTGGCGCTCGCACGGCGTGGCCTCGCGCCGCTTCGATTTCAAGATCGCCGGCCAGCCGCTGGTGGCCAAATTGCGCTACCTGGACGACGGCGTGCTGATGCTGCAGGTGGGCGAGGACGAGTTCCAGCCGCTGGATCTCACCCCCGTGGACGGCCGGCGCATCGATCTGCGCTGTGCCGGCCGCCGCCAGGTGGTCCAGGTGTTCCGCCAGGACGAGGACATGCACGTGTTCGGCACCGACGGCGCCTCCGTCATCACCGAGCTCGACATGCTCTCGCACGCCGGCGAAGGCGCGGGCGAGGGCGGGCGGCTGACGGCGCCGATGCCGGGCAAGGTGGTGTCGTTCGCCGTGCGGGCGGGCGACAAGGTCAGCAAGGGCCAGCCGCTGGCGGTGATGGAGGCGATGAAGATGGAGCACACCATCGCCGCTCCGGTGGATGGCGTGGTGGCCGAGCTGCTCTACGCGCCGGGCGACCAGGTGATGGATGGGGCCGAACTGCTGCGCCTGCAGCCGGCCGAAGGTGCCTGAGACAGTCGCGGCGCGGCGGCGGCGCCGGCCGCGTTCACAGCACGGTGAACAGCTTCTTCTTGAATTCGGGCAGGCGCTTGAGGCCGATGCGGCTGGTCGACAACGTGTCTTCCCATTGCAGGTAGACCTGCCGCAGCTCGGTGGCAGTGTTGCAGCCCTGGATGGCCTCCAGCAGGCTCAGGCGCGTGTTGGGCTGGAACACGGTGTTCACCGTGTTGATCATGAAGTTGCGTGCCATCTCCATTTCCTTGGCGCTGCGCTGGCTGGCGGGCGGCAGGCCCAGGTCGCCGGGTTCGGGCAAGGCAGACAACGTGTCCGGCGCGGTGTCGGGCACACCCGAGGTCGTGGCGGGAGGCGCTGCCGTGGCCACGATCTCGATCAGTTCCTGGTCGAGCAGGCTTTGAAGGATCGACGACACGTCCTTGCCCACGCAGAACATCGCCAGCTCTTCACCCGTCTTTACGCCGTCCACCAGCAGCAGCACGCGCCGGTCCACCAGCGAAAGCGGGATGTGTTTGGTTTCGATGGCCTGCTTGCCGGTGGCCGTCTTGGCAAAGGCAAGCTGGAACAAAGGTGGTGAAAAGTTTGCCATGGCTGTATGGGGTTTCTGAGGGGCGACGATCATGGGCTCATATGGTTTGTAATACTCAAGTAAGCTCATCTTCCAGAAAAGCGCGGCCCATGGCAAGCGATGCGGCGCCGGAGCCGGCCGTATCGGCGTGCTTCGTGACGTATTTGGCGCTCCGGGCGGACCTGGCGAGGGCTGGCGGGGCGGGCGCGGTGCCGAGGCGGCTTGCGCGTGACACCGCACCCGGTATCGCTCCATCCTTTGGTGTTATACAAAGCATAGCTTTCTGCGCCCGCTGTAAATGGGCTGGAAGGCATTTTGGTCATGAATCCAGGCCTCGTGGATACCATTGGACCATCGCAGCCGGCCCGCACCCGGCGCCCGCCGGCGCGACTCGCTACACTGACCGGCGCGCGGGCGCCCACCCACCCGCAGACTGATACGGAGACCCATCCCATGGCCCTGCCCACACAGGTGAAACTGATCGACGTCGGCCCGCGCGACGGGCTGCAGAACGAGAAACAGCCTGTGCCGGCCTCGGCGAAGATCGAGCTGGTGCACCGCCTGCAGGACGCCGGCCTGCGCGAGATCGAGGTCACCAGCTTCGTCAGCCCCAAATGGGTGCCGCAGATGGCCGACAACGCCGAGGTCATGGCCGGCCTGCGCCGCCGGCCGGGCGTGCGCTACAGCGTGCTGGTGCCCAACATGAAGGGCTTCGAGGCCGCGCTGGCCAGCAAGCCGGACGAGATCGTGGTCTTCGGCGCTGCCAGCGAGGCCTTCAGCCAGAAGAACATCAACTGCTCGATCGCCGAGAGCATCGAGCGCTTCGCCCCCGTGGTGCAGGCCGCCCGGGCCGCCGGCATCGCCGTGCGCGGCGCCATGAGCTGCACCGTGGGCTGCCCGTACGAAGGCGACATCCCGCCCTCGCGCGTCGAGTACCTGGCCGGGCTGATGAAGGGCATCGGCGTGGAGCGCGTGGACGTGGCCGACACCATCGGCGTGGGCACGCCGCGCAAGGTGCAGGCCGCCTTCGAGGCGACGCTCAGGCACTTCGGCATCGACCAGGTCTCCGGCCATTTCCACGACACCTACGGCCAGGCCGTGGCCAACACCCTGGCCGCGCTGGAGATGGGCGTGTGGCACCACCAGTCGTCGGTGGCCGGCCTGGGCGGCTGCCCCTACGCCAAGGGCGCCACCGGCAACGTGGCCACCGAGGACGTGGTGTTCATGCTGCAGGGCATGGGCATCGACACCGGCATCGACCTCGACAAGCTGATCGACGCCGGCAAGTTCATCAGCGACCACCTCGGCCGCAAGCCCAATTCGCGCGCCGCCACGGCGCTGCTCAATAAGCGGGCGGGGTGAGCGCGATGTGCGGAGCCGAACTGAAACCCCTGCCCGACGCCGTGCAGCGCGTCGCCGCCGCGCTGGCGGCCGCCGGCCACCGGCACGCGCCGGTGATGCTCGATGACGCCGCGCGCACCGCGCAGCAGGCCGCCGACGCGCTGGGCGTGGGGGTGGGGCAGATCGCCAAGAGCATCATCTTCCGCCGCAAGGAGGACGATGCGGCGGTGCTGGTCATCACCTCCGGCGACAGGCGGGTGGACGAGAAGAAGGTGGCGGCGCTGGTGGGCAGGATCGGCCGCGCCGACGCCGACTTCGTGAGGGCCAGCACCGGCTTCACCATCGGCGGCGTCTCGCCGGTGGCGCACGCCAGCCCGCCGGTGACGCTGATCGACCGCGAGCTGTACCGCTTCAGCGAGATCTGGGCCGCGGCCGGGCACCCGCACGGCGTGTTCCAGCTCACGCCGGCGGATCTGGAGCACCTCACCGGCGCGCCGGTGGCCGACGTGGTGCAGGTCGCCTGAACATGGCGGATGCTCCTGGATCAATAGCTGCCTGCGCCCGCCAGACAAGGGCCAGGGTCGAGTTTGATCCTGAAAAAGACGCCGGGCCGGTGCCCTCGCCCTGCACCGGCGTCTGCCGCGTCAGCCCCGTGACCGGCTTGTGCGAAGGCTGCGAACGCCGGCTGGAAGAGATCGGCGGCTGGCTGGGCATGGACGAAGCCGGACGGCGCGAAGTTTGGCGGCGCCTGCTGCAGAGGCGCGGGCAGGTGCAGGCGGCCGGCCAGCAGGACGCCGCATGAAGCGCATCGACTGCTACCTCGACTTCATCTCGCCCTACGCGTACCTGGCGTTCGAACGCCTGCCCGTGGCGCTGGAAGGCCTGAGCTACGAGGTGACGTACCGCCCGGTGCTGTTCGCCGCCATGCTGGCGCGCCATGGCCAGCTCGGCCCGGCGGAGATCGAGGGCAAGCGCGACTGGACCTACCGCCAGGTGCTGTGGCTGGCGCACGAGCTGGGCATCCCCATGCGCATGCCGGCGCGCCACCCGTTCAACCCGCTGGCGCTGCTGCGCCTGGCCTGGGCCTGTGCCCGCGTGGGCACGCCCAACCGCTACCAGTGCGAAACCATCTTCCGCCACGTCTGGACCACGGGTGCCGACGCCGAGGACGCCGGCCGGCTGGCCACGCTCACCGCACAGCTGGCGCCCGTGCACGACCCAGCGGCCGATACCGTCAAGCAGCGCCTGCGTGCCGAGACCGACGCGGCGGTGGCGGCCGACGTCTTCGGCGTGCCCACCTTCGCCGTGGACGGCCGCCTGTTCTGGGGCCTGGATGCGCTGCCCATGCTGCGCGCCCATTTGACGCAGGACAAGGCGCTGGACGCACTCTGGGACGCGCCCGCAAGCGTGGCGCAAGGCGTCCGCAGATAACATCCCTCCGCAGGCTTCACGCGCCGTGCGAAACAAGGCTCATCGAGGTTGGGCGGACTTTGTTCCGCCCAGCCAACCCCGTCAAGGAGCACGGCCTGCGGCCGGAACCAGCCCGATCGCAAGCGGTGGCTGACCCGGCCTGCTACCTGGCCATTGGAGCAGCGCCCTGGCGGATGGTCGTTGGGTGCGTGGTTTTGAGGTCAGGTGTGCGCTTTTTGCTTTTCGTCTGATGGACCGACATGCCCAACGCGTTCAATTTCTCTGCTTCGCCGTTCGACTGCCTGACGCAGGAGCAGCAGCGCCTGGTGCGAGACCACGTGGACGTGGCCTACTTTCCCAAGGGCACGGTGATCCTGGAGGTGGGCGCGCAGCCCACGCACCTGTGGGTGGTCATCAAGGGGCAGGTGGCGCAGCACGACGAAGGCGAGGTGGTGGCCAGCTACGGCCCTCATGACTGCTTCGACGGCCGTGCGCTGGTGGCTGGCAAGTCGTCCAGCCGCTTCGTCGCCACGGAAGAGGTGGTGGCCTACGAACTGGCGCGCCAGACCGTGCAGGACCTGATCGCCGCCAACGCGCATTTCGGCGCGCTGCTGTTCGCCGATCTGGGCTCCAAGCTCAGCGCGCTGACCGAGCGGCAGGAGGGCAACGAGCTGCAGGCCTTCAACCTCGCGCGGGTGGACGAGGCGCTGCTGCGGCCGGCCATCGTGGTCGATGCCGAAACCGACATCCTGTCCGTGGTGCGGCTGTTCCAGGAGCACAAGAGCACCAACGTGCTGGTGCGCGACAACGCCGCTACCCCGCCGCGCCTGGGCATGTTCACCGCCACCGCGCTGCAGAAGGCGGTGCTGCGCGGCACGCCGCTGGACCAGCTACCCGTGGGGCTGCTGGCCAACTACAACCTGGTCACCGTGCGCGCCAGCGACCAGGTGGGCGACGCGCTGGCGCTGATGCAGCGCCACAACATCCACCGCGTGGTGGTGCTGGAGGGTGACGAGGTCAAGGGCGTGCTGGAGTCGCTGGACGTGTTCGCCTTCCTCTCCAACCACTCGCACCTGATCTCCATGCGGCTCGACAACGCGGGCAGCCTGGAGGAGCTGGCGGCCATCGCCGGCCAGATCACCGACATGATCGGGCGCCAGTTCCGCTCCGGCACGCGCGTGGCGCTGATCGCGCGCCTGGTGCAGGACCTGAACGCGCGCCTGTTCGCGCGCGCCTGGCAGCTCATCGCCCCGCCCGAGCTGGTGGCCAACAGCTGCCTGTTCGTGATGGGCAGCGAAGGGCGTGGCGAGCAGCTGCTCAAGACCGACCAGGACAACGGCCTGGTGCTGCGCAACGGCTTCGCGCCGCCGGCCGAGCTGGCGGCCATCTGCCAGCGCTTCTCCGATGCGCTGGCCAGCTTCGGGTACCCGCCGTGCCCGGGCGGCATCATGGTCAGCAACCCGGCCTGGCGCAAGAGCGCGGCCGAGTTCACGCAGATGGCGCGCCAGTGGCTGGTGCTGCCCGAGGCCGACAGCCTGATGAACCTGGCCATCTTCATGGACGCCCACGCCGTCAGCGGCGACGCGCACCTGCTGGACAGCGTGCGACAGGGCGTGATGGAACTGGCCACCGACAGCGACGCCATGCTGGCGCGCTTTGCCTCCGCCATCGACGCCTTCGCCAGCGGCAACGGCTGGTGGAACCGCCTGGTGGGCGATGCCGACAGCCGCCTGAACCTGAAGAAGGAAGGCACCTTCCCGCTGGTGCACGGTGTGCGCAGCATGGCGCTGGCCGGCCGCATCACCGAGACCGGCACGGCCGAACGCATCGCCGCGCTGGTGCAGGCCGGCGCCCTGACCGAGGCCATGGGCCAGGAGTTGCTGGAAAGCCTGCATTTCTTCATGGGGCTCAAGCTCAAGGCCGGTCTGGCCGAGGCCCAGCGCGGCGAGCCGGTGACGGGGCAGGTGGACGTGCAGGCGCTGTCCACACTCGACCGCGACCTGCTGAAGGACACGCTGGGCGTGGTCAAGCGCTTCCGCGCGCTGCTGCGCCAGCGCTTCCGGCTGGGTGTGCTCTGATGGCGGGGCCCCTCGGCCGCCTGCGCCAACGCATGGCGCGCGACTGGCAGCTTCGCCAGCTGCGCGACGAGCGCTGGCGCTTCCTGTGGGACGAGCCACCGCCGGACGAGTGGGTGTCGTTCGATTGCGAGACCACCGGGCTGGACACGCGCAACGACGAGATCGTCGCCATCGGCGCCGTGCGCATCCGGGGCCAGCGCATCATGACCAGCGAGCGGCTGGAGCTGCTGGTGCGGCCGGAAAAGAAGGTGCTCTCGGCCGAAAGCATCCGCATCCACCGCCTGCGCGGCCAGGACGTGGAAGCCGGCCTGCCGGCGGGCGAGGCCGTGGAGCGCCTGCTGCGCTTCATCGGCCCCCGGCCGCTGGTGGGCTATTACATCGATTTCGACTGCGCCATGGTGAGCCGCGTGGCCAGGGCGCACCTGGGCTTCGCGCTGCCGCAGCCGCGCATCGAGGTCTCGCAGCTCTACTACGACTACAGGTTCCGCCAGCTGCCGCCCTACCAGCAGCACGACCAGGCCGACATCGACCTGCGCTTTGCCACCATCATGGCCGAGCTGGGCCTGCCCACGCGCGATGCGCACGACGCGCTGAACGACGCGGTGATGGCCGCCATGGCCTTCATCAAGCTGCGCCAGCTGCGGGGTGACTAGATTCCAATGCTACTTATTGAATAGCTGTCTGCGCCTGCTGCACAAGGGCTGCAGGCCGAAAAGGCACAAAAAAACCGGGCCATCGGCCCGGTTTTTCATGGCGGGAGCGCAGGTTCAGTGCGCCGATGCCTTGGAGGCGCCCAGGCCGGTTTCGGAGCGCACTTCCTGCGCCGGGAAGGCCGCGCGTTCCTTGGCGGCGTTGGCGCTCTTGTCCATCACCGAGAACAGCCACACGCCCACGAAGCCGATGGTCATGGAGAACAGCGCCGGCGAGGTGTAGGGGAACGGCGCCGAGCCCTTGGCGTGGCCCAGCACGGCCTCCCACACGGACGGCGAGAGCACCGTGAGCGCCACGGAGGAGATCAGGCCCAGGAAGCCGCCGATCACCGCGCCCTTGGTGGTGCAGTCCTTCCACAGGATGGACAGGAACAGCACCGGGAAGTTGGCGGAAGCCGCCACGGCGAAGGCCAGCGACACCATGAAGGCGATGTTCTGCTTCTCGAACACGATACCCAGCAGCACGGCCACGATGCCCAGCGCCACCGTGGTGATGCGCGAGACCTTCAGTTCCGAGGCGCTGTCGGCGTTGCCGTGCTTAAACACGGTGGCGTACAGGTCGTGCGACACGGCCGAGGCGCCCGAGAGCGTCAGGCCGGCCACCACCGCCAGGATGGTGGCGAAGGCCACGGCGGAGATGAAGCCCAGGAACACATTGCCGCCCACGGCGTTGGCCAGGTGGATGGCGGCCATGTTGCTGCCGCCCAGCAGCGCGCCCTTGGCGTCAAGGAAGTCCGGGTTCTTGCTGACCAGCACGATGGCGCCGAAGCCGATGATGAAGGTCAGGATGTAGAAGTAGCCGATCCAGGTGGTGGCCCAGAACACGCTCTTGCGCGCTTCCTTGGCGCTCGGCACGGTGAAGAAGCGCATCAGGATGTGCGGCAGGCCGGCGGTGCCGAACATCAGCGCCATGCCGAAGCTGATGGCGGAGATCGGGTCCTTGATGAAGTTGCCCGGGCCCATGATGGAGTTGGTGCCCTTGGTCTCCACCGAGGCCTTGAACAGCGCTTCGGGGCTGAAGCCGTACTTGGCCATCACCATGAAGGCCATGAACGAGGCGCCGGCCAGCAGCAGGCAGGCCTTGATGATCTGCACCCAGGTGGTGGCCGTCATGCCGCCGAACAGCACGTACACCATCATCAGCACGCCGACGATGATCACCGCGTACAGGTAATCCAGGCCGAACAGCAGCTTGATCAGCTGGCCCGCGCCCACCATCTGGGCGATCAGGTAGAACGCCACCACCACCAGCGTGCCGCAGGCGGCGAAGGTGCGGATGGGCGTCTGCTGGAAGCGGTAGGCGGCCACGTCGGCGAAGGTGAACTTGCCCAGGTTGCGCAGCTTCTCGGCCATCAGGAAGGTGATGACCGGCCAGCCCACCAGGAAGCCGATGGAGTAGATCAGGCCGTCGTAGCCGTTGGTCATCACGGCCGCGGAAATGCCCAGGAAGGAGGCCGCCGACATGTAGTCGCCGGCGATCGCCAGGCCGTTCTGGAAGCCCGTGATGCCGCCGCCGGCGGTGTAGAAGTCGGCCGCCGACTTGGTGCGCCCGGCCGCCCACTTGGTGATCCAGAGGGTGAACAGCACGAACACCGCGAACATGATGATCGCGGTCCAGTTGGTGGCCTGCTTCTGGGTTTCGCCGATGTCGCCGCCGGCGGCATACGCCACGCCGGCCGCCAGGATGCTGGCCAGCAGCGCGCCGCGCGCGAGGGTGGAGGATGAGGCTTTCATTTGGTCGCTTCCTCCAGGATTTCGCGGGTCAGGCGGTCGTACTCGCTGTTGGCGCGCTGTACGTAGATGCCGGTGATCACGACGGTGAAGACGATCACCGCCATGCCGATGGGAATGCCGATGGTGGTCACGCCGCCGCCCATCGGCTGGGCCAGGAAGGCCTTGTCGAAGGCGATGAGCCCGATGTAGCCGTAGTAGACGATCAGCATCAGGATCGCGAGCGTCCAGCCAAAGCGGTTGCGCTTGGACTTCAGCTCCAGGTACTTCGGGTTGCGCTGGATGCGCTCGACGACCGAATCCGCACTGGACGTGGCCATGGTTGTCTCCTCAGGTCATGAAATCCGCACACACGACATCTGGTGGTACGGGCCGGCCGCGATTCTGGGAGGGCGTTCTGACCGAGTTCTTACGCTCCCCGTCAGTGTTTTCCCTTGAAACACCTTGTTAATTACACAGCTGTCAGAAAGCTGTAAGTGCAAGAAAAAAGATTACGTGGGCGTCGCAGGGCCACGTGCGCGGCGCTGCTTCCCTTCGCGGCAATGACGCCGGCTCTGCCGGTGCCTTGCTACAGAAAGTCAACCTTTGAGGAGACAACCCATGTCCAGTGACTCGCAAAGTCATGCCTACTGGAGGGCCACGCTAGGCCTTCTGGCACAAGTGCTGGTGATCTGGTTCCTGGTTTCGTTCGGCGCCGGCATCATGTTTGCCGGACCGCTGGACAGCATCAAGCTCGGCGGCTATCCGCTCGGCTTCTGGTTCGCCCACCAGGGATCGATCTATGTGTTCATCGCGCTCATCTTCTACTACGCGTACAAGATGGGACAGATTGACCGTCGCTTCGACGTGCACGAAGAGTAAGGAGCGGCCATGGATCTGCAAACCACCACCTATATCGTTGTCGGCCTGAGCTTCGCGCTCTACATCGGCATCGCGATCTGGGCCCGCGCCGGGTCCACCAGCGAGTTCTACGTCGCCGGCGGCGGCGTGCATCCGATCACCAACGGCATGGCAACCGCGGCCGACTGGATGTCGGCCGCTTCGTTCATCTCGATGGCTGGCCTGATCTCCAACATGGGCTACGGCGGCGGCCTGTTCCTGATGGGCTGGACGGGCGGCTACGTGCTGCTGGCCATGCTGCTGGCGCCCTACCTGCGCAAGTTCGGCAAGTTCACGGTGCCGCAGTTCATCGGCGACCGCTTCTACAGCCAGAGCGCGCGCACCGTGGCGGTGATCTGCCTGCTGATCGCCTCCATCACCTACATCATCGGGCAGATGACCGGTGTCGGCGTGGCGTTCTCGCGCTTCCTGGGCGTATCCAGCGCTACCGGCATCTACGTCGGCATGGCGATCGTGTTCGCCTACGCCGTGTTCGGCGGCATGAAGGGCATCACCTACACCCAGGTGGCGCAGTACATCGTGCTGATCATCGCCTACACGGTGCCGGCGGTGTTCATCTCGCTGCAGCTCACCGGCAACCCGTTGCCGCAGCTGGGGCTGGGTTCCGACATGGCAGGCACCAGCGTGCCGCTGCTGGCCAAGCTCGACAGCGTGGTGCAGGAGCTGGGCTTCGACAAGTACACCACCGCGGTGCCCGGCAGCAAGCTGAACATGTTCCTCTACACGCTGTCGCTGATGATCGGCACGGCCGGTCTGCCGCACGTGATCATGCGTTTCTTCACCGTGCCTTCGGTGAAGGACGCGCGTGCCTCCGCTGGCTGGGCGCTGGTGTTCATCGCGCTGCTCTACACCGTGGCACCCGCCGTGGCCGCCATGGCCAAGATGAACCTCATCCGCACCATCAACCCCGGCATCGTGATGCAGAACGCCGACCCGTACGGTCCGGACGCCGCCATCAAGTACGACGAGCGTCCCGACTGGATGAAGCGCTGGGAAGCCACCGGCCTGCTGAAGTTCGAGGACAAGAACGGTGACGGCCGCATCCAGTACTACAACGACAAGACCAAGAACGCCGACGTGAAGGCCAAGGCCGAGGCCGCCGGCTGGAAGGGCAACGAGCTGAACGTCAACGCCGACATCATGGTGATGGCCAACCCGGAGATCGCGCTGCTGCCCAACTGGGTGATCGCGCTGGTGGCCGCGGGTGGTCTGGCGGCGGCGCTGTCCACGGCGGCGGGCCTGCTGATGGCCATCTCGTCCGCGGTCTCGCACGATCTGATCAAGGGCGTCTTCAAGCCCGACATCAGCGAGAAGGGTGAATTGATGGCCGGCAAGGTGTCGATGGCCGTGGCGATCGTGGTGGCCGGCTGGCTGGGCCTGAACCCGCCGGGCTTCGCAGCCGGCACGGTGGCACTGGCCTTCGGTATCGCCGCCAGCTCGCTGTTCCCGGCCATCATGATGGGCATCTTCAGCAAGAAGATGAACAAGGAAGGCGCCATGGCCGGCATGCTGTCGGGCCTGTTCGTCACGCTGTTCTACGTGTTCGCACACAAGGGGCTGTTCTTCATCAAGGGCACCGAGTACACGGGCCTGATCGGTGGGCCCAACAGCTTCTTCGGCGTGACGCCGGAGGCCTTCGGTGCCGTGGGCGCGGCGGTGAACTTCATCGTCGCCTACCTGGTCGACAAGGTGACCAAGGAGCCGCCGGAGCACATCCAGCACATGGTGGAATCGGTGCGGGTGCCGCGCGGTTCCTCCATCATCACCGGAGCGCACTGACGGCCGGGCCGTCGCCGGGGCAGGGGCCCCGGCGACGGTTCTGCCTCCTGACGGCTTTACCTCCGCCCGGCGTGGCCAAGCTCGCTGGGCGGTTCTATTTCAGAGGGACTTCACCATGGGCATGACCATCAGTCTGGCACTGACCTGGATCCTCTTCCTGGGCTTGTTCCCGATGGCCTTTTTCTGGCTGCGCCGCGCCTGGCGCATCCTGATCCGGCACGATCATTCGGAAGTCGCCCTCAAGGGCGGCGAACCGCCACCCGAGCCGCAGCGCTATGCGATCCCGGCCGGCCTGCTCAACCTGGCGGCCGGCGGCGTGGCGGTGCTGGTGATTCTGGGCGTGACGGTGCTGCAGTGGCCATACGGCACCTGGACCGCCATCGCGGGCTCCACCATCTGGTGCAAGCTGTTTGCCGATTTCGCGCTGTCGCGCCATGCGCACATGCGCGCCCGCAACGCCGTGCGCCAGCCGCGCGGCGGCTGAGCATGGCCCCGCGGCGCCGACCGGCCGCCGCCGGCTCCCGCCAGTTGCGCTGGGCCGTGATGGCCGGTGTGGCCGGCCTGGCGGTCTGGAGCCTGCTGCTGCTGGCCATGGTGGTCACCACGCTGCCCGGCGCCGAACGTGCGACGGTCATGGCGCTGCTGGCGCCGCGCTGGCCCTTGCTGCTGTTGGGCTGGCTGTTGGGGAGTGGACTGATCTTCCTGGCCCTGCGCGCCCTGTGGGCGCACCACGTGCAGCCGCCGGCGCGACTGGCCGAGCAGGTACACGCGATGCTGGCCAACCCGGCACCGCAGCCGCTGGCAGCACCCGGGACCCCCGCGCTCGACGCCCTGGCCGACGCCTGCAACGCCTTGCTGGCGCAGCGCCAGGTGGCCGAGGCCGAGCGCGACGCGCAGGTGGCGCGCGCCAGCGCCGATCTCGCGCGCGAGCGCAACCGTCTCGCCTCGCTGCTGGCGCAATCGGCCCAGAGCATGGTGGTCTGCAACCTCGAAGGGCGCATCCTGCTCTACAACCCGCGTGCCCGGCTGCAGCTGCGCACGCTGTCCAGCGCGCCCGCGCTGGCCGATGGCGCCGACGTGGTGGGCATCGGCCGCTCCGTCTATGGCGTGTTCGAGCAGGCCCAGATCCAGCATGCGCTGGAGCGCGTGCAGCAGAGGCTGCAGCGCGGAGCGGCGCAGGCCACCGCGCAGTTCGTCACCACCACCCACGGCGGGCGCCTGTTGCGGGTGCGTCTGGCACCGGTGCTCGATGGCGGGCAGGACGCGCCGGAAGCGTCCCTCGGCGGTTTCATGCTGACGCTGGACGACGTCACCCGCGATTTCGACGCCGCCGCCGAGCGCGATCGCTGGCTCGGCGAGGCCACCGGCCATATCGGCGCCGCCGTGCAGATGCTGGCAGGCGCCGCCACGGATCTGTCGCCCGCCGCGGCCGGCGACAGCCGCGGCACTGCGGCGCTGGCCCGCATCCAGGCCCAGTGCGCGGCGCTGCGCGAGCAGAACGCTGCCCTGGCGCGGCACGCGGCGGAGGGTCTGGCCACGCGCTGGCCGCTGGAAGACATGCTGGCCACCGACCTGCTGGCTGCGGCCCAGCACCGGCTGGGGCGCGACGCGCTGCCACGGCTGGCCGTGGAACCAGCCGCCGCCGATCTCTGGCTGCGCGTCGACAGCTACCTGCTGCTCGAGGCGCTGGCCGCGCTCGCCGAACGGCTGGTGGAGGCCTTCACGCCGCGCTTTCTCGGCCTGCGGCTGCGGGCGTCCGAGGAAGGCGATGGTGGCGCCACCGCCCAGCTCGACCTTTACTGGGACGGCCAGTCGTTCAGCACCGAGACCGTGATGGGCTGGGAGCTGGAGCCGGTGGGCAGCGGCGCCCAGCGCGGCATGCTGACCCTGCGCGAGGTGCTGGACCGCCACCGCGGCAGCATGGTGTTCGGGCGCGACCGGCTGCGCAACGAATCCTTCCTGCGCTTCGTGCTGCCGCTGGCTCCGGCGGCTGAAGCTGCCGAAGCCGTCGTCGAGTCGGCCGTGCCGCTCTACCAGGACGGCCGGCCCGAGTTCTACGACTTCGACCTGTTCCAGACCCGTCCATTCCAGGGCGAGCACGACGACGAACCGCTGGCCGCCCTTGCCTACACCGTGTTCGACACCGAGACCACCGGCCTCAACCCCTCGCAGGGCGACCAGATCCTGCAGATCGGCGCCACGCGCATCGTCAACGGTCGGCTGCTGCGCGGCGAATCGTTCGAGCAGCTGATCGATCCCGGGCGTGACATCAGCGCCGCCAACACGGCGGTGCACGGCATCACCAACGAGATGGTGCGCGGCCAGCCGCGCATCGCCGAGGTGCTGCCGGCCTTTCACGCCTTCGCCCAGGGCACGGTGCTGGTCGCGCACAACGCCGCCTTCGACATGAAGTTCCTGCAGCTGCAGGAGCAGGCCACCGGCCTGGTGTTCGATCAGCCGGTGCTCGACACCCTGCTGCTGGCCATCGTGGCGCAGCCGCAGCAGGCCTCGCATCGGCTCGAGGCGCTCACCGAGCGCTTCGGCATCGCCGTGGAAGGCCGCCACACCGCGCTGGCCGACGCCAAGGCCACGGCAGAGCTGCTGCTGCGGCTGATCCCGCTGCTGGAGGCGCAAGGCATCCGCACGCTCGGCCAGGCGCGCGCGGCGGCGCAGCAGACCTATCTGGCGCGGCTCAAGTACTGACCACCCGAGCCGCCGACAAAGTCGGTGACCGGAAGATGCGGTGATACGCCATGCATCCGGCGGCATCGATCAGTCCTGATTTGATAGCTGCCTGCGCCCGCCACAAAAGGGCTGAAGGCCAAAAAAGCTTTCAAATCAGTGGTGCCGCTCGTTGGCGTGCACCCGAATGGCCGCGGAGCAGGCCATGCCAGCGAACGCCGTGCTCGGGCTTGCACCGAGCACTGGCGTTGTCCCCCTCCCGCAGGAGAGGGGGAAGGCGCGTCAGCGCCTCAGGGGGTGCCCCTTCAATACCTGCTCTTGAGCACGTTCTGCATCTGCTGCACCAGCGAGAACGCATCCTTCATATGGCCGCGGTCGAAGTCGGATAGCTCCTGAAGCTTGAGGAAGTTATCGGGCGCCTGCTCGCTGCCCACCTGGCGGGCCTGGTGCGTGACGCGCAGGCGGCTCAGGAATTCCAGCGCGTCGCGCAGGTCGCGCGCCATGCCGGGGCTGAGCGTGCCGGCCTCACCGGCGGCCGTCAGCCGGTCGCTGGTGTTGACGGCATCCAGCCCGCCGGCCAGCGCGCAGATGCGCGCCAGGTCGACGATGGGCACCACGCCGCTGTGCTTGAGATCCAGCGTATGCGCGTGTTCGCCCTCCCGGATCAGCGTGATCTTGCCGAACAGCCCGAGCGGCGGCCGTGTCTTGAGCGCATTGGCCACCAGGTGGCCGAGGAACAGCGTGTTGCCCCTGGTGCGCGCCAGCACGTCCTGCCGCAGCGTGTGCAGCAGGGCAGCGTTGCCATGCACGGCACGCAGGTCGAAGAACACCGACGACAGCATCAGCGCCATCGGTTCCGGCCCGTCGACCCACTGGCGGAAGTACTCGCGCCACTGGCGCATCGGCTGGCGCCACTGGTCCGTCTGGGCCATCATCTCGCCCGGGCAGAAGACGTAGCCGCAGGCGTCGAGCCCGGCGTTGACGAAGCGGGCGAAGGCGCGGAAGTACGCGCCGTGCGCGGCCTCGTCGAAGTCGTCGTGCAGCATCAGGCAGTTGTCCTGGTCGGACTTGGCGGTCTGCTCCATGCGCGCCTGTGAGCCGGCGGCCACCCAGGCGTAGTCCACCGGCGGCGCGCCCAGGTCGGTCTCGGCCAGCTGGATCAGGCGCACCGTCAGCGCGTCGGTGATGGTGGTCACGATGTGGCCGATGCCGTAGGCGCTCACGCCCGCGGTGGCCAGCGCCTGCTGCATGGGCTTGATGCGGGCGCTCAGCGCGACCAGGTCCGCCACGCTGGCCGCGCCGTGGATGCCGCGGGCGAGGAACACCGCCGAGGTGCCCTGCTGCTCGCTCACGTCGGTGGCGGTGACCATGCCGGCCACGCGCCCGCCATCCAGCACTGGCACGTGGTGGATGTTGCGGCGCGCCATCAGCATCAGCGCATCTAGCGCGCTGGCGCTGGCCGGCAGCGTGGCGGGGTCGGCCGTGGCGATGCAGCTCACCGGCTGGGTCAAGTCTATGCCTTCGGCGACCACGCGGTTGCGCAGGTCGCGGTCGGTCACCAGTCCCACCAGGTGGTCACCTTCCATCAGCATGACGGAGGAGGCCCCGGCTTCGCGCATCGCCTGCGCGGCAGCCCGGATGCTGGTGCCGGGCGGCACCGCCAGCGGCGGCCGCCGGATCAGCGCGCCCAGCGAGGTGCCGAGCAGGTTCAGGGTCTCGGGTGAAGGCGGGGGCGCGGAGGCGGGCTCGGTCATGCGGGGCGATCTCCTGGAAGTGACAGGGGGATTGTTGCAAACCCGTCATCCAGCCACCACCTGATTTGCGAGAATGTTCCGCCCCCGCCCGCACCACCCTCTCCCCAGCCCCGTACCGATGTCCCAGGACCCCATCCGCATCCGCGGCGCCCGCCAGCACAACCTCAAGAACCTGGACCTGGACATCCGCACCGGCGAGATGACGGTGGTCACCGGCCCCAGCGGCTCGGGCAAGTCCAGCCTGGTGTTCGACACGCTCTACGCCGAAGGCCAGCGGCGCTACGTGGAAACCTTCAGCGCTTACGCGCGGCAGTTTCTCGACCGCATGGACAAGCCGGCGGTGGACCGGGTGGAGGGCGTGCCGCCGGCCATCGCCATCGACCAGACCAACCCGGTGCGCAGCTCACGCTCCACGGTCGGCACCATGACGGAGCTGAACGACCACCTCAAGCTCCTGTTCGCCCGCGCCGGCCAGCTGTTCGACCGCCAGACCGCGCTGCCGGTGCGCCACGATTCGCCCGACAGCATCTATGTCGAACTGGTCGCCCGGGCCGCCGCAGCCGGCGACCCTCGCGTGGTCCTGACCTTCGCCGTGGAGCTGCCGGCCAGCGCCACGGCGGAAGACATCGAGCAATGGCTGTCGGCGGCCGGCTTCACACGCGTGCAGGCGGAGCGCACCGAGGGCGGCAAGAAGGTGCTGGACGTGGTGGCCGACCGCTTCCGGCTCGGCAGCGCCGAGCGGGCGCGGGTGATCGAGGCGATCGAGCTGGCGCTCAAGCGCGGCGGCGGCCGGCTGACGGCGTATGCGCTGCCGGCGGAAGAAGCGCAGGCACCCTTGACGTGGAAGTTCTCCACCGGCCTGCACTGCCCCGAGAGCGACCTGCGCTACGCCGAGCCCATCGCCTCGATGTTCTCCTTCAACTCGCCGGTGGGCGCCTGCGAGACCTGCCGCGGCTTCGGCCGCGTGATCGGCGTCGACTGGGGGCTGGTGATCCCGGACGAGCGGCTCACGCTGCGCGCCGGCGCCGTCAAGCCCATCCAGACCCCCGCCTGGAGCGAATGCCAGGACGACCTGATGCGCCATGCCGAGAGCGCCGGCATCCCGCGCGACACCGCCTGGAACAAGCTCACGCCCGAGCAGAAGGCCTGGGTGATCGAGGGCGCTCCCAACTACAAAGAGGGCAACTGGAGCAGGCAGTGGTATGGCATCCGTCGCTTCTTCCAGTACCTGGAGAGCAAGGCGTACAAGATGCACATCCGTGTGCTGCTCTCCAAGTACCGCAGCTACACCACCTGCCCGGTGTGCGGCGGCGCGCGGCTGAAGACCGAATCGCTGCTGTGGCGGGTGGGCAGCAAGGCCGATGCCGACGCCGTGGTACCGCCGCCCCAGCGCTTCATGCCCCAGGGCGTGGCCTGGTCGCGCGCGCAGCTGGAGGCGCTGCCCGGCCTGCACCTGCACGACCTGATGCTGCTGCCGATCTACCGGCTGGGCGTTTTCTTCGACCGGCTGGCGGCACACGATGCTCCTGAAAGCGTAGCTGCCGGCGGCGATGAAACGAGGGCGGGAGCCGTATTCGATGCCGAATCCGCCGACGCCAAGGCACGCCAGCTGATCCTGGAGGAAATCACCACCCGCATCCGCTACCTGCGCGACGTGGGCATCGGCTACCTCACGCTGGACCGCCAGAGCCGCACGCTCAGCGGCGGTGAGGTGCAGCGCATCAACCTCACCACGGCGCTCGGCACCTCGCTGGTCAACACGCTGTTCGTGCTGGACGAGCCCAGCATCGGCCTGCACCCGCGCGACATGGACCGCATCACCGAAGCCATGCAGCGCCTCAAGCGCGCCGGCAATACGCTGGTGGTGGTGGAACACGACCCGGCCGTCATGCTGGCCGCCGACCGTGTGCTCGACTTCGGCCCCGGCCCCGGCGCCGCCGGCGGCCAGATCGTGTTCGACGGCACGCCCGATGAACTGCGCCGCGCCGACACGCTCACCGGCGCCTACCTGGGCGGGCGCAAGCACATCGGCGCCGGCTTCACGCGCACCGTGGGCGACAGCACGCCGCGCCTGATCCTGGAAGGCGCCACCGAGCACAACCTGAAGCACGTGACGGTGGAGTTCCCGCTGCAGCGGCTGGTGGTGGTGACGGGCGTGTCCGGCTCCGGCAAGTCCACGCTGATCCAGGACGTGCTGGCGCCGGCGCTGATGCGCCACTTCGGCCAGGCCACCGAATCGCCCGGCGCGCACGAACGCCTGCTGGGCGCCGACCACCTGAGCGGCGTGGTCTTCGTGGACCAGTCGCCCATCGGCAAGACCGCGCGCTCCAACCCGGTCAGCTACGTGGGCGCCTGGGACCCGATCCGCGCGCTGTTCGCCGCCACACCGCTGGCGCGCCAGCGCAGCTACACGCCGGCCAAGTTCAGCTTCAACTCGGGCGACGGGCGCTGCCCCACCTGCGGCGGCTCCGGGTTCGAGCACGTCGAGATGCAGTTTCTCTCCGACGTCTACCTGCGCTGCCCGGATTGCGACGGCAAGCGCTACCGCCCCGAGATCCTGGAGGTGAAGATCGAGCGCCACGCCGTGGGCGAGCTGCGCGCGCGCCACATGAACGTGGCCGACGTGCTGGACCTCACCGTGGCCGAGGCGGCGCAGCTGTTCGCCCACGACCGCGAGGTGATCCGCGCGCTGCAGCCCATCGTCGATGTGGGGCTGGATTACGTCAAGCTCGGCCAGCCCGTGCCCACGTTGTCGGGCGGCGAGGCGCAGCGCCTCAAGCTCGCCGGCTTCCTGGCCGATGCGGCCAAGCAGACCACCGCCAGCCGCCAGCCGGCTGCGCGCAAGGGCACGCTGTTCCTGTTCGATGAGCCCACCACCGGCCTGCACTTCGACGACATCGCCAAGCTGATGCGCGCCTTCCGCAAGCTGCTGGACGCCGGGCATTCGCTGGTGGTGATCGAGCACAACCTCGACGTGATGCGCGCCGCCGACTGGCTGATCGACCTGGGCCCCGAGGGCGGCGACGCCGGCGGCGAGATCGTGGCCGAAGGCGCGCCGGACGACGTGGCGCGCCACCCCGCCTCGCACACCGGCGCCGCGCTGCGCGCCTACGCGCAGGCGCTGGGCGAGGCCGGCCACGCCGCGCAGGAGCCGCAGTTGCTCTACAAAAAGGAGCTGTCTGCGCCCGCCACGCAAGGGCCGACGGCCGGAAATGCCATTGAAATCGTGCACGCGCGCGAGCACAACCTGAAGAACCTCAGCGTCGACATCCCGCGCGGCAAGTTCAACGTCATCACCGGCGTCAGCGGCTCGGGCAAGAGCACGCTGGCCTTCGACATCCTGTTCAACGAAGGGCAGCGCCGCTACCTGGAAAGCCTGAACGCCTACGCCCGCAGCATCGTGCAGCCGGCCGGCCGGCCGGAGGTGGACGCGGTGTACGGCATCCCGCCCACGGTGGCGATCGAGCAGCGCCTCTCACGCGGCGGGCGCAAGAGCACGGTGGGTACCACCACCGAGGTCTGGCACTTCCTGCGCCTGCTGTACGTCAAGCTCGGCGTGCAGCACTGCGTGCACGACGGCGCGGCGGTGCTGCCGCAGTCGGCCGAGCGCATCGCCGCGCAACTGCTGCAGCGCTACCGCGGCCAGACCATCGGCCTCTTGGCGCCGCTGGTGGTCGGCCGCAAGGGCGTCTACACCGAGCTGGCCGACTGGGCGCGCCCGCGCGGCTTCACCCACCTGCGGGTGGACGGCGAGTTTCTGCCCACCACGGGCTTCCCGCGCATCGACCGCTTCAAGGAACACACCATCGAGCTGCCGGTGATGAGCCTGCCCGTCTCGCCCGGCAACGAGGTGCAGCTGCGCGAATCGCTGGCGCGTGCGCTGGAGCACGGCAAGGGCGTGGTGCATGTGCTGAGCGACCTGACCGGCCTGCATGCGGCCATGGAAACCGGCGCGCCCACGGCGGGCATCGGCCGGGTGGAGGTGTTCTCTACCAAGCGCGCCTGCCCGGTCTGCGCCACCAGCTACGCCGAGCTCGACCCGCGCCTGTTCTCCTACAACAGCAAGCACGGCTGGTGCCCGGATTGCGTGGGCACCGGCGTCAGACTCACCAAAGAGCAGCGCAAGGCGCTGGACGATTCGGTGCTGGCCGCCGACGAGAAGGGGCGCGAGCAATCCTTCGCCGAACCCGAGGTGGAGGACGTGAGCGACGCTGCCTGCCCCACCTGCCAGGGCACGCGGCTGAACCCGGTCGCGCGCGCTGTGCTGCTGGAGAGCGGCACCGCGCAGGGCATCGCCATCACCGGGCTGGCGCGCATGAGCGTGAGCGAGCTGCGCCACTGGTTCGAAGGCCTGCAGCTGCAGGGCCGCGACGCCGACATTGCACGCGACCTGCTGCCGGAAATCAGGAGCCGGCTGGAGTTTCTGGAGCAGGTGGGCCTGGGCTACCTCACGCTGGACCGCGGCGCGCCCACGCTCAGCGGCGGCGAGGCGCAGCGCATCCGCCTGGCGGCGCAGCTGGGCAGCAACCTGCAGGGCGTGTGCTACGTGCTGGACGAGCCCACCATCGGCCTGCACGCGCGCGACAACCGCATCCTGCTGGACGCGCTGCACACGCTCTCCAGCAAGGGCAACACGCTGGTGGTGGTGGAGCACGACGAAGACACCATCCGCCGCGCCGAGCACCTGATCGACATCGGCCCCGGCGCCGGCGTGCGCGGCGGCCGGCTGGTGGCCGAGGGCACGGCGGCCGATCTGGAAGCCGCCGACGATTCCGCCACCGGCCGCTACCTGCGCCACGCCATGCGGCACCCGCTGCATGCGCGCCGGCCGGTCGATGCGGCCACCGGCTGGCTCACGCTCAAGGGCGCCTACCTGCACAACCTGCAGGACGTGGATGTGGAGGTGCCGCTGAAGCACCTGGTGGCGGTCACCGGCGTCTCGGGCTCCGGCAAATCCACCCTGGCGCGTGATGTGCTGCTGGCCAGCGTGCAGCGCTTCGTGCGCCAGGAAATCAAAGGAAAAAAGGGCTCCAGCCCAGACACGGCGGGCGCAGCCAGCTATGAAATCAATAGTCATGGCCTGGTCGGCTGTACCGCGCTGGAGGGCTTTGGCCAGATCGACCGCGTGCTGGAGGTGGACCAGACACCGATCGGCAAGACACCGCGTTCCTGCCCCGCCACCTACATCGGCTTCTGGGACACGGTGCGCAGGCTGTTCGCCGACACGCTGGAAGCCAAGGCGCGCGGCTACGGCCCCGGGCGCTTTTCCTTCAACACCGGCGAAGGGCGCTGCCCGGCCTGCGAAGGGCAGGGCGTGCGCACCATCGAGATGAGCTTCCTGCCGGACGTGAAGGTGCCGTGCGAGGTTTGCCACGGCGCGCGCTTCAACCCCGAGACGCTGACCGTCACCTGGCGCGGCAAGAACATCGGCGAGGTGCTGCAGATGGAGGTCGACGAGGCGGTGGATTTCTTCGCCAGCATGCCGGCCATCAGCCACCCGCTGCAGCTGCTCAAGGACGTGGGCCTGGGCTACCTGACGCTCGGCCAGCCCTCGCCCACGCTCAGCGGTGGCGAGGCGCAGCGCATCAAGCTGGTCACCGAACTGAGCAAGGTGCGCGACGACGTGGCGCGGCGCGGCCAGAAGGCGCCGCACACGCTCTACGTGCTGGACGAGCCCACGGTCGGCCTGCACATGCAGGACGTGGAAAAGCTGATCCACGTGCTGCACCGCCTGGTGGATGGCGGCCACAGCGTGGTGGTGATCGAACACGATCTCGATCTGATCGCCGAGGCCGACTGGATCCTCGATCTGGGCCCCGAAGGCGGTGCCGGCGGCGGCCGCCTGGTGGCGGCCGGCACGCCGGAAGACGTGGTGCGGGCCGGCACGCACACCGGGCTGGCGCTGGCGCCGGTGCTGGCACGCGGTGCGTCGCCGGCCTGAGCGCGCCTGCGCCGGGCGTTCAGGCCGACGACCGGTCGGCCAGCAACCGCGCCGCCACCTCGGCAAAGCCGGCGCCGCGCTCGCCCGCGGTTACCCAGCGCGGCAGGTGCTCGAGCTGGGGCACGAAGCGCTCGATGTTGGCCACGCCCACGCTCTGCGGAAAGTGCTGGAACATCTTCTGGTCGTTGGTGGAATCGCCCACGTAGACCCAGCGGGCGGCCTCGGCCGGCAGGTCGATGCCCAGTAGCTCGCGTGCGGCCCAGCAGGCGCCCTGCCACTTGTCGTGCTCGCCGATCCAGCCGTTGACGTGGATGCTGCTCACGGTGGCGTGCAGGCCTTCCTCGCGCAGGATGCGCACCACCTCCCCGATGCGCCGCTCGGACAGGCGCATGAACTCGCTGTGGTCGATGGCGATGTCGGTTTCGCGCCCGGCCGAGTCGCGCGCCAGCGTGGCGCCGCGCACCTCGCGCAGCACGCGCGCCGCCGCGTCCTGCAGGCGGCCGAAGTTGCGGCGCCGCGTTTCGGCGTCCTGTTGATATGTTTTTTGTAGCTGGTTGCGCCCGCCAGCAGCCGGCCGCAGCCCTTTTTCTTCTGTAGCGCCGGTCCGTGTAAGCAGCACGGCGCCGTTCTCGGCCACGATGGCGCGCACCGGCCAGCCCAGCGCGAACGGCTCGCTCCAGCCTACCGGGCGGCCGGTGACGGCGATCACGGGCAGGCCGGCCGCCTCCAGCGCCGACAGGGCGCGCAGCGCGTCCAGGGTGATGGCGCCGCTGGTGGTCAGCGTGTCGTCGATGTCGGTGAACACGCCGGCCACGCCGCGCCATGCGCCGGCGGGCAGTTGCGCCAGCGGGGTCATGCGTTGCGGGGACATGGGCTCTTCAAAACCGATGCGGCCGGCATGGGCCGGCCGCGGTGGGCTCGCAACGGCGGGTGGTCAGTGGCCGAGCAGCACGCGTCCGGGGATGGACGGGCGGCCGGTGAGCTGCAGGCCGGAGACGGCCGGCGCGCTGCGCGCCACGTCGCGTGCCGCGACGCTGCTGGTGGCCGGACACTGGCCGGTGCTCATGTGCAGCAGCGCGGCACCCAGCATCGACTCGGCCGGATCGCCCAGGGCGTGCTCGAAGTCGTCGCCCACGGTGCAGCTGGGCGCGAAGCCGTTGGCGTAGTCGCCAAAGCCCTTGTTGTTGAAGCCCTGGAACTCGATCGGGTAGAGCGCCTCGCCGCAGTTGTCCCGGCGGGTGAAGCCATAGGGCTTGCCGCAGGTGGTGCTGCCGATCAGCACCACGTTGACGTCCACGCCGCGCAGCGAGTTGATGACGGATTCGCTGGCCGAGCAGGTGGAGTCGGTGGTGAGCACGTACAGGCGCGGCAGGCTGAGCGCCGGCAGCGTGTCGCCGGGGCTGTACTTGCCGCCGGCGCTGTAGAGCACCTGGGTGCTGAACGGGAAGGTGCCGTCGGCGGTGTCGGTGGCGCGCTTGTCGTTGAACTGCAGGCGCTCGAACACCTTGCCGTCGGCCGAGGGGCCGGCCACCATCGACGCCAGGGCCTCGGCCACGTACAGGTAGCCGCCGCCGTTGTAGCGCATGTCCAGCACCAGGTCGTTGATGCCCTGGGCCTGCAGGCTGGCGATGGCGTCGATCAGCTTGTCCTGCGCCACGCTGGAGTGGTCGGTGAACAGCATGTAGCCGACCTTGCCGCTGGCGCCAAGGTCCAGCGCGCTGACGGTGGGCACCGGGTCGTCCTGGATCGCCGCCGCCGTGAGCGTGACGACGCGCGAGGGGCCGCCGGGGACGTCGCGGTAGTTGAAGGTCACGGTGGCGCCGCTGGTGTTGGGGTACCAGCTGCTGTTGTTGCTGCTGGCGATGCTGATCAGCACGCCGCCGCGGGCCATGCCGGCGGCTTCGGCCGGGGAACCGGGGTTGACCATGGCCACGCGCGTGTAGCCGCTGGCGTCGGTCATCCATTGCACGCCGTAGCCGATGTTGGCGCCGGTGGAGAGGCTGTCCGCCGTCTTGGTGGGAATGATGAAGCTGAAACGGTCCTTGGCCTGGCCGTAGGCGTCCGGTGTGGTGACCAGCAGGCTGTAGAAGTACTCCTCCACGCTGGCGGCGAAGTTGGGGTTGATGGCCTGGATCTCGTCGTACCAGAGGTAGGCCTCGTTCAGGTAGGCGCGGATGAAGTGCTTCTCATCGGCGGCCGTGCAGATGTTGGCGACGGTGGACGAGGCCGGCAGCTGGCTCGGGTCGGTGGTGTCCCAGATCGGCTGGGTGGAGCCGATGGTCGAATCGCAGCCGAGGGTGCCGGGCGTGCAGCCGCCGGAGCCGTCGGTGTCGCCACCGCAGGAGGTGAGCATCAGGCCGGCCAGCAGCGTGGTGGCAGCGGCCAGCGTCAAGCGAGAGAGGGTTTGGGAAAGCAACGCCGACTCCTGTTCTGGCGCCAGGCGCCATTTGTAACAAATTCACTCGTGCCCGTCGATTATGGACGGCGGGTGCGGCCTCAGGCCCGCCAGCGGCCAGACCTGTTGCACAAATGTTGCGCTATCCGGGGTGGCGGAGGCCGCAGCTCAGCGTTCGTCTTCCAGATCCAGGCTCAGGGGCTCGGTCGGCAGATGGCTCACGTCGTAGTGCAGGAAGGCGATCAGGAACTGGATGCCCACCAGCACCGGCAGCGCCGCCAGCATCACCGTGCCGCTGGAGGCCGGCTGGCCGACCATGGCCCCGTGCACCCAGTTCGCCAGCCCGAACACCGTGCCGCCGGCCAGCAGCAGCACCCCGGCGATGCTGTAGAGGCTGCCCAGGTTGAAGTCGCGCAGCAGGTACAGGTAGACGTAGCGCTTGAAGAAGCGCACCAGGTGCTTGACCAGGAACTCCGGCAGCACGCGCGAGACGCGCAGGCTGGATGGCTCGCCCGCGTATACGGCGTCCATGGGTACGTCGTGCACCACGGCGCGCATGGTGCCCAGCTGGTAGAGCATGTCGCTCTCGAAAAAGTAGCGCCTGTCGAGCTTGTGCAGCGGCATCCGGCGCAGCACGCTGGTGTGGATGGCGGTGTAGCCGTTGGTCGGGTCCATCAGCGGCCAGTAGCCGGTGCTGAGCTTGTTGATGAACGACAGCGCGGCGTTGCCGAACAGCCGGATACCCGGCATGCCGGCCAGCGATTCCGGGCGGTAGAAGCGGTTGCCCTTGGTGTAGTCGGCCTTGCCGCGCAGGATGGGGCGCGTGAGGTGCGGGATCAGCGCCGGGTCCATCTGGCCGTCGCCGTCGATCTTGATGACGATGTCCATGCCCGCATCCAGCGCGGCGCGGTAGGCGGTAGTCACGGCGCCGCCCACGCCCTGGTTCTGATCGTGCCGCAAGACGGTCACGCGCGGGTCGGTGCAGCGCTCCTGCACCAGCTGGCCGCTCTGCTCCGGGCACTGGTCGTCCACCACGTAGATGCGCTCGACCTGGGCCGGCACGCGCGTGATCACGTCCAGCACGTGGTCGCGCACCCGGTAACACGGGATGGCGACGGCGATCCGCGGCGGCCGTTCAGCCATGGCCGCCGGCCGCCAGCGTCACGCCGGCCAGGATGAGCGCGCCGCCGGCCAGCGTCTGCCAGCTCAGCGGCTCGCCGAACACCAGCCGCGCCAGCAGCGGCACGATGATGAAGGCCAGCGCCATGAACGGGTAGGCGATGGACAGCGGCGCGTGGCGCAGGATCCAGATCCACAGGATGGTCATCGCGCCGTACAGGCCCAGCGCGGCGTACAGCCAGGGGTTGGTCAGCCAGTCGCCCAGGACCGGCTCGGCCGGCAGGGCGGCGGCGGCCTGCTTGAACAGCAGCTGGCCGGCGGCCAGGCCGCTCACGCAGATGACGGACAGCAGGATGGTCAGGTGGTTCAAGGCGGGTCTCAAGGCTCCGCGCCGCGGGTGGCCGGACCGGCCGATTGTCAACCATTCCCTGCCCTTGCCCGCAGGGCGGTCGCGGCGCGCCGCGGGCACAATCCCCGCATGAGCTCCAGCCCCCCACCCACCATCTGGGACCAGCATTTCAGTGCCGCCGGCGGCTACAAGTACGGCGAACAGCCCAACGCCTTCCTCGTCCAGCAGGCGGCGCGCCTGCCTAGGGGCGCAAGCGTCCTGCTGCCGGGCGATGGCGAAGGGCGCAACGGCGTCTGGCTGGCGGAGCAGGGGCACCGTGTCACCAGCGTCGATGGCTCGGCCGTGGGCCTGGCCCGCGCGCAGGATCTGGCGCGGCGCCGCGGCGTCACCTTGAGCACCCAGCACGCCGACCTGGGCGACTGGTCGCCCGGGCCGGCCGGCTTCGACGCCGTGGTCTCCATCTACCTGCATCTGCCGCCCGCGCTGCGGCCCGCCGTGCACCGCAAGCTGGTGCAGGCGCTGCGCCCGGGCGGCCTGCTGATCCTGGAGGCTTTCCACCCCGACCAGCTGCCGCTGACCAGCGGCGGCCCCAAGGACGCGGCCATGCTCTACACACTGCCCATGCTGCGCGACGACTTCGGCCCCGATATGCAGGAGTTGCTGGCCGAGGAAACCGGTACCGTCCTCGACGAAGGCCCCGGCCACCACGGCCCGGCCCGCGTCACCCGCTGGGTCGGCAGGAAAGCCGCGGCGGCCTGAGCCTCACCAGGCACGCGCTTTCACGCCCATCGGTCGCCGTGATGAGCGCGAGCGAAAGTCAGGCGCCCCAACAGGGTCGATTCGGCGGACGGCGGCCGTGGCAGCGGCGCGATTCCCTGGCGCCCCCAGAAGGCCGCGGAGCAGGCCATGCGCGTGAACGCCTGCTCGGGCTTGCACTGAGCACAGGCGTTGCCCCCTCGCCAAGCAAGAGGGGGCTGAGGCCCGCGGCTCCAGACCTGCCTGCGCAGGTCTGGACGGGCCGGAGAGCCGCCGCCTCTGGCGGCGAGCACCGAGGCGCGTCAGCGCCTCAGGGGGTGCCCCTACTTCTGTTCCACCGTCTCCGCCAGCAAATCCAGGTAGGTGTCCGCCCCCTGCGCGATGCGGATGCGCACCGGCAGGTATTGCAGGCTGGGGGCGAACCACATCTCGGCCGAGATGTTGCCGCGCGGCTCGTTCAGCGGCCGGGGCTTGAGGTGGAACGCCTGGATCGCGCCCAGGCGGGGCAGGTGCACGGTTTCCTCGCCGACCACGTCGTAGGTCCACTGGTCCACGCCGCCGGGGCGGGCCAGCCAGAAGTCCACGCGGCCGCCGGCCTGCAGCTTCAGCTGGCCGGTGGCGAAGCGGTGACCCAGCTCGACGAACTGGCTGGCGGCGTCCTGCACGTCCTGCGGGCGCGGCACCCGCTCGCCGTTCTGCAGCTGCACGCTTTGGGGGCCCAGGCGCACGCCGCGCCGGCGCTGGCGCACCTGCTCCTCATAGGCCTCGGGGCGCAGGCCGGCGGCGGTGATCTCGCCCTGGCTGGTGAAGCGCGAGTTGAGCAAAAAGCCCACGTCCATCTGGACCACGGCCTGGTAGCGCGTGCCATCGCGCTGCCACAGCACCTCGGCATCGCCGTGCAGCTCGCCGCGGTAGTTGCCGCCCAGGCGGTAGGTCAGGCGCGTGTCGGCCGGCCAGCTGGCCAGGAAGGCGGGGCGGGCACCGCTGGCCACCTGGGCCGGCGCCGGCGAGCTGCCGGCGGGGCCGGGCGCCGAGGCGGGCGTAGAAGCGGGCGCGGCGGCCGATGCGGCCGCGGCAGCACTGGCCGGTGGTGCGGCTGGTGCCGGGGCAGAGGCGGATGGCGTGGCGTGGCCCGCGTCGGCCAGGGCGACGGCGGTGGTGTCCACCGGCGCGCCAGCCTCCGGCGGTGCCCCCGGCACGGTGGTGGTCAGCTTGCCCAGGTCTTCCGCGGTCTCGCGCGGCGCCGGGCGGGGCGCACTCGCCTTCGCTCGTGGAGGCCTGGGGGGTCTGGAATTCGCTCCCGATTTTGTAGCTGCCTGCGCCAGCCGTACCTGGGCTACACCGCGTTTTGGTGGTGAAACGGCAGCCGGCGGTTGGGCTGCCGCAGCGGCCGGTTCCGGCGCTGCCTGCGGCGCCAGCGTGCGGGTGTAGAAGGTGGGCGGGATCTTGCGCAGCACGCTGGCGGGCTGCAACTGCCAGCGCAGCCAGGTCAGCGCCAGCAGGTGCAGCACCAGCACCAGCAGGGTGGCCCAGGCCAGGGCGCCGAGGCGCGCGCCCGGTGCCGCGCGGCGGGGCGGCGGCGGCTTCAGTGGGCCGGCCACGAACGCGCGGCGGCGCGCGGCCGATCCGCACCGGCAGCCTCGGCGGGCGGCAGCAGGCGCCAGGCGGTGGCGCCCTGCGGCAGTTCCAGCGGCAGGCGCAGCAGCTGGCGGTCACGCGCCACCACGGCTGTGAGCTGGCGCGCCGGGCCGGCGTAGAGCGGCATCTCGTCCAGCTTCAGCAGGCGCCAGCCGCCGGATGGGCTGGCCGCGGCGCCACCCGCAGCGCCTTTTTCGGTGGGCGGCAGCTCGATGCCCAGCCATTCGTCGCCCGGCGAGAGACCGGCCGCGTCGGCCGCGCCGCCGGCCAGCACCATCCTGACCACGATGCCGGCGTCTTCCTGCACGCGCAGGCCCAACTGCTGGGCCAGGGGCGCGGTGTCCTCCTGCACGCGCACGCCCTGGGCGCGCAGCAGCGCCTTCAGCGGCAGCTCGCCGGTGCCGTGCACCCAGGCGTCGATCTCACGTGTGAAGGCGCGGCCGGCCTGCGCCTGCAGCACGGCCAGCAGGTCGGCCTCGGCCATCGGGCCGTCGCCGCAGCGGCGCCAGAGGGCGCGCATGGCGTCGTCCAGCGTGCCGCGGCCTTCCAGCCGCAGGGTGAGGTCCAGGCACAGCGCCACCAGCGCGCCCTTGCTGTAGTAGCTGATGGTGGCGTTGGGGGTGTTGGCATCGGGCCGGTAGTACTTGATCCAGGCATCGAAGCTGGCCTGCGCCACCGACTGCACCAGCCGCCCCGGCGCCTGCTGCACCTGGTTGATGCTCTTGGCCAGCAGCTTGAGGTAGGTGGCGTCGTCGATCAGCCCGGCGCGGCGCAGCAGCAGGTCGTCGTAGTAGCTGGTGAAGCCCTCGAAGAACCACAGCAGGCGCGTGTAATTCTCGCGTTCGTAGTCGTAGCGGGCGAACTCGGCCGGCCGCAGGCGCTTGACGTTCCAGGTGTGGAAGTACTCGTGGCTAATCAGGCCCAGCAGGCCGGTGTAGCCTTCGCCGGCGCGGCCGGTTTCGCCCAGGCGCGGCAGATCCTTGCGGGCGCATTGCAGCGCGGTGCTGTGGCGGTGCTCCAGCCCGCCGTAGCCGTCGTGCACGGCGTTGAGCAGGAACACGTAGCGGTCTTGCGGCGGCTTGCCGCGCGCGCCGTGCCAGAAGCGGATCGCGGTTTCGCAGATCTTCTTCGCGTCGGCCAGCAGGCGCTCGCCGTCGAACGAGGGCGGCGCGCCGGCGACCACGAAGTGGTGCGGCACGCCGCAGGCGTCGAAGCTGCCGCTCCAGAAAGGGCCCAGCTCCACCGGGTTGTCCACCAGCTCGTCGTAGCCGGCGGCCTGGTAGCGGCCGAAGCCGTCGCGCCCGGCGCGCAGCGGTTGCAGCGCGGTGGCCAGCTGCCAGCCGGCGCAGCCCGCGGGCGCCTGCACCGCGAGCTCGTGCGCGGCTTCCTCCTGCCCGTGCACGCGCAGGCAGACGCTGGTGCCGTTGAAGAAGCCCCGGCCTTCGTCCAGCCAGGCGGTGCGCACGGAGCTGTCGTGCGCATGGATTTCGTAGCGCACTTCCAGCGCGCGCCCGGGGCGGGCGGCGGCTTCCCAGCTGTTCTTGCCGGTCTGCTCCAGCGCCACCGGCTGGCCGGCCTGGCTGGCTTCGATGCGCATCAGCTGGCCGGCGAACTCGCGCACCAAGTAGCTGCCGGGGATCCACACCGGCAGCGACAGGCGCTGGCCGGCGGCCGGGCGGGAGATGGTCAGCGTGACCTGGAAGCGGTGCGTGCGCGGCACCGGCAGCACCTGGTAGCGCAGCGCGGCGCGGGCGGGCGGGGAGCTCTTGCGGGTGGCCATGCGCGGTCAGCGAAGCAGTGCCCGCAATGGTAACGGGTGCGAAAAAGAGGTGGTCGGGCGGGGCGCAGGCTGGGGCGTCAGCGCGCCAGCATCTTCTCGACCTGCTGGGCGTTGATGGCGCCCGGCACGCGCGTGCCGTCGGCGAACACCACCGCCGGCGTGCCGGTGATGCGGTACTTGCGCGCGAACTCGAGGTTGGCGTTGAGCGCGTCGGTGTTGCAGCTGCCGTCGTTCTTGGGCAGGGTGTCACGCACCATCCAGTCGACCCAGGCCTTGCCCTTGTCGGCCGCGCACCAGATCTGGCGCGACTTGACGACCGAATCCGCCCCCAGGATGGGGATCAGGAACAGGTGCACCGTGACGTTGTCGATCTTCTGCAGGTCTTTCTCGAAGCGCTTGCAGTAGCCGCAGTTCGGGTCCTCGAACACGGCCATCTGGCGCTTGCCGTTGCCGCGCACGATGGAGAAGGCGTTCTTCAGGTCCAGCTCGTCGAACTTGATGGCGGTGAGCTTGTCGATGCGCTCCTCGGTCAGGTTCTTCTTGGCCTTGGTGTCAAGCAGGTTGCCGTGGAACAGGTAGTTGCCCTCAGCGTCGGTGTAGAAGATCTCGTTCTCGATGCGGATCTCGTACAGCCCCGGCATCGGCATCTTGCGGACTTCGTCGATCCGGTTCAGCCCGGGCACCCGCTCGGCCAGGTTCTTGCGGATGGCCGCTTCCTGCGCGCCGGCGGCGAGCGGCAGCGCCAGGGCCAGCGCCGCCAGGGCGGCCAGGGAGGTGGTCTTGGGCTTCATGAGGGTTGGTGTGGGTGTAAATCGGTTGAGATTGGCCGCGGCGCGGGCAGTTCCATCAAACCGCGCCCATGGCCAGGCCAATGATGCGCGATTTGAGCGGCCCGCTGCGGTCGAAGGCCGAAAGCCCCCAGTTGCGGAGCAGGGCCAGTGGCGCCTCCGGCCGGCCGAACAGCTGCTGCAGCCCGTCGGTGGCGAGTTTCATGCGCGCCCATTCGGCGCGGCGGGCGCGCTCCCAGGCGCGCAGCAGTTTCAGGTCGGCCGGGCTGCGCCAGGCCTCGCGCGCAGCCAGCAGGCGCGCCAGCTCGGCGGCGTCGCCCAGGCCCACGTTCAGGCCCTGGCCGGCCAGGGGGTGCATGGCGTGGGCGGCGTCACCCGCCAGCGCAAAGGCGGCACCGGGCCGCCCCGGCATGGGGCCGGCCCAGCGGCTGGCCTCGGCCAGCTGCAGCGGCCAGCTGGCGCGCGGGCTGGCCAGCGCCAGCGCGCCCAGGGCGGCGTGGCGGGCCTGGTGCAGCTCGGCGGCGAAGGCGGCATCGTCCAGCGCCATCAGCCCGGCCACGCGTTCGCGCCGCACCGACCACACCACCGCCACCTGCCGGCCCTGCGGCCCGCCCAGCGGCAGGAAGGCCAGGATCTCGCCCGCCGGGGTGAACCACTGGCGCGCCACCTGGCCGTGCGGCAGCTCGCATTCCAGCCGGGTGGCGATGGCCTGCTGCGGGTAGGGGGTGATGTCGAACTCCACGCCCAGCTCGGCCCGGGTGCGGCTGGCACGGCCCTCGCACACCACGGTGAGCGGAGCCGGCACCGGTTCGGCGACTTCCTCGATGCCGGGCGCGAAGCGCGCCGCCTCGGCCAGCAGGCGTTCCAGCGCCGGCACATCGACGATCCAGTTCAGCGCCTCGACCTTCTGCGTGGCGGCGGAAAAACGCACCTGGCCCTGCTGGTCGCCAAAGACCTGCATCTCCAGCACCGGCGTGGCGTCGGCCTCGGCCGGCCAGCAGCGCAGCGCCTGCAGCAGCTGGCGACTGGCGGGGCTGAGGGCGTAGGCGCGCACGTCGCCGTGGCCCGCGTCGTCGGCTGCCGGGCGCGGCTGGCCGCCGGCGACCAGCGCCACCTGCAGCTTCTCGCGCGCCAGCAGCAGCGCCAGCGTGCGGCCGACGATGCCGGCGCCACGGATGCAGACGTCTGGTTGGGCGGTCATGGCGTCGATTGTAGGCGGGGGCACCCGCGCGGCACGGGCGGGTAGACACTATGAATTACGTAGCTGCCTGCGCCCGTCATGTCTGGGCTGGAGGCCGATTTGACCTTGAATTTCAAGGCGCCCGGGCGGTACACCGCTGCCGCCCGGGCCAGCCGCCGCGGGGGCGCCTGTACCATCGGCATCACCTTTCCGACCCGAGCCCCGCCCCCGCCGTGACCGCCGCTTCCACCCCCGCCGCCGACGTGCAGGCCCGCATCGCGCGCCTGTTCGTGCACCCCGTCAAATCCTGCGCCGGCGTGGAGCTGCGCGAGGCCCGGCTGATGGATACCGGGCTCGACCTCGACCGCGCCTGGATGGTGGTGGACGAGGCCGGTCGCTTCGTCACCCAGCGCGAGCTGCCGCGCATGGCGCTGGTGGTGCCGCGCATCCGCCACACCGAGGTGGTGCTGCGCGCGCCCGGCATGCTGGCGCTGCACCTGGGCATCGACGAGGTCGAATCGCCCACCCGCGCCACCGTCTGGAACGACGAGGTGCCGGCCTGGGACATGGGCGGCGTGGCCGCGCAGTGGTTCAGCGACTTTCTCGGACGCCCCGGCCTGCGGCTGGTGCGCTTCGACCCGGACACCAACCGCCTGGCCTCCAAAAAGTGGACGGGCGAGATCGACGCACCGGTGGAGTTTGCCGACGGCTTTCCGGTGCTGGTGGCCAGCACCGCCTCGCTGGACGAGCTGAACGGCAGGCTGCAGGCCGCCGGCCACGCGCCGGTGGGCATGGAGCGCTTCCGGCCCAACCTGGTGCTGGAAGGCGTGGAGGCGCAGGACGAGGACCGCCTGGCCGAGCTGCGCATCGCCTGCGCCGAGGGCGAGGTGGTGCTGCGCCCGGTCAAGCCCTGCCCGCGCTGCCCCATCCCCAATGTCGACCCGGCCACTGGCGAGACCAGCCCCGAGGTGCTCGATACCCTGAGCACCTACCGCGCCAACCCGGTGGTGGATGGCGGCATCACCTTCGGCATGAACGCGGTGATCGTGCGCGGCGCCGGCCACACGCTGCGCGTGGGCGACGCGGTGGCGGCCGACTGGAAGTTCTGAACCTGCGTGGATGGGCGCTAGGAGGCCTTGCCCCGCGCCGGAAACAGCTTGCCGACCAGGTCGGTGCCGTCGAGCTGCTCGTTGGTCATGGCCATGGCCAGCAGTTCGCTGCCCAGGATGGTGGGCGCGATGACCATGTCGGGGCTGACCAGCTGGACCCGCGCAAGGTTGCGGGTGTCGTTGACGGCGATGACGGTCTTCGGCCGTTGCGAGAGCTCGCGCACGGCCAGCACCACGAAGGCGTTGTTCGCGTCGTCCTCGCCCAGGGCCAGCACCGCCTGGGCGGTCTCGACGGCGGCGTTTCTGAGCACGTCGGTGTTGCTGGCGCTGCCGACGACGTACTGCACGTCGGGCTCGGGGTTGTCGGGCTTGGCTTCGACGATGAACACCGTCTTCTCGCCGCGCCGCACCAGCTGCCGCCCTGTATTGCGCGCCAGCGCGCTGTTGCTGACGATGACGTAGTGATCGGACTGTGTCATGAGAAACCTGCCTACCTTCATCACGGACGAAAACCGCCGGTTGACCAGGGGCACCACCACCGTGCTGATCGACGTGGCGAACACCGTGATGCCGATGATGATCAGCGACACCACGTACAGGCGCGCTTCCGGCGTGGTCGGGATGATGTCACCATAGCCCACCGTGGACATGGTGACCACGGCGAAGTAAATGGCCTTTTCCAGGCTGTCGATGGGCGGCTTGAACTGGTCGCCCATGAAGAATGCGCCGAACACGCCGTAGGCGATCAGCAGCAGCACGCTGCCGGCCGAGAAGATGGTGGCGGTGGTGAAGCTGCGGTGCGAGAAGCTGGCGCGGTAGCGGAGCAGCAGCAACCACAGCAGCAGGGCCCAGGCCTGCAGGGCCGGATGCAGGGGCTCGCGCAGCGCCAGCGGCAGCAGCAGGTTCAGCGGCAGCAGCAGCACCATCACCGTCCAGGCGAGGCGCGAGCGCAGCATCAGGCCACCCCCCATGGTCACGCTGAACACACCCGAAATGACCCGGTGCGCGCCCGAGGCGATGCCCGAGAACACCGCGACCGACACCTGCACGAAGTTGTGCAGCGTGACGCCGCCGGCGAGCAGCCGGTGCACCAGGTCGCCCAGCTGGAACAGCCCCAGCGCCAGCACGCCCAGACCTAGCGGTACGTGCGGCCACCAGCCGAGCTGGCCAAGGCGGCGATGCAGTGCGCCCAGCGGGTTCATGCGGCTGCCCCGCGTCCGGGCCGGGCACCGCGCGGGGCCGCCACCGGTGCCGGGGCGCCGTGCAGGCGTGCAGGGGTACGGGGTGCTGGCGGGTGCATGAGGTGGCGGGCGGCTCTGCCGCGCGGTTGCCAACGATACCGCAGCCCGCACCTGCGTTCGCCAGCGCTACGCGGCCGCCGGCGGTGCGGCGCCGGGCCGGCCGGTCGGCGACTTTGCAATGCTGCATAAATAATAGCTAATTGTCATTGTCCGATGAGGACCAAGACCGGATTTCATGGTTGAAGGTGCGCAGGCCTGCCGGTGCCTGCGACGTTAGAATCGGGCCTTCCCTGCACTTTCCCCCGTACCCGCCATGAGCCTGCAATGCGGCATCGTGGGCCTGCCCAACGTGGGCAAGTCCACGCTTTTCAACGCGCTGACCAAAGCCGGCATCGCCGCCGAGAACTACCCCTTCTGCACCATCGAGCCCAACACTGGCGTGGTGGAGGTGCCGGACCCGCGCCTGGCGCAGCTGGCCGGGATCGTGAAGCCCGAGCGCGTGCTGCCCGCCATCGTCGAGTTCGTCGACATCGCTGGCCTGGTGGCCGGTGCCAGCCAGGGCGAGGGCCTGGGCAACCAGTTCCTGGCGCACATCCGCGAGACCGACGCCATCGTCAACGTGGTGCGCTGCTTCGAGGACGCCAACGTCATCCACGTGGCCGGCAAGGTCGATCCGATCGCCGACATCGAGGTGATCCAGACCGAGCTGTGCCTGGCCGACCTGGGCACGGTCGAAAAAGCCGTGCAGCGCTACACCAAGGCCGCCAAGAGCGGCAACGACAAGGAAGCCGCCGCCATGCTCAAGGTGCTGGCCCCGGTGCAGGCCGCGCTGAACGAGGCGAAGCCGGTGCGCACGCTGCAGCTGTCCAAGGACGAGCAGGCGCTGCTCAAGCCGCTGTGCCTGATCACCGCCAAGCCGGCCATGTTCGTCGGCAACGTGAGCGAGGACGGGTTCGAGAACAACCCGCTGCTGGACCGCCTGAAGGACTACGCCGCCGGCCAGAACGCCCCCGTGGTCGCCATCTGCGCCAAGATGGAAGCCGACATGGCCGAGATGGGCGACGAGGACAAGGCCATCTTCCTGGAGGAAATGGGCCAGACCGAGCCGGGCCTGAACCGCCTGATCCGCGCCGCCTTCAAGCTGCTGGGGCTGCAGACCTACTTCACCGCCGGCGTGAAGGAAGTGCGCGCCTGGACCATCCACATCGGCGACACCGCGCCGCAGGCCGCGGGCGTGATCCACGGCGACTTCGAGCGCGGCTTCATCCGCGCCCAGACCATCGCCTTCGACGACT